>Ga0206874_1134_pt1 | contig 19157 bp, 18 predicted proteins | sample Alteio_BWOrgCont_12_FD_152629 | JGI IMG/M metagenome (GOLD analysis project Ga0206874, IMG submission 152629) | Enriched cells from forest soil in Barre Woods Harvard Forest LTER site, Petersham, Massachusetts, United States -... | ecosystem: Environmental > Terrestrial > Soil > Temperate forest >...
TCCGTAACGTCCGTGCAGGCCGTCTACGTGCCCGCTGACGACATCACCGATCCCGCTCCGGCAACCACCTTCGCTCACCTTGACGCAACCATGCTTCTCTCACGTCCGCTGTCTGAGCTCGGTATTTACCCCGCTGTAGACCCGCTCACCTCGACCTCGCGCATTCTCTCCGCGCGCATCGTTGGCGACGAGCACTACAACGTGGCGCAGGGTGTGAAGAAGATCCTGCAGCGTTACAAGGACCTGCAGGACATCATCGCCATCCTCGGCATCGACGAGCTCTCGGAAGAAGACAAGCTCACCGTGTCGCGTGCGCGTAAGGTACAGCGCTTCCTGTCACAGCCCTTCCACGTGGCGGAAATCTTTACCGGCATCCCCGGCGCCTACGTCAAAGTCGAGGACACCGTGCGCAGCTTCAAGGAGATCATCGAAGGCAAGCACGATGATATTCCTGAGCAGGCGTTCTACCTGAAGGGCGGCATTGAAGACGTGCTGGCTGCGGCAGAGAAGATGAAGGCAACCGCGTAAGGCAGCTATGGCAGAGAACACACAATCCGGTCTCCTCACTGTTCGTCTCGTCACGCCGGACCGCATCCTGCTGGACGCGACGGCGGTATCTGTCGAGCTGCCGTCGATGTCCGGCTACCTGGAGGCGCTGTACGGCCACGCTCCGCTGCTCGCCGAGCTCGGCGCCGGCGAAGTGCGGCTTCACGGTGGCACCTCAGGTGACCAGGTCTTCTTCGTGGCGTGGGGATTCGTGGAAGTGCTTCCAGAGCGCGTCACGATCCTCGCCGAAACGGCGCTGCATCCCGAAGAGATCGACGTGGCTGAAGCTGAAGTGCAGCTCAAGCATGGCCATGAGATGTGGGACAAGGCCGGTGACGATGGCGACAACTACGACGCAGCCAACGCTGAGATTCGTACAGCGGAAGAGAAGATCCAGAGCGCAGGCGGCAAGCACTAATTTCTGTTCAACAACAGAAGGGCCCGGTGATCGCCGGGCCTTTCGCTTGCAGCTAAATATCAAATCATTTCAAGAACGAGCAGGTTCCAATCCATAAATCCCTTGTGGCTGAGGGGCGCGCCGGTGTCCGGGTGGTAGTACTCATTCATGGAGCCGCTGGTTGCAATGTCGTCGCTGAGTAAGCGGAGAGTTTTTGCGGCGAGCTCATCGGCCTCCTGTTGGAAGCCGTAATTTTTGAAGCCCTTCCATACAAGAAAGTTGACGAGGATCCATGTGGGCCCGAGCCAGTTGCTGGGGTTGGAGCTGAAGTCGAGCGAATACATAGACTCGAGGCGGGAAAGCGAACGAATGCCGCTCGCAGCGCTGAAGCGGTCGTCGCGCTTGTAGTTGGTCTCGATCATCTGCCGCGCTTGTTGCGGTGTGGCCAGGCCAAATGTCATGGGCAGAAACCCGGTGAACATTTGAATGCGCAGCGGCAGCGAACTCCATGACATGGCCATGCCCCGGGAGATCTTTGGGATCAGTTCGGCCCGGCGGTCAACACACTGCACATCGACCGTGTAAAAGAAGTGGTCGCGGCTATCCCAGCAATGTTTCTGGATGGCTGCACCAAGGCTGCTTGCCTGGCGCGAGAGGCTATCGGCATCTGCGCTGCGATGCAAGCGTTGCGCCAGCTCTGCGGCGGCGCGGAATTCGGAATAAAAAAAGCAATTGAGCAAAATGTTTGCAGAGGAAAAAGGCGGTCGTCCAAAAGTTGTCGGGTCATTGTCATCTCCAATGGCGATGTCGTTGCCCCACACGAAGAGGCCGAGCGGCGTAAGGTTCTTCCGCATCCATGATTGGTAGAAGTGGAGCAGCTTGTCGAAATGTGGAGCAAGCCATGCGACGTTCGAAGCATTGTCAGCGATGAGCAGCGCGAGCTGCGCAAAGATGGGCTTGGCCTGGTTGCGTGCGGCGTCGTCCTTGATGACCGCACCGAGCGGGTCAGCATCCGTAGTGGTGAGAAGGATAGGAAGGCGACCGTCGGCGGTCTGATGATCGAGAAAGTTGAGCAGGCTGCCTTGGGAGTGCTCGACGATTTGTGTGTGCAGCGCGCTGTTGCTGGTGAGGTTTGCATAGCGGAAGAGACCGCGAGCAGTCCACAGCGTGTCCCAATCCCAAAGACTGGTTGAATATTCCTTACCGGGAAGAGCGATAGCGATGCTCGGATGCTGCAGGATGCCTTCAGCCGGCCGCAGCAGTTGCGGGACGGTTGTTTTGAAGTAGGCCATCAGCGTGGCAATGCGCTGAGGGGTTGATGTCTGCGGGGCAGCACGAGCCAGTAGCGGCGTAGCTGCTGTCGCTGCGAGACCTGTCAACATGCTGCGGCGCGTGAGGTGTGTCATCGTCCTCGATCTTTTATCAGCTGTCAGCGAACAAACTGCCGTACATAATCTTTGCCTAAACCAATCGCCGCATAGTGCCGCTCCGCGGCTTCCAGCTTGGTAAAGACGTCTTCCACCCCGGCAGGCTTGCCCTCGGCATCGAGATACGTGTAGCCGCCGGTGTTGTGGAACCAGGTAATCATCTCCGTCACATCGTCTGGAACCACCAGCGTGTGCACGTCACCTGGCGGCTCGTAGATGTAGCTGCCTTCTTCGGCGGTCCAATCGTGTTCGAGGTAGCGCCAGCGGCCGCGCAGCACCAGCGCATGCACTGGGCCGGCATGGCGATGGCGGTGCAGCACACCGTTCTGGCGCACGCGCAGCAGGTTCACGAAATATCCCTGGCTGGTGGAAAGAATGATCGGCTTGAACGAAACCGTCGCCGAGCTCGGCACCCACAGATTGTCGTCGGCGAGCCATTCGCTCAGCACGCCGGGGAGCACAAGGTCTTGGGCCTGAAAAGAGTTCATTCGCTGCTTCCTCCGTCGAGAACTTTCGCAGGAGCAAAGCTCCACTGTACCGGCTCCACGCGCTTCACCAAAAGCGCCCAGCATGCCGCACCCGCGAGCGTAACGATGCCGGTAATCAGAAATGCCAGCCGCAGACTTCCGCTGCGTTGAATAATCGCTCCCGCAAGCCAGGGTCCTACGATGCCTGACAAGTTGGCAATGCCATTCTGCATGCCGGTCCAACGGCCGGCCATCGAAGGGCCTGCCAGCGTCTGGCTGATGGCCCAGTGGTTTGAGGCGTAGCCGCCAAAGCCTGCGCAGGCCAGCAGCAGCGCGGCGTAAGAGAGTGTCGACCCAGCAGGTACGACAAAGATCAGCCCAACCAGCGAGGCTGTCACCAGCCCACAGGCAACGATTGTCTTGCGCACGCGAGTTGCGGAGTAGCCGCGAGCGATCAGCGCATCAGATATCCATCCAGCGCTGACCGTGCTGATGGCAATCAGAAAGAATGCTCCAGAAGCCAGCCGCGACATCATCAGTACTGAGAGTTTGGCCTCGTCCACCAGGTAAGTAGGCAGCCACGCCATCAAAAAATAAAAGAAATAGTTGCCACAGAAGTGGCCGAGGAACGTTCCCCATGCGCTGGTAAGAGTGAGCAGCTCCAGGTTCGCGCTTGCTGGCGCGGCTACGGATTCACTCTTGGCGCGTTTGCGCGGCATCACGAGCAGCCACGGTAGAACCCACAGCAGGCCGCCTGCTCCCAACGCGAAGAAGAGAGCTCGCCAGCCGTAGTGCACCATCAAAATGCCGCCCAGCAGCGCACCTGCGGAGGGGCCGAGCTTGGTTCCTGCATCAATGAACGCGTTAGCGCGTCCGCGATGATGCTGTGGAAGCTCCGCAAACACGCGCGAATAGCACGGGTAGGCGATGGATTCTCCCGCGCCAAGCAGCAAGCGCGCAGCAAAGATCGCACCGAAGGTGGAAAGCATTCCAGTAGCCAGTGTGGCTAAAGTCCAAAGCAAGTAGCCGCCCACGAAGACCCAGCCAACGGGATAGCGGTCTGCGAGATAGCCGGATACGCCGAAAAGTTGCAGCAGCGCGTATGTCCATGAGAACGCCGACAGAAGTGCGCCCATCTGCGCTGCGTTGATGTGCAGTTGTGGCTGCAGTAGTGGCGCAGCCATCGCCAGGTTGCTGCGGTCCACGTAGTTGATCAGTACGGAAAGCACCAGCAGGCCCACCAGGGCCCACTCGCGTTTCGAGATTGGTTTTGCTTGTGCGACTTCCGCCGGCATGCGGCACTCCAGTTTTGCGTGAGCTGTTCAGCGGAAAGTCTTAGCGGTATGTCTTATCATCAGCGCGGCTCATGTCAGCATCATTCAGCACACCGATGGTAACAATGGCGAAGGTGAAAACTTCAGTCCCTGGCTCCAGGTGCCCGGCAATGACCTTCGTCGGCGTAGCCAGCGTCAGGTGCGGATGCAGATGTCCGTCGATCACGTAGCCGTTCATGCTGACGATGTCTGCAGGCTGTGTTGGATCTTTGGTGTAGGTGTCATGCGAAGGGAAGTCACGGTTGGAGACAGCATGCACCTCGTATCCGCGCACCGACCCCACGGCTGAAAGGATGACTCCGTTCTTGATGTGCTGCTCGGCCACCATCTTTTCCATGCCTGCAAGCAGGTTGGCCTTGAACTTGAAGCGCAGCACCACAATGCGGTCGAAGTGGCCGGTGATAGCGTAGACATCCGGCACGTTGGGGTTGTTGGGCTTGGCATCATCAGCGGGATTCTTGGCCGGGTTCACCATGTCGTGCGATGTTTGCTGCGCTGATGCACACGGACAAAATGCAAAACCCGCGACCAGCGCGCTGGTCAGCAAGACAGTTGGCAACGAGAAAATCCTGCGTGATTTCATGGCCGGAATTCTACAACCGGCATTGCGGAGCTTGCCCTAAAGTCCTTGAAAACCGTGTTTACTGTCGTGCGCCATGCGCTCGTGCGCATCGCTAACTACTGTCGCGGTGTCTGCAGATACTTGATGGGATCGTGATTGGGGTCATATTTCATCAGCATCAGGTTGTCACGAAAATCTACCGTGATGGTGAGCCGCGAAAGCGTAGGTAGACCAGCGAACCCTGAGACTTCTACACCGCTGTTGTGAGAAAACCTGCTGAGATCGATGGAGTAATAAAACTCAGGCGGCAGTTGCACGGGCCCAAACTGCAACGTCGCGTGGTCCACGCCGTAAACCTTTTTCACGTTGCCGGAAATTCCGGTAATTTGCATTTCCTCCGCGATCTTGGCTTTGCCTGTCTCCTTGGCATAGGCGAGCGAAAGCAAGGATTCGAAGGAGCCGGTGTCCATGATCACGTAGTGAAGAGGGCCGCCATTGAGCTTGGAGGGCAGCATGATCTGGTGGCCAATTCGCACGATGTGCGTCCAGCTCTTCATGCTGTCTGGGACGATAGCATCGCGAGGTGTATCGTCATCGTCCTGCACTGCCGTGCCTGCAGTGCCCCTGGCGGGGTCGCCGGGTCGCGGCGGCAGCGGATTCAGCGTCAGGACGCGGTCGGGATAATTGAGCGTAGCCAGCCAGCGGTTGAAGACATCCAGGCCAATCAGGCCGTCGACATCCAGGCGAGCGTCCCATTTAGCCTTCTGCAGTACTTCGATTTCGCAGTCAGACAGTTGAATGCCGCCAATCTGGATCGTAGCGATATGGGTCAAATAGGAACTGGTCGCGCCATCGTCGCCGACTCCGCCCGTATGGAGCTTGACCTCTGGAGTGAGACCGAGCCGTTTGGCCGCTTCATAGGAAAGCGTGATGCCGGAGGCTCCAGTATCGATCTGCAGATGCCGGACTTTGCCGTTGAAGCCAACGTCCAGGCCAAAGCCCACAAAGGTGAAGGCGTCCTCGCCGTGGAGCGCTACGAAGGGAATCTTCATCGTGTCGCTGGTGGAGGTGATGCGGCATTCTCCGGCCTTGTGCGAATTCAGGTGGTCCTGCGATGCCTGCAACCCTTCCTGTGCCTGTTTTGAAATCGAAGTTGGGCCTTCCAGGTACTTATTGAGTTCTTCGGCACGCTGTTTGCGCGGCAACGAAAATATCCAGTCGCGACGTATGAGTTCATCGTTAGGTCTGAGACGGTGCGCGAGGCTGATCAGGCGCGCAGACGTGGCAAAGTAGGCAGAGAGATCGTATTGTTCTGCCAGCAGGTCCATCGCGCGGGCGTCACAGGAGTCAAGCTTGACCGCGGCCGTGGCGAGATCGAGTGCCGCCGTAAAATCGGCATTGCGGAATGCTGCCTCGCCGGCTGCGACTTTCGCCAGTGAACTCTGCGGATATTTGGTGAGACCCTCCGCAGCCTCTCTCGTAGCCTCTGAGGTCTGGTCCTTGCCAATCAAAGCGCGTACCAGGCCAAGCCGAGCGTCCTGCGAGTCAGGGGTCTTGGCGACAGTATCGCGATAAAAGGTTAGTGCCGCGTCGTAGTCTTCTTTTGAAAGAGCCTTTTCGCCGTCGTTGGGCAGGCCCTGATCGACAGTGCACGGATGCGCCGCGGCTGTGCCTTGAGCTGAGGCTGTGAGTTCCGGGCCGAACATCTGTGTGGAACAGGTGAGGCAGGCTGCAAGCAGACACTGGGGAGCAAAACGTGCAAATCTCATGGGCTGTCAATCTCCTCAGCGGCGGCACGAGGCCTGATGAATCATTATCGATGTTTGGAACTTGGCACGATCATATCCAATCGGCGTGCTCTTGGCACGTTCCTGTCTTTGCCGTGCCTAGTTTTTCTTGCCGTTGGGAGCTTCGAACAACACCAGGTTGTCGCGGTAGTCGATGTGCATGATCAGTTGTTCGAGAGTGGGATATCCAAGGAAGCCTGCGATGCCCTGACCCCAGCGAGAGAGATCCTGTGAGTCCATACTCTGGACTGGCAGCCGGATGCCGGCAAAGTCTGCTGTAAATCTGCCTGCCTGTGACATGGGATCGCTGACACCGGAGAGGCCGCGCGATCGCACCATTCCAGATTGTGTCTTGGTAAATGTTTTGGCCAGGTTAGTGTCGATGATGTTGATGTAGCTTCCGGTATCGAGCACAAAAGGCTTGTTGAGCGTGCCGTTAATACGCGTAGGGATGTAAAGCATGTGGCCGCTGCGATAGACCTGTGTCCAGTTCTTCATGGAGGGCGCAGTGTAGCGATCGATGTCCCTACGGTCAGGATTGTTGCTTCCGCCGAGCGGATCGAGTCCCTCTGACGGCGCGTTGGTGGGCCGTGGCAATGGGTCGAGACGGACTTCATGCTTGATGTAGTCGAGCGTAACCAGATAGCGGTCGAAGATGTCGGTGCCGACGATACCATCTTTACTATCCATGCGATTGCCCTGGATTTGACTGCCGCCCATCGTGCCGAAGTTGGCTGCGACAGAAACCACGCAGTTCTTAAATTCGAGGCCGCCGATGCGAACTGAGTCGGCGTGATCCACATCAAAGTCATTAGCATCCTCGTCGCCGAACCCGCCGACACGCGATTTGGAAATGCCGGGCAAACTGAGTGTGGCGCCGGCACTATGGGTCAGCAGAAATCCACCGGCTCCAGTGTCGATTTGCAGCGTGCGTTTGTGGCCGTTGAAGGCGATCTCCAGGCCATAGTGAACGTCCTGGCCAAGAGCGGAGGGCAGTTCCACCATTGGAATAACGGCCGGTCCGCTTGAGGAGACTAGCGTGCACCGATTGTCGGATTCACTTTCAGCTTTTTCGTAGCTCTTGGTAATAGCTGCACGTTGCTTTTCGTCGAGTGCCTTGCTCGCAACAATATATTTTTTATTTTCTTCGAATCGTTGCGCGGCAGGAAGTCCGGAAATCCAGCCTCGATAGAATTGCTCATCTTTTGGCACGAGCTGGTGAGCGATGGCATAATGCCGGTGCGCCGTGGTGTGGAAGCCCGCAAGTTCTTCGTAGCGGGCACTACGATCGAAAGCGTCAGCATTGCAGGTATCCAGCTTGAGAGCCTTAAGGTTGAGCGCATAGGACTCCAGCCAGTCTCCCTCGGCGAAGCGGATGTCTGCTGCAGCAGTGGCTGCATAAGAGTCTTCTGAGTCCATCGCAACCCAGTCCTCCAGCAGTGTATGGGCCTCGTCCAGCTTTTTCTGTTCGATGAGGCTGTCAATCTGGTATTCGCGGCTGCGGCTATCGGCTGGATCCTTTGCAACTGCTGCAGCGTAAAGAGCCTCGGCCTTCTTAGCGTCATGGCGATAGAAGGCTATGTCTGCCTCGCTGGGCTCGGACATGTTTGGCATGCAGGTTGCCGGGTGAGCAGCCGATGCGGGCGTTGCCTGGGCATGCGCCTGGCTGGAAATAAGCGTGCAAGCGACGAGCGAAGTGAATGCGAGGGGCACTGCGGCAAAAAATGAGTTTTTCACTATGTAATTAATTTATTTCCATTGAGTGAGAATGACAATCCGCCAATCTCGGTTTAAGGTGCTGGCCAATTTCGCCGTCAGCAGCATGCGCGACGCCTACTTCGTCCTCACAATTTGCACCAGGTTATCGCGGAGGTCGAGCGTGAAGGTGGTTTGATGAAGCGCCTGAAGGCCGATGGTTCCTGAGGTTTCCAGCTTCAGGTGTTTGGAATATTCATCGTAGCGCTCCACTGTCCAGGAGTTGACTGGAAAATAGAACCCGGAAAATTCAAGAAAATAGCCTTTGAAAGGTACAGCCTCTTTGTTCTTGACCATGGTTTCAATCTTTGCCACCTGTCCGGCTGCGTTGGTCGAGATACGGGGCCACGGATCGTCAAGCTCAAACAGGAACAGAACCTCCGGGCCCGGCCCAATGCCGACAGGAAGCCACATGCTGTCCCGAGTCCGCACCAGCGAGTCCCAGCCTTTCATTGCCGGGATAATCGTGCGGTTGTACTGCCCCCATGCTCCGCCGTTGATGCTGGGAACAAAATCGCCGCCGCTCTTGGAAACATCAGACCACACTGGAAGCCCGGCGCTATCCACTTTGGCGTCCAGTGGAGGAAGCTGTGAAAGGGTCAGCCGATGCTTCTGCGGATCGGCCTGGATAAGAAAGTCCGACAGGAACATCGCGCCGAGGCTGCCATCCGAGCCGGCGGGGTTGGTATCCATATCCCGCCGCGCGCTTTCGTTGTAGATCTCGTCGTACACCTTCACAATGCAGTTGCGGTACTCGACGTCGCCTACGCGCAGCGAATCGAGCTTGGCGAAGTAGAAGTTTTGCCGCCCGCCAAGGTAGAGCTGCGCGTAGGAGACATGCACAAGCGGAACGAGTCCCAGCGCCTTCGCTGTGCCCGCCGGAAAGACAATGTCGTCAAAGTGGGTAGAAAAGTGCATCCGGTGTTTCTTGCCATTGAGCATGGTGTCGATCGACTGTTCACCTGATGCCTTGCTCAAATTCGGCTCTTCGTACAGTGTCGTCTCTGTTCCGCCTGAAGGAGCGCTGACGGTGCAGTGCGAGTTCATCTTCACTTCACCTTCGAGTACGTTGCTCTTCAGGTCTTCGCGGTCGTCAGTGTTCAAAAACTTCGCCGTCGCTACAAACTCCTTCAGCAGAGGGAAGCGTTGCGCCGGCGGCAGAGTGAATATCCATGCCAGGGTAATCTGCTCATCGTTGGGCCGGAGCGCGTGGGCCTGCGCCAGGTGCCGCGCCGCAGAAGCGTGATAGCCGGAGAGCGACTCGATGCGGGCAGCCAGCATGCGCGTCCTTGCATAGCAGGGGTCGAGAGCGAGTGCCTTGGTCAGAATGGGCGTGGCGGCGATAAGCTCGCCGCGGCGCACGTAAGTTTCTCCCAGCACGGTTTGAGCGATAACGCTCTGCGGCCATGCGTTCGCCAGCGCGGTGGCATCCTTCAGCGCAAGGGTGATGTCGCCACGGCCCAGCTCGGCGCGGACCAGCCCCGCTTGCGGTTCGATCAGCGAAGTATCCTGGCTGGCTTCCGCGTGATAGAGCTTGGATGCCTTGGCCCAATCTTCCACGTAGAGCGCGGCTTCGGCATCCGAAACTCCCGCCGGGTTCGCCTTGCAGCCCGCGGGCAGCGCAGCATCTGGCGCCTGGGCCTTTGCAGCGATGGAGAAAAGAGGAAGCGCGCAAAACGCAAGGAAAGAACGACGCAACAGCGGAAGTGTATTCATGGCCTAGGGCCAAATAGTTACACGGCGCCGCGGGGTACGCAAGTAGCCCTGTCGAATCAGTGGCAACCAGGGGCTGCTAGACTTTTGGAGGCTTTGAGGTAGCTGCAAATGGCAAGGAAGATCGGCGTCATCGGCGCAGGTACTATGGGCAACGGCATTGCCCACGTCTTCGTGCGAGCGGAGTTCGATGTAGTGCTGTATGAAGTCAGCCGCGATGCGCTAGATCGCGGCCTCGCCACCATTCGCACCAACCTCGATCGCGAGGCGGCGAAAGGAAAAGTCGATCCCTCCGATGTCGAGAAGATCTACAAGCGCGTCACGCCCGCGCTCGAGATCGAAGCGCTGAAGAACTGTTCGCTCGTCGTCGAAGCTGCCAGCGAAAAGCTGGCCATCAAGCAGGAGATCTTTAAAAAGCTGGATACTCTACTCGCGCCGGATGCCGTGCTGGCATCGAACACCTCGTCGATCTCGATTACAAAACTTGCCGCGGGAACCTGTCGGCCCGACCGCGTCATAGGCATGCACTTCTTTAATCCGGTTCCCGTGATGGCGCTGGTAGAAGTTGTTCGCGGGCTGCAAACCTCTGATGCTACCTTCGAAATTGTGCGCGATCTCGCGCTAGCCTGCGGCAAGACTCCGGTGGAAGTGAATGACGCTGCCGGCTTCGTCTCTAACCGCGTGCTGATGCCGCTGCTGAACGAAGCCATGTTCGCGGTGATGGAAGGTGTAGCAACACCCGAAGCGATCGACGAGATTTTCCGCCTCGGCATGGCGCACAAGATGGGCCCGTTGGCGCTGGCTGATTTCATCGGTCTCGACGTTTGCCTGGACATCATGCGCGTGCTTGTTGAAGGTCTCGGAGACCCCAAGTACCGCCCCTGCCCGCTGCTGCTGCGTATGGTCGATGCCGGATGGCTGGGACGCAAGAGCGGCAAAGGCTTTTACGAGTACAACAACTAAGGATATCCATGCCTCAAGACCTCTACTACGAAGACCTCCATCCCGGCATGAAGTTTGCCTCCAACCGCAGCTATCGCGTCACTGCCGAAGAGATCAAGGAATTTGCCGAACGCTATGACCCGCAGCCCTTCCACCTGGATGAGGCAGCAGGGCAGAGCTCGTTCTTCAAGGGTCTGGCTGCCTCAGGCTGGCTGACCGCCGCCATCGTCATGCGTCTGCGTGTGGAGTCCATCCACATCGCCGGTGGAATGATCGGCGCTGGCGTGGAGGAGATTCGCTGGATGCAGCCGGTGCGGCCCGGCGATTCGCTGCGCACGGAGGCCGAGATTCTCAACGTCCGCCACTCCAGCTCGCGGCCTGAGTACGGTATTGTTCGCTCGCGAACTCTGGTCTTCAACCAGCGCGATGAGATTGTCCTGCGCTCGGTGGTGAATTTCCTTGCACCGCTGCGCAACCCGCCCAAAGCCTGATCTCCTTTGCCACAAAAGGAATGAGCGGCTCCGGGTCGTTATGACCGGGAGGCCGCTCTAAGTGTGAACCAATGCTGGCTCTTGCAGTTGTTTCAATGATTGCTGGCCCGGGGGCCTGGTGGATCTTCGTCCGCCTTCGCAATGACTGAAGAGATTCTTGCATCGGATTTCGAAAACGGAAATACGACATAGGTCGAGTGTTGGCAACCTTTGTTCTGCCCCAAACGTGTCGCCTGGGAGTCTCCGCGGGTAACGCGTTTTGATTACCCCCAGCCTAAAATGCACAGCGGCCGCGCGTATCGTTGAATGTATAAGGACTTGCAGCTCGCGAGGGTAACTCACCAGTGCAGATGACAGTTTTGGCTTCGGGCTCGCGCGGCAATGCTACCGTCATTGCCGCCGCCGGTACGCGCCTTTTGGTGGATGCCGGGCTAAGCTGCCGCGAGCTGATGCGCCGCATGGCCCTTGTCGGAGAAGACCCCGCACAGCTCAGCGCCATCCTGATCACGCATGAGCACCTGGACCATGTTGCGGGCCTGGCGGTGCTCGCTCGGCGTCTGGGTATCCCCGTGTTTTTTACCGAGGCAACACATCGCGCCTGGGTGCGCATGGTGCGTCCGCGCACCACCATGACCTACGCCCGGTGGCTGGACCACATGCAGGCGGAAAAAGAATCGCGCGCTATCGCCAATGCTTCCGCGCACTCCCCCGCACACACACTCGCCTCGGTTGCAGCAGTTGCTGATGTAGATGATGAGTCACCGCGCAACGCCGCTGCCTGCCTGCAGGAGGCTGGGCAGGGAAATGAGCCAGTTGCCGTGGATGAAGACGCCGAACTGGACACCGTGACCACTCCCACCAAGGCCAAGGTCGACCCTGCATTTCTGCCTGCGGTGGAATACTTCCGCGCAGGGCAGGGATTTACTATCGGCGCAATTGACGTTGACCCCTTCACCATCCCGCACGATGCTGCCGACCCCTGCGGCTTCGTCTTCCACGCCCGCAGTGAATCCATCCGCATGGCCGTCGCAACGGATCTCGGCTACATTCCGCCTAACGTGAAATCTGCTCTGAAGAACGTGGATGTGCTGCTGCTCGAATCCAACCACGATCTCGAGATGCTCAAGGATGGTCCTTACCCCTGGAGCGTGAAGCAGCGTGTACTCTCCCGCGTTGGCCATCTCTCCAATACCGCCTGCTCCGAGTTCCTGATGCGCGACTACGACGGCGGAGCTCACACCATCGTGCTGGGTCACCTGAGCGAGCAGAACAATCTGCCGGAGCTGGCACGGTTGGCCGCGGAACAGGCTATAGGAGGCCGCATGAGTCTGCTGGGCAATCGCCTTCTGCTCGCCGGGCAGGACGCGCCGCTCGAGCCCATCTGTCTCTAGCGCTTGAGCTTGTACTGGCTTATGTGGCAGCGGGGTCAGTCTGATAACTAAGCCCGGGAAAAGCGTCTACACCAGATGAAGGATACCCAACAGACAAACAAGATTACGAAGTAAACCCACAGAGGTGCCCGTCGCATGAGAGCGACTGATGACAGGATGATTGCCCCGCAAACCGGCCCGAGTAGTAAAGCCGCGCTGCTCCTGCTCGGATTCATGCGGCAATACTACATCTCTATAGCCCGGCAACCTTTTATGCGGGTGTGAAGAAAATTCAGCCAAAAAGGCGTAAAATTAGCTATGCCGATGTCTTTCCCTCCATTTCGTTCCCGTGTGGCGCGTCTGGACACCTGCAATGACCAGGTGGTGGGCGCAATCCTTTCTGGATGGCGCTATGACATCTCCGGCATCTCGCCTGACCTTCGCGGCGACTACGAAACCCACCTTAAGACCTGCTCGCACTGCCGTAGGCGCCAGCGCATCCACCGGACAGTTGATGTTCTTTTGCTGGCCGCCACCACGCTTTCGTTTGCAGCGTTTCTTCTAGCTGCGATCGTGATGCATAAGCTTGAAGCCATCACCGGTATCCACAACCAGGTGGTGCACCTGCACAGCGAAGGCCTGGCGCGTATTCCCAGCAGCATTACCATCAGCCTGGAGGCTGTGGCCTTTGTCGGCGTGTTCGTCTCCATGCTGCTCTGGGTGCTGGTTGCCATTGCAACTCCCATTCCAGGCATGGTTATGGCCATCTTCCGCTCGCGCCGCACTGATATGCATAAGCAAGCAGCCTGAATCAGCTCCCACACCTTTCCCCGTGAACGACTCCTCACATCATGATGTTCCGGTGACGCCAGCCGACTACGCCACCGCTGCGCCGCTGCCTGTTGAAGGCCAGCCGGTGCAGCAGGCTGAACGGCGTCGCAGCACCTCGCTCTGGAATTACCCTGCCACCTACAGCCTGATCGGCATCAACGTCGCGGTCTTCATCGCGATGGTCTTCTACGGTCACCTCTGGCAGCATCTCAGCGGCTCCAACCCGCTCTTTGCCGAATTCAACACCCAGACTCTGGTCAACTTTGGCGGCAGCGATGCTTTACTTATCCTCCAGGGCCAGTGGTGGAGGCTGGTTACTGCCGCATTTGTCCATGCCTACCTGCTGCACATCGCACTCAACATGTGGTGCCTGTGGAACCTCGGCATCTTCGGTGAGCCGCTGCTGGGCCGTCGCGGCCTGATCTGCGTTTACCTGCTCACCGGCATTACCGGCAACATGTTTTCGCTGGCCTGGGCTGTACTCAGTAATACCGATGCCATCGTTGTCGGGGCCTCCGGCGCGGTCTTCGGCATTGCCGGCATCCTGATCGTCCTGCTCTCCAACCGCCAGCTCTCGCTCCCATGGGAAGAACTCAAAGCACTTCGCCGCCAGGTCATCTTCTTTGCGGTGATCAACCTGGCGATTGGAATTGGCCCGCAGTTGCTGCACATCTTCTCCGCCACGCTCGGCCACATCGACAACACCGCCCACATTGGAGGCTTTGTCTCCGGCCTGGCGCTGGGCTTGCCGCTCTTTCCTAAGATGATGTCTGGCCGCGCCGGCTATCGCCGCCGCCAGATGCAGACCTTCATCGTCGCCACGCTGGTCCTTTGCCTGTTTGGCTACGCGATCTCGGCCTTCGCCCGGTAAAAGAAGTTTAGCTGCCGGTATAGCAGGCAAAATTACGAACAGCAGCTTTTGACTAGAAGCTAAAAGCTAAGAGCTAGAAGCTGCCTCTACAGCAAAAAGCCGAACCCCGAAGGGTCCGGCTCCTGCTTGTTGATCCGCTTGTTGATTAGCTAATCGATGTCGTCGCCGTTGCTGCGAACTTTCTCACCATCGCCAGCAGCAGTCTGCGGTCGCTCTCGGTCAGGTGCGCGGAGTAGCGCTGCACCTGCGTCAGGAACCGAATCTCTTCCTCGCTCAGCGTCACACCCGGGACTTCCTTCACCGGGTCCTCGGCGAAGAAGTGGCTCAGCGGCATTTCCATCGCGCCGGCGATCTTCTGCAGCGTGTCCAGCGAAGGAACGGTGTGCCCGTTTTCTACCCGTGACAGGTAGCAGCGGAGCAAGCCCGTGCGCTTTTCAATATCACCCTGCGACATTCCGCGTTGCAGGCGGAAGCTGCGGATCGTGATCCCAATGTTGATCGGGCTCGGTTCGTTGTGTACTGCCGCCGACTCAGGCAGGGCTGTGTGCATGTTTGCCATTAGCCGTAAAGTAACTACACTCGGCGCTCGTAGCAAGTGCTAACTTCAATCCCCCTGCGGGTTTCCGTACCTTTGGAGATTCGTGCACCGGAAGACACCCAGACGAAAACCTGAAACAACCCCTCAGGCGCCTGTAAAAACCTGAAATTCAGAGTTTTCAACTTTTTTATTCGTATAGAGCACCCAAAAGAGCATGCTGGGAATTCGTAGGCAATGCCCGCTCTTATTGTCGATGCACTGCTGTCTGCTTTCTGTCCTAGCCCATGTACATTCCGCCGTTTACATCCAGCGTATGCCCGGTAATGTATCCGCCCGCATCGCTGGCCAGAAAGCTCACCGCGGCGGCAATATCGGCGTCCACGCCATACCGAGCCAGTGGAATCTGGGCCATAATCCCTGCCTTTTGCTCGTCCGTCAGTGAGTCTGTCATCGCCGTCTGGATGAACCCCGGCGCCACCGCATTCACCGTGATGTTCCGGCTCGCAAACTCCCGCGCAAACGACTTCGTCAGCCCGATCATCCCCGCCTTGGACGCAGCATAATTTGCCTGCCCCGCAGCTCCCGTTTCCCCCACCACGCTGGTAATGTTCACCACCCGCCCCCACCGAGCCTTCATCATGCTCGAAATCACCGCCTGCGTCAGCAGAAACGCTCCGGTCAGGTTCGTCCGCAGCACATCGTCAAAATCCGCCAGCTTCATCCGCAGAGCCAGCCCATCCTTCGTAATGCCGGCATTGTTCACCAGGATATGCACGCCGCCGAGGTCTGCAATCACCGCCTTGGCACAGGCCTTGATCGAGTCCTCGCTCGCTACATCCAGCGCATAAGCCCGTGCTGTTCCTCCGGCCGCGGCGATCTCCGCCGCCACCGCTTCCAGCTTTTCGACATTCCGTGCCGCCAGCGCCACCGTTGCGCCATGCTTGGCGAGCTCCAGCGCACACGCCCGCCCAATTCCTTGTGAAGCGCCTGTTACCAGCGCAATTCTTCCAGTCAGATGGCTCAAAGTATCCTCACTTCCGCAGTCTTCCAAAACAGCATTATCCTCTGCATTTAATCATCAACCAAGCGCGATATCCTTATCCGAGTCATGTCCGAACCGAAAGCCTCGCAGCCGCCCTCCGCGCCCCAGCCTACTTCCGAAGGTTCCACCGAAGTCTACGCCATCCACGGCGCCGAGCCGGAAGTCCTCGCCTACGCCATGGCCAAGTATTCGCGCTCCGCTCTCACCATGCGCGAATCCCTCGTCGAGATCAGCTCGCAAAAGGCCGAGCAGTTCCTCAACACGTTTTATTTCCAATACGGCCATCGCTCCATTGCCGACCTCGCGCACATTCCCTTCGCCATCGAGCGCCTCTCCATGCTCGCCGCGCTCACGCTCGTCGACGAAACTCGCTGGGACGGCCAGGAGCGCAGCACCCGCTACCAGGACTTCCGCCGCTCCGGCTGGTTCACGCCCGAATTCGCCGACACCAAATCCGGCAAGCATCACCATGCCGCCTACACCCAGGCTATTGCCGATCTCTTCAAGGCCTACGACGCCATCTCCGTCGGCATGCTCGCAGCCCTCAAGGCCGCCATCCCCCAGCCCGCCGAGATGGACGCCGGCACTTACACCCGTACCCTCAAGGCTCGCGCATTCGACGCAGCGCGCTACCTGCTTCCGCTTGCCACCAACACCTCGCTCGGCCAAATCGTGAATGCGCGCACACTCGAAACGCAGGTCTCACGCCTGCTCTCCAGCCCTTTTGCTGAGATCCGTCACCTCGGCACGCGTCTGCGCGCCGCCGCCAGCGAGCCTGCATGGAACGTCCAGCGCGACAAGCTCGAAGAGATGGCCGGCGAGGGCAGCGTCGACCCCACCGCCACCGCCGAAATCCTGAACACGCTTATGCCGCCAGTGCGTACCGCGCCCACGCTGGTGAAATACGCCGAACCCAACGAGTATCTGATGGCCAGCCGCAAAGAGCTCGCACACGCCGCCGCCGAGCTCATGCGCGATGCTGATGGCCACGCCGCACCAATCTATCCCGCGCCTATCGTCGATCTCCTCGACGACGACGAGGACCTCGAGGTCGAACTCACCACTTCGCTCCTCTATCCCAATTGCCATTACAGTTATCGCCAGCTTCGTGGCGCGGTCGCATCGCTCCCTGAAGTCCGCCGCAACGAGCTGCTCAAAATCGGCAGCGCACACCGCGGCAAGCACGACGAGCTGCTGCGCGCTTACAGCTCCGGCCACGGCTTCCGCTTCGACATCCTCATGGACATCGGTGGCTTCCGCGACATGCATCGCCACCGCCGCTGCGTGCAGCTCATCCAGGAGTTCTCCGATCTCCACGGCTATGCCGAGCCCGTCTGCCCCGGACAGCCCACGCTCGCCGAGGCCGGCCTCGACACCGCCTACGCGGACGCCATGGCCGCCGCGCTTGCGGCCTACAAATCGTTTGCTGATAGCGACCAGCCCGAAGCCACGCATAGCGCGCAATACCTGCTGCCCATGGGCATGCGCTGCCGCGCCATGTTCAAGATGGATTTTGCAGAGGCGCTATATATCGCCGAGCTGCGCTCCGGCATCGCTGGCCACTTCAGCTATCGACGCGTCGCCTGGGAGATGTACCGCGCCATCGTCGCGCGCCACCCCGCGCTCAAATCCTTGTTCAGGATTGAAGACGTCAACATACCGGTGGATCTGCTAAAACGTTAGCTGGATGAACCACGAAGAGCTGGATGTGTTATCCCGACAAGTGATGAGCGCTGCCTATAAGGTCCATACGGCTTTGGGGCCGGGTCTGCTGGAGAGCGCGTATATCGCATGTCTTGTGTTCGAACTGGAGAAAGAAGGCATTGAAGTCAAGACCGAAGTACCGGTTCCTCTGGTTTACGACAGCATCAAACTGGCCGATGTAGGCTATCGATTAGATTTATTGGTTGAGAATGAGTTGATAGTTGAGGTCAAAGCTCGAGAAGCTCTGGCGCCAGTTCATTTCGCTCAATTGGTTTCATACCTAAAACTGGCTAACCGAAGACTTGGTCTGCTGATCAACTTTCACGTAGTCAGTCTCAAAGATGGAATTCATCGTCGAGTAAACGGGTTTTGATTTTGAACGCAATGTACGCAGTGTTTCTCGCAATGTACGCGATGACCTGCTCTTTATGAGCAATCACAGTGATTGACCTTGCAAGATTAAACATCGCGTACTTTGCGTCTTAAACATTGCGTACATTGCGTTCAAGGCTTTTCGATATTACTGCCACAAATCCTCACAGCAAATCCACCACCGGCGGAAACGTCAGCAACAATCCCACCACGAGCAGCACCATCGCCACCATCGTCACCCGGGCGATCGCCACGGTTTTCTGCTTCCATCGCCACTCCAGCACAACCCACGCCAGCACCCACACAATAACCGCGCACGTCGTCACGCCCGAGAGTGGCCCCGTCGGCTTGGAGAAGATCATCAGCTTCTTGAACGCCGGCCACATATCGCCCATCACTGCGAAGACGCCCAGCGCAGCCGCGCCAATCCCTGCTGCCAGCACCGCAGCTGCACCCGGGCCGTTCGTCAGCGGGAGTTTTACTTCTGCCTCGTTCGCGACAACATTCGTCTCGCTCATCATTTCCCTCCCTGCATCAGGTGGATTGTCTGCCCACCTTGGGTTGGTGCAACTTTGTTAATCATTGCGCCCCAGAATCCCGCAATCCCAGCCGTCACAAACGACGCGCAGGTAAACGCCAGCACTGCTCGCCGCAGTTGCGGATGCAGCCGAAGCTGTCGCCCATAACGCAGAAACACTGCCGCCGCCATGGTGATAGAAATCGGTGTCAGCCAGGCAACGTGCTCCTTCCACTCCATGCCCAGCGTGTGCCAGCCCACCGTTGTCGCGGTCGATCTCAGCAGCGCCTGCGGAAAGTCCACCAGCGCTGCTCCAGCCGGCGGAACAGCCCGATACCACGGATAGACGATATAGGTTCCAGTCAGAACTGCGGCCCACGCCAGCACCACCATGGTCAGCAGATAAATTCCCAGCCATTTCGACTCACGCTGCCTCTCCGCCGAAGCGTGCGTCATGTGCCACAACTCAACCAGTGCTCCAGAGCATGCCA
>Ga0206874_1127_pt1 | contig 19086 bp, 17 predicted proteins | sample Alteio_BWOrgCont_12_FD_152629 | JGI IMG/M metagenome (GOLD analysis project Ga0206874, IMG submission 152629) | Enriched cells from forest soil in Barre Woods Harvard Forest LTER site, Petersham, Massachusetts, United States -... | ecosystem: Environmental > Terrestrial > Soil > Temperate forest >...
GGGGAGATTGGTGCCGCGGTCGGCCCACATGTAGCCGAGATAGTTTTGCGCGTCGGCGAAACCGGGCGCGATGGCGAGCGATTTTTGGAGAAACTTTTCCGCTTCCACGATGTCGCCCTTGGCCTCGTAAGTCGCGCCGACCTCATAATAAAACTGTTCGTTGAGCCGGTCCGGTTCGCTGACTTTGGCGAGGATTTCCGCCGTGGTGAAATGGCCGATGGCGTCGTCGTACTTCTTCAACCGGGCGGCGGCAAGGGCGCAAAGCAGTTCGCCGCTGTAGCGGTCCGGAAATCTCTTCCGGGCGTCGGCGATGGTCGCCAACGCCATGTCCGGCTGGTCCATGGCGAGCTGGGTCTGGGCCAGGTCGTAATAGGCCTGTTCAAAATCGGGGCGCAACAGCAGGGTTTTGTGGAAGGAATCCGCCGCCAGTTCCAGATGATCCTGTTCGTAGGCCAGTTCACCCAGTTCAAAATGCGCGGCCGGATTGGCGGGGTCATCTTGCAGGATGCCCTGCAACTGGCTGGTGGCGTTGGCGCGGTCGCCGGTCTTCAGATACAGGTCGGTTAGCCGCTCCCGAAGGTTCTGTTTCAACTCCGGCTGGTCGCCGGCTTGGTTGAGCAACTGCGAGTAGATCTCGGCGGCGCGGCGGGTTTTGCCGAGCAGGTTAAAGCCGTCCGCGAGCCTGAGCAATGCCTGGGGGTCTTGCGGAGCGAGTTGGTCGGCGAGTGCCAGGGATTCCAGGGCCAGGGCGTCGGCCTCATTTTTTTTGGGCGGGTATTCGCGGCCAAGCCCGACGAGGGTTTCGGCGATGACCAGATGGAAATCCACGTCGACATTCGTCTCCTCAACCGCCCCGCGCAACATGACCAACGCCTCGCCGGCCTGTTTCTGGTGCAGCAGGTTCAACGCGAGATTCTGCCAGCCGACGGCCAGCCGGGGCGACCGCCGGACGGCCTGCCGGTCGGCGGCGATGGCGGCCTCATACCGGCCGGTCTGCGCCTCAAAGTAACCGAGCCGGGCGAATAGTTCGCCCGAAACACCGGGATAGCCGCTTGCCCGCGAGAGCACCTCGATGGCCTTTCCCGTATTGCCATGCTCCCATAATTCCTCCCCGGCCTCCATCGCCAGGTCCTCGTCGCCGGGGTCCAGCAGCGCAGCTTGATAAAAATCCGCGGCCGCCGCCGCCGGTTCATCCTTCATCTCATGGATCAGCGCGGCGGCATAATGGGCATGAGCCTGCACGCGCCGGTCCTGCCCGGCCTCAGACTGGTCCTCGGTGGCAACGGGTTTCACCGTCGTGCAGCCGGCCAGCAGCCATGCGCCGGCCACCAAAGGGAAAATTTTCCAAAACAGGTTCATCTGACGTGAATTGGACATTTATTTCCGCAGTTGGCTCAAAAAAACAAGCCGCCCTGCGCGGGCGGCTGTCAAATGGTTGCCAGCGGATTGCCGGCGGGTCAGGCCGCGGCAGCTTTCGCGGGACTTTTTTTCTGTTTGGCGGCCACCTTCTTGCGCTTAAGATAGGCATTGCGACGGTTGCGTTTCTGAATCTTGTTGTATTGTGAACCCATAGAACTAGAATTTGTTTTTGTCCGAGTTGCGCTGAACTATGAAGACGAGCCGACAATATATCAACATCATTCTGCTGCTGGCCGGGTTCCTGGCCGGCTGCCAGAGCTCCAAAGACAAGGACAAGGAGTTCACCCTGATCAAGCTCCACGCCGAAACCACCGATTCCGGCAGCGAATTCAGCAAGTCCGTGCCCATCTTCCGCGCCTCGCCAACTTATGTGACCATCGACCGCAATTCGTTCCTCGACGAAAACGACCTGGTCAAGGCCAGTATCGAGGAGGACAACGGTTTTGCCATCCGGCTCCAGTTCAACGAGCATGGCGTCCTGCTGCTGGAGAACGTCACCCGCGCCAACCAGGGCGGGCACATCGCCATCTTTTGCGACTTCGGCCAGGAATCCCGCTGGCTGGCCGCGCCGGCATTCGACCACCCCATCACCGACGGCATCATCACCTTCACCCCGGACGCCACGCGCGAGGAGGCCGACCGCATCGTGCGCGGGTTGAATAACGAGGTCAAAGAGCTGAACAGCAAGAAGGACTGACGTGCCTTACCTCCCGCGAGCCGTTTGTTTTATTTTTGCCGTCGCGTGCCTTGCCGTGCGGCTTGGAGCCCAGCCGTTTTGCCTGCCGACCGCCAACACCGCCGTCGTCCAACCAGGCGCCGAGGACCGCGCCTTCGCCGCCACCGCTCCCGACAAGGGTTGGATCAGCGGCACGTTTGGCTGCGTGCGCGACAGTGGCTGGCGCTTTCACAAGGGTCTGGATATCCGCAGCATCCAGCATGACCGTTACGACGAGCCGACTGACCCCGTGATGTCCACCGCGGACGGCGTGGTGATGTATGTCAACACCCGTCCCTCGCTCTCCAATTACGGCAATTACATCGTCATCCAGCATCACATCGAGGGCATGGAGGTTTATTCCCTTTACGCCCACCTGAGCCGCATCGCGCCGGGCATTCAAGCCGGTGTGCCCGTCAAGACCGGGCAGGTCATCGCCATCATGGGGCCGCACCAGCAACGCCGAACGCATCGGCAAGGAACGCGCCCACGTCCATTTTGAACTGAACCTGTTCAACAACGAACATTTCGACACATGGTTTCACCAGACTTCGCCCAACGAGCGCAACGACCACGGCATCTGGAATGGCCGCAATCTGATCGGCTTCGACCCGCGCCTGGTGCTGTTGCAGGAGCGGCAGCGCGGGCCTCAGTTCAGCCTGACGCAGTTTCTGCGCAGTCGCACCGAACTGTGTCGCGTCTTCGTGCGGGTGAGAGATTTTCCGTTTCTGCGCCGGTATCCCCAGTTCATTGTCCCCAACCCGCGCGCGGAGAAGGAAGGCGTGGCCGGCTATGAGCTGGCGTTGGATTTCGATGCCCTGCCTTTTCAGATTATCCCCCGCGCGGCCTCGGAGATGCCGGGCAGCGCCAGGTTCCAACTGCTTTCCGTCAATGACGCTGAGGAGACAAAAAATCCCGCGCGCCGCCTGGTCACCAAACGCAGCGGACGCTGGGCGCTGGACCCGCATGGCATCGAGGAATTGAGCCTGCTCACGGCCAACTAATTCCTGCTTTGCCTCGCGCCCAGTGCCTCACGCCTTGATTCAGCTTGCCTTCCCCCGCTCCGGGATTATTTTCATCGTTCAATTTTATGAATTACAAGATTTCGCACGCCGCCGCGTCACTCTCACCTTCGCTCACGCTGGCCATCGATTCCAAGGCCAAGGCCATGAAGGCCGCGGGCGAGGACGTGGTGGGTTTCGGTGCGGGCGAACCGGATTTTGACACCCCGCAACACATCAAGGACGCCTGCGCCAAGGCGCTCGCCGCCGGTTTCACCAAATATACCCCCGCCAGCGGCATCCCCGAGCTGCGCGAAGCCATTGCCGACAAGTTCAAACGCGAGAACGGCCTGGCCTACAAGCCGTCCCAGATCATCGTCTCCTGCGGCGGCAAGCATTCGTGCTACAACGTCATTCTGGCCACCTGCGAGGCCGGCGACGAAGTCATCATCCCCTCGCCCTACTGGCTGAGCTACCCGGAAATGGTCAAGCTTGCCGGGGCCAAATCCGTCATCATCGAGACCACGGACAAGACGGAGTTCAAGGTCACGCCCGCGCAACTGCGCCAGGCCATCACGCCGAACACCCGGCTGTTCATCCTCAATTCGCCCAGCAATCCCACCGGCAGCGTCTATACGCCTGACGAGATCAAGGCGCTGGGCGACATCTGCGTGGAAAAGGGCGTGCTCATCATGAGCGACGAGATCTACGAGCATCTGCTTTACGATGGCGCGAAGCACCAGAGCGTGGCCAGCTTTTCGCCGGCGCACCAGGCGCATACGATCATCGTCCACGGTTTCGCCAAGGCCTGGAGCATGACCGGCTGGCGGCTGGGATTCCTTGCCGCGCCCGAGCCGATCGCCAAGGCCATCGACGCCGTGCAATCGCACAGCACGAGCAACCCGACGTCGTTCGCCCAAAAAGGCGCGGTGGCGGCGCTCACCGGCCCGCAGGACCATCTCAAGACGTGGCTGGCGGAATTTGACAAGCGCCGCAGTTACGCCCACAAGAAATTGAATTCCATCCCGGGCATCACCTGTGTGAACGCCAAGGGCGCATTCTATCTCTTCCCGAACATCTCCGGGACGGAGCTCAAATCCACGGAGTTCTGCGCGAAGCTGCTGGAGGCGGAAAAAGTCGCGGCTGTCCCCGGCATCGCCTTCGGCGCGGACGATTATTTACGCATCAGCTACGCCACGAGCATGGCGAACATCGAGAAGGGTCTTGATCGCCTAGACCGGTTTTGCCGGGATCTGTCAAAACACTGAATCGGGCCGCGGAGGCGACCGTTATTTTGCCGCCCGGGCGGCCTTGACCAGGTCTTTTTCCTCGGGCAGCAAGTTGCCGGTATCGGCGATATCCAGGTATTTTGCGGCCTTGTTGGTCTCGCCGGCGGCCGCGAGAAGCACCCCGTAATACACCGCCACCCCGGGCTGCGCGAGTTGTTGCGGAGTGAGGGTTTCAAGGGTTTTGAGCCCGGCGGCGGTATCGCCCTGCACATACTGGGAGTAGGCATAGGTGGCGGCGAAGGCGGAGATTTTGGGGTGTTTAAGGTAGGCTTCACGGGCCATCTGGGCGGCATCGCCGGTGTCAAGATTCAGCAGCAGATCCAATGAAGCGAGGTTGTTCTTGGCGACGAGGTCGTTGGAATCAAAGTCCACCAAGGTCGAAAAAACCTTTTGCAGACCGCGGGTGTCGGCGTCCGCCATGTACATCTGGTTGAGTGATTGCAGAGCCCAGCGCTCGCCCGGGTAATGCTGGACGATGTCCCAGAGGATGTCTTCGCGCTGGTTGCTCCAATGCCAGGCCGCCGCCAGCCGGGAGAGGGTGACCAGCGGCGCGAGGCTGCCATTGGCGGCCTGGACGGCATCCTGCCAGTTGGCTTCCGATACGATATCCAGTCGCTGCTCGCGGTTGGCGCGGGCAAGTTCCGCCAACCGGACGAATTCGTAGTCGCCCCAATTCTGGTCCTGAAGGAAATTGACCAGTCCGGGCCAGTCCCCGAGGGCCATCAGGGTGTCGGCGCGGGCCATGCATACGGTGGTATTGGTTTGCATGGTATCGGGCAGCCTGCCCAGCCATTGGCTGGCGTCGGCCGCCAGATCATGCGCCCCCAGCCAGGCCGCGAGGGTGTATATCTGTTCAGGTTTCGCGGCAGCCTGAGTCTTCAATGATGCCAACTGCGAATCGAAATCCGGGCTGTGAGCCGCCCGCGAAACGGAGAGCTGCAAAATGCCGTCTTCAAAAGTGGCGTTCGTCCCGGATTCAAGCTGGCGCGAAAACTCCTCGGCGGCGGTAAAATTCCGGTTCCTGACCGCGGCCAGGGCCAGATGCCGGAGGGCGTCCTTGCGGAACTGCGGATCCGTGGTGAGGTCTTCCAGCGCGAGCCTTGCCTGGCTCACGTATTCCGGATTTCGGGCCTGCAGATGCAGCACGGCCTCGTCGAACTGGATGGATTTGTTGCCGGGAGCAAGCTTTGCCGCCCGGGCGAAATGCCAGTCAGCGGCACCGATATTGTCTTCCCCCACGTCCACCATGGCAATCAGTTGCTGAAAAAGGGCGTTGTCCTGGTTGGTGGGGTCGATGTTCTGGAGGATCTGTCCGGCGCGCGTATAGTTGCCGAACATGAGGGTGCACCGGGCCAGTTCGATGCGGTTGCTGACGGAGTTGTCCAGATTGACGATCTTCTGCCACCACTCGACGGCGGCGGGCATGTGGATGCTTTCGGTGACGCGCGCCATGATGCGGCAGGCCTCGATGTCCGAAGGGTCGATGACCAGGGCCTGGCGGGCGCTCAAGGCGGCGTTGCGCAGGTCGGACTTCGCGAGATATTCCCTGGCCTGCGCGATAAAGCGGCGATGTTTCCATTCACGGTATGCCGGCAGGCCGAAATAGCCCGCCGCAATCACGGCAAGCAGCACAACCAAAAGGACGATCTTTTTCATGCAGGTAATCGAGACCTCCCTATGCTCTTAAAAGCTGACCTTGATTGTCAACGTTTCCTGTCTAAGCTTGGACGCGTTTCAACCTGTGCCGTCAACAACCGAATATCTGAATGATGCCCGTCGCCCCGCTGTGGCCGGCCGGGCATGGTGGCTGCCGGCGTTGGCCGCCCTGTTTTTGCTGGGGCATCCGGCATTTGCGCAAGAGGGGCTCCGTTCCTCGCTGGCTGGCGAGCAGGCGGCGGAACAACAGAAAAACGCCCAGGCCAACCAATATTACAATCTGGAAATGGGCGACTTAAAGCTGCGTTTCCAGTCCTCCCTGCAAGTCGAGGCCAACGACAACGTGAACTTGAGCGACAACGACCGGGTGGCGGATGCCTCAATCAAGCCCGAGCTGGACATGACCGCGCTCTGGCCGGTGACGGAAAACAACACCCTGGCCGTGAACCTTGGCGGCGGGTACGAGGAATATCTCAAGACCAAGAGCCTGGATAATTTCTTTTTCAATCCCAATTCATCGATTTCCTTCAACATCTACGCCGGGGATTTTTTGATCAATCTTCACACCAGTTTTGCCTATTCCGAGCAACAATACCAAAGCGTCGATGTCAGCAGTAATGGAAATTTCGTGTATTTTGATGATTTGACGGGCATATCGGTGACTTGGGATTTGGACAAGCTCAAGTTGATATTGGATTATGACCACGAAATTTATGAATCCCCCACCCCGGGCTTTTCCTACCTGAACCGCAACTCGGAGCTGGTCTCCTTCCGCGCCGGCGTGGAGCTTTTGCCGGAAACCTTTGTGGGACTGGAACTGGGCGGGAGCTTGGATAATTATCAGAACCAGCCGAATTATAAAACGAATGGCATTACGAACGATGTGCCAGTTATTTATGTGGGTGCGACAAATCCACCTCCAACCGTGTCTCCAACTGTGGAAAACCAGCCGATTGGCAATTTCGTTGGTAATCAACAGTCGGTGAATTTCGGCCCTTACATACAGGGGGCGCTTAGCAAACATCTGCAAGTGGAGGCCTCAGCCGGCTATACAATCTATTTTACTGGTCAAAGCTCGTTTAACCCCTACCCGGGCCAGATTGTTTCGTACACTGTTGACGTGACAAGCAATGGCCCCCCCTACCAAGTCGTCACGAACCGGGCCTCCGCCAGCAGCACCCTGACGGCTATCTACGCCGACCTCACCCTGACGCACATCCTTAACGACCGGGTCAGATATACCCTGTCGACGGGGCATCAGATCCAGAACGGGCTTTATTCCGGCACGCTGGATTTGTATTACCTCTACTTGAACCCGACGTTTCTGTTCATCCGCAACGTCACCCTGAGCACCCCCCTCAATTTCAATTATGCCGAGCGTGGCGGCACTGCCGGGGAAAATTACATCTATGTGGATGCGGGCATTGAGGCCTCATATCAGTTGAACCGGAAGCTCTCGTTAAACGGCGGTTATCATTTCCGGGACAAGGAATCCGACGTTTCCGCCAATGATTTTGTTCAGAATCAACTTGTGCTGGGCCTCCACTATAGCTTTTAATCTACTGTCATCCATGATTAGGACGTTATTTTTGATATTGACCGTTTTTTGGTGTTGTGCCGGGCTTGCCCAGAACGAAATCCAAACCAACCCGCCTGCTGGCGACAGCCAGCCCGTTTTTTCACCCACGCTGGCGCAGCAGGCCTTTGCCACGAATGCCGCGCCGGCTCCCGCACCGGCAGCCGCCTCCACGGACACCGTTCCGGATGGCGTTCCGGACACCAGTGTCGTCCCGCAGAACCAGCACATCCTCCAACCGGGCGACGAGGTCAGTTTCCGCATCGAGGAGGACCGCGACCCCCCCAACACGCCGGAAAAACTGCTGCTGGTCTCCGACTCCGGCGATATTGACGTGCCTTACATCGGCACGGTGAACGTCTCCCAAAAGACCTGCGCGGCGGCGGCGGCGGAGATCAAAAAACTTTTGGAAAAGGACTACTATTATAAGGCCACGGTGGTGATGGGGCTGGCTTCCGCCGGCAAGGCCGTGGGCCGGGTTTACATCTGGGGCGAAGTCCAGACGCAGGGGGCGCTGGAATTGCCCGCCAATGAAACCATGACCGTGGGCCGGGCCATCCTGGCCGCAAAGGGCTTTGGCGATTTTGCCAACAAGAAAAAAGTCACCCTTTTCCGCACCGTCAATGGGCAGAAAAAATCGTATGTCCTGAACATGGAGGACATCCTGGAAAAAGGCGAGACCGAGAAGGACATGACGCTCCAACCGGACGACTACATCATGGTTCCCAAGCGGAACATCAATTTTTGAACCGCATGAGCAACCCGAACGAAACGACCGCGTTTGACCGCGTCGCCCAGTCCAGCCGCATCTTTGCCTACCTCTACCGTTTTCGCAACCTCCTGCGGAAGCACTGGTGGATTCCTGCCTTGACCATCACGATGGCCCTGGGCGCCCAGGGCTGGCGCATCTGGAGCACCACGCCCACCTTTGTTTCGGTCGGCAAGCTGGTCATGAACATGAAGATCAATGTCGCGGGCGCGGGCCTGGGGGCATACACCGAGGAATACAACAACTTTCTCGGCACCCAGGTCGCCATGATGCAAAGCAGCACGGTCCTCCAACGGGCGGCGGACCGGGTCAAGGCGCTGCATCCGGATTTGCCGGTCGATCAGATGGCGAAGGTTTCCGCGGAGTTCCTGCCAAAGACCACGGTGTTCATGATGTCCGTGGTGAGCACCAACGGCGACTACGCCCAGGCTTACCTGGACGCCTGTATGGAGGAATATACCAGCCTCAAGAAAGAAATGGTCGCCAACACCTCCGAACACTCCGAAAACGGCCTGCGCGACCAGTTGGCCCGCAAGGAAAAGGAGTTGAACGATGAGGAGGAGGAACTGCTGGACTTCCAAACATCCAACGACGTGGTTCTGTTGCAAGACCAGGGGGGTGGCGCCAGCAAGGACTTGGTCTTGCTGGATGAACAGCTCCGCCAGCATCAACTGGAATATGGCCTGTATTCCAAGATGACCCTGGACCAGACCCTGCAAATGCAGGACGACAACAATAACAACAACAATTCCGGTGACGCTTCGCTGGGCGAACTGCCCAGCATCGACGTGAACAACATGGATACGGCGAACATGGCCACCAACCTGGCCGCGTCCGGCGCGGGCTACATCCGGCTAAAGCAGACCCTGCAACTCAAGAAGGCGGAACTGGCGGAACTCTCCCAGTATCTCCGCCCCAAGCACCCCAAAATCGTCGCGCTGAACGATGAGATCGGCAGCGAGGAAAACTTGCTCGAGATCCTCCGCACGCAAAGCTCCGAACAACTGGAAAACAAGCGCGAATCACTCAAGCTGGAAATCGACAATCTTCAAGACCAGATCAAACAATTAAAGGACACGGCCGAGGACATCAGCCGTAAAATGACCGAATACCAGAAGATCAAGGACGACATCGACCGCAACCAGAAGCTTTACAACCAGTTGCTGTCAACCGAGGAGAGCTTGGACGTCGGCCGCGGCACCGACCCGGATACCGTCATCATCTACGAAAAAGCCAGCCCGCCCATGCCCAACCATCCGAACTTGGTCCGCTCCCTGGCGATTGCGGGCTTCATGGGCCTGCTCTTCGGAGCCGCCCTGCTGTTCATCCTGGACCGGTTGGATGACCGCCCGGCCTCCTTCACGGAATTGCAGGACATGTTCGACGAAAATGTCCTCGGCCAGATCCCCGCCGAAAACCAGTCGGGCAAGCATTCCGAGCTGAAGATCATCCAGCAGAACGACCGCCGCCACGCGTTCGTGGAGTCCTATCGCAACCTGCGTTCCTCGCTCCTCTACATGGCCACGGAAGGAAAACGCGCCAAGACCATCCTGATCACCAGCGCCATCCCCGGCGACGGTAAATCCATGACCGCGGCGAACCTCGCCATCACCATGGCGCAGGCGGGTTCAAACGTCCTGCTGGTGGACGCGGACCTCCGCAAGGGGCATTTGCACACGCGTTTTGGGGTTGCACCCGGCGAAGTGGGCTTTACGGAAGTCCTTTCGCAGGGCGCGGACTGGCGCCATGCCATCACCCCGACCCATATCAAAAGCCTGTCACTGCTGTCGCGAGGCGGGTTCTCCCAGAATCCCGGGGAACTTTTTCTCAAGGTTTCCACCAGGCAACTACTGAGCGAATTTGCGGAACAATACGATTACGTGATCCTGGACACCGCGCCGGTGATGGCGGCCGATGATGCCGGCAGCCTGGCGCCGCATGTGGAGGGGGTTCTTTTCGTCATCCGGGCCGGACACACCTCGGCCCGCATCGCGCATGCGGCCTTGGACGTGCTTTATCAACGGGAAGTCAACGTGCTGGGGCTGGCGTTCAACGGTGTGGACACCGCCGCCACCGAATACTACTTCTACAAGTACAAAGACTATACGGCCTATCCCAGCGCTTAGTTTTCCAGTGCCCGGGGGAATTAGCGCGGAGCCGCTCCCGCGGCCGTGTTTCCAATGGCGGCCGTTGGATTTGATTTGGCCGCGGACGGAGTGGGGCCATGGCTCTCCCCCCAGTGGATGACAGCCTTGAGCCACGCCTCGGCGGCCAGTTCGCTCAAGTGCTCGAACAACTTGACGGACATCTTGGTGTGGTCGCCTTCCAGTTGCAAAGACCCGGCAAAACCTTCGTTCCAGTCGTAACTGCGGCAATAGTCATCCGGCGCGACAAAATCCTTCCGCGTTTCCCAAACTTTTGTGCCTTCGCTCTTTTTAAGTTTGGCCCGGGCAAAACCAAATTTGCCGGCTAGGAACACAAAATTATCCCACAACTCGTCGAGGGAATCGACCCGTTCAGCCTCCAGTTCCAGCCAGCGCGCCAGCGTCAGCGCATAATGTGTTTCCTTCCGCATTTCCAGGGAATTCTCCAGCACGCGTCCGACGGCGAACCAGTGCCGGCTAAAATCAAACATGCGCGCCGCCAGCAACAGGGTCAGAAACATGAAGCCCAGCAGGATCGGCAGCCCCCGCCCCTGCTGCCACAGCAGGATGAACGCAAAAAAAAGGAACAGCGCCGAAATCCCGTACATGACCAATACCGCCCGCGTCCGCGAGAAACCGAACTTCAGCATCCGGTGGTGGATGTGTTCGCGGTCCGGGCGGAAGAGCGGCAACCCCTTCAACCCGCGCCGCAATATGGCCACGCTCACATCCAGGATCGGCAGCGCCAGCACAAAGAGCGGGGCGATCAACGCCGCCACCACCGTCCCCTTCTGCGAATGCAGCAGGGTCAGCACCGCGATCAGGAAGCCCAGGAAATAAGCCCCGCCGTCGCCCATGTAGATCTTCGCCGGCGGAAAATTGTAGCGTAAAAACCCGAGCAGCGCCCCGAACATCCCGGCCGAACAGATCATTGGAAACGACATCGCTTCGTGGCCCAGAAAGGTGAGCAGCCCCATGAGCATCAGGGAAATCCCCCCCGCCAGGCCGTCGATCCCGTCGCAAAGGTTGATGACATTGGTCAACGCCACCAGCCAGAAGGTCGTCACCAGCCAGCTCCAGCCGCCCAGGTCGTACAGATGCCCGGAAATCGGGCTGAGAAACTTGTCGATCCGGATGCCGCAATACCACACCACCGTGGCGATGAGGATCTGGCCCGCCAGCTTTTTCCGCGCGCCGATCGGCTTCAAGTCGTCCCAAAAGCCCAGCAGAAACATCGCCATCGAACTGGCGGCGACCACGGAACGGAACGACTGGCGCACCGCGCTGAAAGGCGGCAGCCACAGGTAGCTGAGCATTACCACCGTCAGAAAAGCCGCCATCAATGCCACACCCCCAAAACGTGAGATGGAACCCTGATGGGTGTGGTGGAAAAAGCGGGCTTGAAAATAGCTCGAACCCGGGGTCGCATTTTGCTGGACGAAGGGGATCAGCAGCCAAGTCACCGCCAATCCAAGGAGGACGCTAGTTATTATCGGCAAAAAATCCATCGCTTAAAAAAACCATGCCCGTTATTGCGGGGTCAGAGCTTGATCAACCATAACACGGTACTGCTTAAAAAACCAACGTAAATCATCTCCCGCCGGCCGGGTCGGCGGCTTCCAAAATGGCAACCAGCCGGGGCAAAAGGGCCTCTGCGGAAAACGCCGCGGTGACGTTTTTAAACGATTCTCCGCCCCGCGCCCCGGCGGCGGCAATCCGCCGGATGACCGCCACGCACCCTGCCACATCGCCATGCGGCACCTGCCCGCAGACGTTTGAATTCAAATCCCGCAAGATTTCGCCGGCGTGGCTGGTCGCCGGGCCGATGAACAGGACGGGCGCGGCAACCACGAGCACATTGTAAATCTTGCAGGGGTGGATGATCCCGACGAAGGGGTCGCCCATCACCACCGCGTGCGCATCCGCGGCGGAAAGAGAACCCGCCAATTCCGTCAGCGGGCGGTAAGGGAGGCACAGGATGTTTCCGAGGTGGTTCTCCGCCGCAAAGCGTTTGACCTTGGTCATTTCACTGCCTCCGCCCACAAACAGAAACCGGAAGCGATCCTCGCCCGCCATGGCCTTGGCCGCCTGCAACAAAGTGTCCAGCGGGTGGCATGGGCTGTGGTTGCCGGAATACATCACCACAAATTTGTCCGCCAAACCGTGCGCTTGCCGGAACTGCTCGCGGCCTACGGGGTCGAACCGCAGCGCGTCGTCGTGCGACCACGGGGGAATGATGACGATTTTTTCCGGGGCAATACCCTTCTCTTGAACGCGGGTCTGCATGAACCGGTCCAGCACGATGATTTTTTCCGCGCGCCTCAGGCTGAAGCGGGACAATCCTTGCAGGGCGCGCGTCAGGAGCGCGCCCTCGCGCAGCCAGTTCGCCGCCACCGCTTCATCCGGGTTCAAGTCCATGACCCAGTAATAAAATTTTGAGCCGCGCACGCCGGCCGCGAGTGCGCCGATGAAGGAGATAAGCGGGGGCGAAGTCAGGGCCACAATGGCGTCTTGTCGCGGCAGCCACAGCAGCCGCCAGCAGCAATTCAGGATGAAGCTGGCAAAATCCGCCGCGCGCCGCCATTTGGCCGCCTTGCCAAACCCGGTGGAGGGTATCCGGATGATGTTGATCCCGTGCCAGCGTTCCGATTTTGCGAACCTGCGCCCGGGATCGTCATAGGCCCGCCGGCTGGCGATGACCGTCACCTCATGCCCGCGGGCGGTCAGCGCCCGGGCCAAATCCGTGAGATGTTGCGCGGTTGAGACAACGTCCGGGTAAAATGTCTGGTTGAGCAGGAGGATTTTCAATCGTGTTTCAGCTTTGCCTCAATCAGGCATAAAAATGGAAATGAATCCGTGATCTATTCATGCAAGCGCAACTCATGCTATATGGATTTCAGGCTCAAGCCCAGCCCCATTCACACCGGCCGGCAATGCCCTCTGCTGCAGGGCATCCGTCGCGAATCCACGAACAGCGCGTGATTTTGAGACCCGGTTAAGCCCGGTTCGAGCCGGGGAAATCCCGGGATAATTTTTATTTGACCGGGCGAGTCTCGCTGAATAAGAATGCCGCGCAGGAGTCATTGCGACCCATGACATGATGTTCTTCGATCCAATCTATCTTTTGTTCGCGATACCGGGAATGGTTCTCGGCATCTGGGCGCACGTCAAGCTGACCTCGGCCTACGGCAAATACAGCCAGGTGCCGGCGGAATCCGGCAAGACCGGCGCGGAGGCGGCCCGCCAGATCCTCGACCAGGCCGGTCTGCGCAACCTGCGCGTGGAGGAAGTGGACGGCCACCTGAGCGACCATTACGACCCTTCCCGCCGCACGCTGTTCCTCTCGCCGGACAATTACCGCGGACGGAGCATCGCGGCCGTCGGCGTGGCGGCGCACGAGGCCGGCCACGCGTTGCAACACCAGAATGCGGACGCGCTCTTTAACCTGCGGATGCAACTCGTGCCCGTGACGCAGTTCGCCAGTTTCGCTTGGATGGGCGTCTTGATGCTCGGCTGGTTTTTCGGCCGGACGTTTATGGCCAAGTTCATCCTGATCGCCATCGGTCTCTTCGCGGTGATGACGCTGTTCCAACTGATCACCCTGCCGGTGGAATACGATGCCAGCCGGCGGGCCAAGGAACAGCTCTTGCGGCTGGGTTTGGTGCGGACTGACGAGGCCCAAGGTGTGAACCGGGTGCTGGATGCCGCCGCGCTGACGTATGTGGCCGCGCTGGCCAGCAGCGTGATGGAACTGCTCTATCTTCTGACGCTGGCCCGCGACCGCCGGTGATTCACTTCAAGTTGGCACGATACCAGTCCAGCGCCATCTCCAAACCTTCGCTAAAACTGTGCAACGGTTTGTAGCCCAGGAGCTCCCGCGCCTTGGAGATATCCGCCAGCGAAAAACGCACGTCCCCGGCGCGAAATTCCTTGTACACCGGTGGAATCACCCGCAACGCGGGGTCGCGCCGGCTAAGTCCCGCCTGGATGTTTGCGAACAATTCATTCAGGCTGGTGCGCTCGCCCAGGGCAATGTTGTAAACCTGATTGACGGCCTCGGGGCGATCGGTGGTCGCGGCAAGGAGGTTCGCCTGAACCACGTTGGCCACACAGCAAAAATCGCGGCTGGTCTCCCCGTCACCGTTGATGCGCACCGGTTCGCCGCGCAGAACGGAGGTGATCCATTTGGGGATCACGGCGGCATAGGCGCCTTCGGGATCCTGGCGCGGGCCGAACACGTTGAAGTAGCGCAGGCCGATGGTGGGAAAATTGTAATTGCGCGCGAAGATGCCCGCGTAGATCTCGTCCATCCATTTGGAGGCGGCGTAAGGCGAGAGCGGGGTGCCGATGGTGTTCTCCACCTTGGGCAGGCCGGGGTCATCGCCGTAGACCGCGCTGCTGGAGGCGTAGACCATGCGCTTAACCTGAAGGTCGCGCGCCGCGGTGAGCATGTTGATGAAGCCGGTGACATTCGCCGCATGAGTGGCCAGCGGCTCGGCCAGTGAACGCGGCACCGAACCGAGCGCGGCCTGGTGCAGGACGTAATCCACGCCGCCGCACGCCCGCCAGCAGACCTCCAGATCGGCGATGTCGCCCTCGATGAACTTGAACCGCGCCCACTGCGCCGGGGTGACCAGCAACTCCACCTGCTTCAGGTTGCCGCGCTTGCCCATGGAAAAGTTATCCAACCCGACGACGGACTGGTCCAGTTGGAGCAATTTCTCCAGCAGGTTCGAGCCGATGAACCCCGCCACGCCGGTGACCAGCCACGTGCGCGGCGAGGCCTTCAACCCGGTTTTTAATTTTTCGTAGGCGGACATATTTGAGTTCCCTTTTCCACATGGCCCGATCCGGCAATGGGAATCTTCTTGGTATGGGTGCGGCTAGAATGCCCGCAAATGACGGTCGAACAAAGATTTTTCTGACTGCGGGCGCACGCAATAATCGAATTTAATTGAAACCCCGCGCTAAAATCCCAATTCTAACGCCGATGAGTCCGCTTGAAACCCATGCCGATGCCCTGCCGGAGACGGGACCGTATCTGGGAGTTGTCGTCCCCGTGTTCAATGAGGCCGCCACCATCGCCGACCTCATCCGCTTGGTGCTGAAGCAGCCGCTCGTCCAGGAAGTCGTCATTGTGGACGACGCCTCGCGCGACGGGACGTGGGAAGCCCTGCAGCCTTTGCCCAAACAGGATGCGCGGGTGAAGATTTTCCGGCACGAAGTCAACCAAGGCAAAGGCGCGGCGCTCCGTACCGGTTTTGCCAATGTCACCGCGCCGATCGTGGTTATTCAGGACGCCGACTTGGAATACGACCCGCAGGAATATCCCCTGCTGGCCATTCCCATCATCCAAGGCAAGGCCGACGTGGTCTTTGGCTCGCGATTTCAGGGCGCGGGCGCGCACCGGGTGTTGTATTTCTGGCATTCCGTCGGCAACAAATTCCTCACCCTGCTCTCCAACATGTTGACCAACGTCAACCTCACCGACATGGAGACGGGCTACAAGGCCTTCCGCCGCGAGATCATCCAGCAGATCAAGATCGAGGAGAACCGTTTCGGCTTTGAACCGGAGATCACCGCTAAGCTTTCGCAGGTCAAAAACGTGCGGATCTTTGAGGTGCCCATCTCCTACTACGGGCGCACCTACGCTGAAGGTAAAAAAATCGGCTGGCGTGACGGGTTCAGCGCGCTCCGGTGCATCCTCAAGTACAACCTTTTCTCCGACCGGAAATAATAACCCCGGCCGTTCCCCGCAATGCCTGAAAGCAAAAAATCGTTCAAGGGGTTGCGGCGGTTGCTCACGATCGCCAGCGTGCTTTACCTGGTCGTTCTTTGCGTGATGCTTTTCTTGCTCGACCATTGCGCGGAAGGTCAGTGGTACTTAAGTCCCCTGCTCTATCTGCCTCCCCAAGGCTGGCTGTTGCCGTTACTGGTGCTGGCGCCGTTGGCGGTCTGGCTGCGTCTGTGGCTCATCTTTCTGCATTTGGCGGCGTTCTTTGCCGTCTTTCTTGGGTTCATGCACTTTTTTTCGCCCAAGACCGTGGCCGAAGATGTCCCGGCGGATTCCCTGCTGACGGTGATCACGGCCAACATCGGCGAGCGAAAGTTCTCCACCCTCCAGCCTTTCCTCGACGAGATTAATCCGGACATCATCGCATTCCAGAAAGGGGTTTATCCCAAGGCGGCTTTCGATGCCATCAATCCCGGCTATGATTACACCAACCTCGGCGAATTCCCCCTGGCCAGCAAACTGCCCATCCGCAATGCGGGCATCGTGCCCGACCTGACCTTCGAGGGCCGGCCCATCGCCGCGTGGTTTGAGTTGGATTACACCAACCACGGGCCGATCGTCCTCTACAGCGTTCACATGCCCACGCCGCGGTATTATCTCTATGACCTGCGCGGTAACGGGTTTCTCGTCAGCGCCGACCGGGGCGAAGGGGTTTTCTCGCAGGAAACCCGGGATAATTACAAATATTATTGGAGCAGCCGCTTTGAGTTGGCGCGCGGCCTTCTGGCCGTATTGGAAAAGGAAAAACGGCCCATGATCATCTGCGGCGATTTCAACACGCCTGACCACGGCGCGCTCTACCAGCTCTTTGCCGCGCATTACACCGATGCCTTTGCCGCCGTGGGCCAGGGTTTTGGCATGACATTCCCCGCCAATGCCCATGTGGCCGTGGCGGGGGGCCGTCCATGGTTGCGGCTGGATTACCAGTTTGCGGATACCAACTGGCAACCCGTGGAGGCCATCGTGGAACAGCTCACCCGGGCGGAACATCTGGCCGTTAGCGCCAGCTACCGGTTTACCGTGGGTAAGTGATACGACGTTGAATTCACTTGCCTTGGCTCGCGTTGATTCCCTACGATAACGCCCGCTTTCGGCGAAACTGGGGTCGTAGCTCAGTTGGTAGAGCGTCTCGTTCGCAATGAGAAGGTCGCAGGTTCGATCCCTGTCGGCTCCACCAGTTTTCGCCAAATTTCGATGCCATCCCGCCATTCCGAAGCCTTCATCTTCTCGGTCAAGGCCGCCGTTAGCGCGGTGGTGGCGGTCCTCGTCTGCGATTTGCTGCGGCTGCCTGCGCCCATCTGGGGAGCGGTCTCCGCCGTACTGGTCTCCCAGCCCAGCGTGCATTCTTCGGCGCGGACGGCGCTGACGCGTGTGATCGCCAACCTTCTCGGCGCCTTTTGCGGTGCGGTTTTCACGATGAGTGTCGGCTATGAATTGCCGGCGCTGGCCCTGGGCGTGATGTTCACCGGGCTGGCCTGTTATTATCTGAAAGCGGATGAAGCCATGCGCCCGGCTTTTGCGGCCGTGGTCATCGTGACCATGAACAATGATCCCGATAAATGGACCGGCTCATGGAACCGGGTCATCGAAGTGACCGTGGGCTGCCTATGCGCTCTGGCCGTCGGTGGGTTATTTGCGTTGGCCTTCGGCCGGGCCAAACCCGTCGCCAACAGTGTCCCGCCGCCCCCGCCGGACCATACGGAATAATCCGTACCGCTAAATTTCCTTTTCGCGGCATTCGTTTCCCTCTACCGTTTAGGCTGCTTATGGCTGCGAAGACAAAAAGTAGTAACGCAAACCGCCGGACCCAGCGTCCGCCTCGCAACCCTAAAAAAATCGCGCTTACGCTGAAAATCGCGCCCGCTGCGCCAACGCCCCCGGCCGAGGAAGAAAAGCCGGAGAAACCGTTGCGCGAGCCCCGGCCCGCCGCCCACGAGTCTGACCAGCCCGCACCCGCTGAGCGCGAGCGCCACAGCTACGACGGCGACACGGCCATCAAACTTTACCTGCGCGAGATCGGCCAGGTCCATCTCCTCACACCCGAACAGGAGATCGACCTCGCCGCCAAGATCAAGAAGGGTGACAAAAAAGCCCGCGAGCTGATGATCAAGGCCAACCTGCGCCTGGTGGTCAAGATCGCCCGTGATTACGAAGGCCTGGGCCTGCCGCTGCTCGACCTCATCAGCGAGGGCAACATCGGCTTGATGAAGGCGGTCGAGCGGTTCGACCCCGCCAAGGGCGGCAAGTTGTCCACCTACGGCTCGTGGTGGATCAAGCAATCCATCAAGCGCGCCCTGGCCAACCAGTCCAAGACCATCCGTCTGCCTGTCCATCTGGTGGACAAGATTTCCCGCATGCGCCGGCTGGCCATGAAACTCCACGAGGTGCTGGGCCGCGAACCCACCCACGAGGAGATCGCCGAGGAGATGGGCATCTCCGCCACCCGCGTGGCCCAGATGTACACCGCCGCCATCCGCCCGGCATCGCTCGACGCCCCCATTGGCGAGGGCGAGGATTCGCACAATTTTTCCGAGGTTGTCCAGGACGAGAACGCCATCTCCCCCTACGACCAGCTCGAGGATAAGACGGTCATCGACATGATGCAGGAGATGGTCAAGTCGCTCGACCCCCGCGAGGCCACGATCCTCCGCACGCGCTTCGGCCTGGATGGCGGACGGGCGAGCACTCTCGAGGAGGTCGGCGAAAAATTCAACGTCACCCGT
>Ga0206874_1135_pt1 | contig 18850 bp, 17 predicted proteins | sample Alteio_BWOrgCont_12_FD_152629 | JGI IMG/M metagenome (GOLD analysis project Ga0206874, IMG submission 152629) | Enriched cells from forest soil in Barre Woods Harvard Forest LTER site, Petersham, Massachusetts, United States -... | ecosystem: Environmental > Terrestrial > Soil > Temperate forest >...
CAGCCGAGCGCCAAATACCTATCGAGCTCATGAAAGTGAGGCAGGAAAAGACGATGCAACCGGCTCAACCTTCTTTCCATCTCCAGAGCTGTCACAGTTTGTGTCATACCCAGCAAATTTCACGTATTCTTAACAGTGGAGACGTTTCAGAGCACTTTGGAACGCCGGAGAGGACATTTTCCGTCTCCAGGCCGACACTCTCGAGCCTGCCAGAACCTGAATCAGAAGAGATTTATCTCCATGCTGGAACGCCGCTATCTTTCGATCGATGGTCTGCGATGGTCATTTCTCGAACAGGGAAAGCCTTCGCCGGACCATCCAACGCTTGTGATGCTGCATGGGCTGATGGGTTGCGCTCAGACGTTTGCCCCACTGATGGAGAGCCTGGGGCCGAATCTGCATATTGTGGCGCTGGATCTGCCGGGTTCAGGCCGGTCAGAACGTCGCAGCGATATCGATCCCAGCTTGCTGGTTACAGCCGAACAGGTGGCACGAGTTCTTGATGCGCTGGGAATTGTGCGACCCGTTGTGCTTGGGCACTCCCACGGCGGTGCAGTGGCGCTCTCGCTGGCGGCGCGGTATCGGGATCGGGTGCGTTCACTTATGCTGCTGGCGCCTGCACATCCTTATTTTGAAGAGGGCGACCCGCTGATCCGCTTTTATCTGTCGCTTCCGGGCCGCCTGTTCGCGTACACGCTGCCCTGGTATCCGCAGTGGCTGCAATTGCTGGGATTGCGCCGCATGGCCGGCAAATACAGCAGCGACACCACTGAGCAACTTCAGCCCTATCGCGAAAACCTGCGCATCCCGGGAACGATCTACCACCTCTTGCGGCTGTTGAAGAGCTGGAAAAAAGACTTTACTGGTCTGCACAAGGCCCTGCGCAAGCCTCTTGCCACGCCAAGCCTGATTGTGTGGGGGGACTACGACCGCGCAGTTCCGCTGCAGTCTGCGCCGGCGTTGCGCGAACGCCTTTTGCATTCGGAGCTGGTAGTCCTGCGCGGAATCGGTCATCGTCCGGCGGAAGAGACGCCGGCTGCTGTGGCTCATCTTCTGCAGGAGTGGTTGATTCGCGATACTGCAGCTCAATCTATCCGCTACAGCCCGAAGCTTTCTTCCAGCCACAGGCGCAGTGCGGCGCTCATTCCATCCAGCTTGGAAGCTGGTGACTGAGCCGTTCCCGCAAAGAAGTGGTCTGCACCTTCGATCCAGACAATGCGCCTGGGCTCCGATGCTGAGACCAGATAGCTTTCCAAAACACCGCGCGGGCTGAACTCGTCGTGGTCTCCACTGATAAAGAGCTTGGGCACGCTGCCGCAGCCGGGCAAAAAGTTGTAAGTGTAGTCGCGGCCTTCAGCGCGAACGGGAAGCCCCAGGCCCACGAGGCCCTGAACTCGGGCATCTCCACAGCAGGCACGAAGGCCAACATTGGAACCAAATGAAAATCCTGCAAACAGTATCGGCAGATTGAATTTGAACGTCAGCCAGTCGAGAGCGGCGCGTATATCGTCGACTTCTCCCCGGCCATCGTCGTGCGCACCCTCGCTCAAGCCTGTTCCTCTGAAATTGAACCGCAACACCGGCAGCCCAAAGCTGGAGAATGCCTTGGCGGCGTGGTAGACCACTTTGTTGTGCATGGTCCCGCCGCCCAGAGGGTGCGGATGCGCTACCAGGGCAGCATACAGAGCATCCTCGCGGCCCGTATTGAGCAGGCCTTCGAGCCTGCCGGCAGGGCCGTGCAGGTCTTCAATGGTCTTCACGTGCGAACGGAATGGCAGGGCCTCACTCATGAATTCAGTGTAGCTGTCGCATGTTGATCAGCGGCGCGTCGAGTATCCTGAGGCTGCATGGCGATTGATCCCATCCATCTGACGAAGCAACTAGTCGACATCGAATCGACAACTTACCACGAGGCGCCGGCCGGCGAGTTTCTCGCGAAATATCTCGCAGCGCAGGGATATTCGATTGAGCGCCAGCCCGTGGCGCAACCGGCTGCTGGACATCCCGGCGCTGGAACTGGCGAGCGCTTCAACGTCTACGCCTGCGCTCCCGGCGTCACGCCGGATGTCGTGCTATCGACGCACATGGACACCGTGCCACCTTTCCTTGGACCATGCCGCGAAGACGACAACTTTCTCTATGGCCGTGGAACCTGTGATGCCAAAGGCATCATGGCTGCGCAGATCGCTGCCTCGGGAAAACTTCGCGATGCAGGCATAAACGTGGGGCTGCTATTCGTCGTTGGCGAAGAACGGGATTCTGCCGGCGCAAAAGTTGCGAATGCGAATCCACGAGGGTCTAAGTTTTTGATCAACGGCGAACCAACGGACAATCGTCTCGCACTCGCAAGCAAAGGCTGTCTGCGCGTAGAGATGTATGCGCACGGCAAGATGGCGCACTCGGCCTACCCGGAGTTGGGCGAGAGCGCGGTCGATAAGTTGCTCGCTGCTCTGCATGACATCCAAGCGCTGAAACTGCCCGTGATTGAAGGCATTGGCGACTCCACGCTCAACGTCGGCCTCATTTCCGGTGGCCGCGCACCCAACGTCATTGCGGACAAGGCTGAGGCGCATCTTCTTGTGCGGCTGGTTGGTCCATCTGCTCCCATTCGCGAAGGGATTATTGCTGCATGCAAGGGCCGCTGTGATGTCGATTTCTCTCTGGAACTGGCCTACGTGCAGATGCGGACACTGCCGGGTTTTGAGACCATGGTTGCGAAGTTCACGACTGACATTCCTTCGCTCAACAATTGGGGCGAACCGTTTTTGCTTGGGCCAGGAAGTATCCATGTTGCACACACGCCTGACGAGAAGGTCAGCAAACGCGAGCTGCTGGAGTGTGTTGACCTCTACGTCAAGCTCGTAAAAGCGTTGCTCGCGAAGAACACCGAAGGGAAGTAGCCGTGCAGTTGCGACTCTGGTTTCTTATGCAGGCCGCTGCAGCGGCCGTCACCACATCCGCGTTGATGGCAAACTACCACGCCATTCCGCTCAGCAATACTGACTCGAAACATTTTGACGCCATCATCGTGCTGGGAACGCCTACTCAGGATGACGGCACGCCGTCACCTGAACAGCGCGAGCGCGTTGAGGAAGGCGTGCGAGAGTTCAAGGCCGGAGTTGCGCAGGAGCTCATCATGACAGGCGGAGCTGCGCATAACTCTTTTGTTGAAGGCGAGAGCATGAAGAAGCTTGCCGGGAGTGAAGGCGTGCCTGCGGAAAACGTCATTGTTGAAGGCAAGGCGCAGGACACAATCCAGAATATCTATTACAGCGACCAGGTTCTAGAAACACATCACTGGCATACAGTCGAGGTTGTCAGTTCACCATCGCATCTGCCGCGTGCGGCGCTGATCCTCGCGCACTGGAAAGGCCTTAACTGGACAACCCACGCAGCGAAATGGCCGCCGGAGTATTCCCAGGAAAAAATTGAGGTTACCTTCACGCGCGAAGCTACCTATTGCTGGACTCTGACGCATGACGGGTTCAAGCGCAGCGACTTCTTGCCGGGCACCTGACCCCTTTCGATTTGTTGCCGCTTTTCCTCATTTGAAACCGCCGTAAACTTACATCATGGCAGCTGAGTTCACGCACCTGCATCTTCACACCGACTATTCGTTGCTGGACGGTGCCTGCGATGTCGACAAGCTGGCCGCGCACCTCACAAAGATCGGCCAGAGCTCTGCGGCAATCACCGACCATGGAAACATCTACGGCGCGGTTCACTTCTTCGATGCGATGAAGAAGAAGAACCTCAAGCCCATCCTCGGCTGTGAGCTTTATGTCTGTAAAGAAGAGGACCATCGCCGCGAGGCCGTGGACCCGGATTCAAAGTACAACCATCTGCTGGTGCTCGCTGAAAACGAAGCAGGTTATCGGAATCTCGTCCGCCTGACGAGTGAGGCCGCGCTAAATGGCTTCTACAAAAAGCCGCGCGTCAGTAAGAAATTTCTCGCACAGCATACCGAGGGCCTGATCGGTTTCTCCGGCTGTCTTGCCGGCGAAGTACTCAAACACATCGAGGAAGGCAACTACGACCTCGCCAAGAAAACCGCCGGCGATTACGAGACGATGTTTGGCCGCGGCAATTATTTCCTTGAAATCCAGGACCACGGACTTGGGCCAGATAAGCGAGCCATGCAGGCGATGTACCAGCTCGAGAAAGACCTCGACATCCCGCTGATCGCGACCAACGATTCGCATTACATAGAAGACCAGGACTCTCGCGCCCATGAAATTCTGCTCTGCGTGCAGACGGCTGATTCGATGAACAACCCCAAGCGTTTCAAGTTTGATACGCAGGAGTTCTACATCAAGTCAGCCGACGAAATGCATCGGCTCTTCGCTGAGACGCCTGATGTCTGCACACGCACCATGCAGTTCGCTGAGCGCTGCAAACTGGAGTTGAAGGCCGTAAAGGACCCGTTCCCGAAGTTCGATGTGCCCAAGGGCGAAACGCTCGATAGCTACTTTGAAAAGGTCTGCCGTGAAGGTTGGAAGCATCGCCGTGATACTGCTATCGCGCATCTTGAATCTACCGGCAAGCTCCGCAGCACCATCACCGAATACGAAGAGCGTCTGACCCGCGAGATTGAATGCATCAAACAAATGAAGTTCCCGGGCTACTTCATGATCGTGTGGGACTTTATCCGCTATGCGAAACAGCAGAGCATTCCAGTGGGCCCGGGTCGTGGCTCTGCGGCGGGCTCGCTCGTTGCGTATGTGATGGAGATCACGGACATCGATCCGTTGCAGAACGGTTTGCTCTTTGAGCGCTTCCTCAACCCGGAGCGCGTGTCCCTGCCCGACGTCGATATCGATTTCTGCATGAACCGCCGCGGCGAAGTAATTCAGTACGTCCGGCAGAAATATGGCACGGATCAGGTCGCACAGATCATTACGTTCAACACCATGGCGGCCAAGGCTGCGATTAAAGATGTAGGCCGCGCTTTAGACATGCCGTATGGCGAAGTCGATCGCATCGCCAAGCTTATTCCGCCGACGATTGGCATCACCATCACACAGGCCCTCAAGGATTCTCCGCCACTCGCACAGGCCTACAACTCAGACGCGCGCGTGAAAGAAGTCATCGATACGGCGCAGCGGCTAGAAGGCCTGGTGCGCGGTGCGGGAGTTCACGCCGCAGGAGTTGTGATTGCGCCTCAGCCGCTGACGGAGCTTGTGCCCGTCACACGGACCAAGGATGAAGCTGTAGTCACCAGCTATGACATGAAGGCCGTTGAGAAAATGGGCCTGTTGAAGATGGACTTCCTGGGCCTGACCACGCTCACTGTCATCGACGATTGCCTGAAGCTGATCAAGCTTAATCGCAACCAAACGGTCGACATGGCCACGATTCCACTCGACGATACAAATGTATTCGAGAAAGTTTTTCACCGTGCGCTCACGAGCGGCGTCTTTCAGTTTGAATCCGGTGGCATGCGCGATGTATTGCGCCGTTACAAACCAAATTCCGTCGAACACCTTACCGCGTTGAACGCACTCTATCGTCCTGGCCCTATGGGCATGATCGACGATTTCATCGAACGTAAGTGGGGTCGCAAAGAAGTTGAGTACCTGTTTCCTGAACTTGAACCCATCCTTCGAGAGACGTTGGGAATCATGGTCTACCAGGAACAGGTCATGCAGATATCCAACGTCATCGGCGGCTATTCGCTGGGCGCTGCGGATCTATTGCGCCGTGCTATGGGCAAAAAAGATGCCGGGGAGATGGCTAAGCAGCGCCAGATCTTTATGCAGGGTGCTGGCGAACGAGGTTTTGCAAAGGGAAAAGCCGGCGAGCTTTTCGACTTGATGGAGAAGTTTGCCGGGTATGGATTCAACAAATCTCACTCGGCTGCGTACTCGCTGCTCGCATATCACACGGCCTGGCTCAAGACGCACTTCCCGGTTGAGTTCATGGCTGCGCTGCTAACAAGTGAAACCTCGAAGCCGGAAAATGTCGTCAAGTACATCGGTGAATGCCGAGAGATTGGCATCGCTGTCGTGCCGCCTGACGTGCAGACTTCCGCCGACACCTTCACGCCGACAGGTGACTCGATCCGTTTCGGTCTAGCAGCGATCAAAAACGTAGGCCACAATGCGATTGAATCTATTCTGAAAGCGCGGGCAGAGTTGCAGGCAGAAGAGAAGTCCGGCTTCTCTTCGCTCTGGGAATTTTGCGAACGCATCGATCTGCGCCTGATGAACAAGCGCGTTCTGGAATCGCTATGTAAGGCGGGGGCGCTCGACACCTTCGGCCGTCGTGCCCAGGTCTTTGCTTCCATCGACAAAGCGATGGAGCGTGCGCAGAAATCGCAACGTGATGCAGCAGCAGGGCAGCATGGCTTGTTTGGGATGTTCGATGACAATCCGGCCACTGCCGAAGCATCAGAAGATTCTCTAAACGCAGCGCCCGATTGGGATGAACACACGCGTCTGCAGAATGAGAAAGAGGTACTCGGATTTTTTGTCAGTGGACACCCGATGGACAAGTACCGCGAGAAACTGCGCAATCTGAAAGTCGTCGACACCGCAACAGCCTGCGAGATGAAGCCGGAGCCACAGCAATTCCGCCGCGGCCAGCCTGACACCTCAAACGAAATACAGATTGCCGGTGTCATCACGGGATTGAAGGTAGCCAAGTCCAAACGCTCAGGCGAGATGTACGCGCAGGCGAATCTTGAAGACACCGTCGGCAAGATTGAGCTCATCGCGTTCCCGCAAAGCTACGAGAAGCTGGCAGAAAAATTGAAGATAGATGTGCCGGTATTGGTGCGCGGCTCGCTGCGCGGAGATGAAGATGCTGCACCGAAGCTTTCGGTCTCCTCCATCACTGCGCTTGAGGACGTAAAGATTAAGCTGCCCGACGCTCTGCGCATTCGTATTCCATTGCACAGCCAGGATGAGGCATTGCTAACAAAGCTCGACGCTGTCTTACGTTCTGCACCTGGAACAGGGAAGGTGATGCTTCGCCTTGAGGAGCCCGAGCTCTTTTCAGCGGATTTAGAGCCGCACGATCTGGGCGTGGCTGCAGATGTCGCATTCATTGAACAGGTTGAATCCCTGGTGGGGCGCGGCGCCGTTCAGATCATCGCTTGACATAACACCTTTTTCTTCAATCAGGTGCAGTCCACAATCCAACGTGAGTGCTGCACTTTCGCTACAATCGTTGAGGTATCAACGATGTCAGAACCAATCGCGCAAAAACCCGTTGCTCCGCCACCACCGGCACCTGAGGCCTGGGTCAAGACTGAGCTTGCCAGGCATCCACAGCGCCCCTATCCGATGGACTATATCGAAGCTCTTTTCACCGATTTCAGCGAAATTCACGGCGACCGCCGCTTTAGTGACGACGCCGCGATGACGGCTGGGATGGCCCGCTTCCACGGTGAGCCAGTATTGGTGATCGGGAACCTCAAGGGGCGCAGCCTCAAAGAGCGAGTGGCACGCAAGTTTGGTTCACCCGACCCCGAAGGTTATCGCAAGGCGCTGCGCGCCATGCACATCGCGGAAAAATTTGGCCGCCCGGTTTTTACCTTCATTGATCTCGCCGGCGCCTATCCCGGCCTAGGCGCGGAAGAACGTGGGCAGGGTGAGGCCATCGCACGCAATCTGCTGGAGATGTCTCGCCTGCGCGTGCCAACCATCGCCACGATCACCGGTGAAGGCGGATCCGGCGGGGCATTGGCTCTGGCGGTTGCAGATCGTGTGCTGATGCTCGAAAACGCGATCTACTCGGTTATCTCACCGGAGGGTTGTGCTTCCATCATGTGGAAGGATGCCGGCAAGAAGCAGGCCGCCGCTGTTGCTCTCCGGTATACGGCAACGGACGTCCAAAAACTAGGTTGTGTGGACGATGTGATTCGTGAGCCCGAAGGCGGAACACATAACGATCCAGCGGCCGCGATGCAATTAGTGAATGAACGGCTGGAACGCCACTTCGGCGATCTCAAGCGCATGTCGCTCGATGACATTCTGGCCGCGCGGTACAACAAGTTCCGCAATATCGCGCAGTTCTACACGCAGGGCTAAGCGACCACGTCGCGCAGCGCTCCAAGGAGTCCAGCCACAGTTGTCCACACCTTCTCAGCCCGTTCCAGCGGCCCTAGCTCCCATACCGCGCCCGTTGCAGCTCGGCTTGTTTTTTGTGGGTTGTTTGTGGCTGATTGCTTCTGGTCGTGCGGCGGAGTTCCTCTCGCTGGCATTTGTCACCGTTCTTAATATTCCGGCAATCCAGCCGCTGCTGGAACAGCTTCTGTTGCTCGTGCTCTTGCTCGGCGGTTTTTGGCTCCTCAGCTGGACCTCAATCCGCTCCAGAAGCCTCCGCGAAGTGAATGCTTTGCCGCGCCGCGCAACTGCAGGTGAGGAATGGTTGCGCGGCGCTGCCCTGGGATGGGCAATGTTGCTGGCAGCCGTTATCCCTATCGTGCTCGCAGGCGATCTGCACCCTCAATTCTGGATGCAGCCTCGCGCATGGTGGATGGCATTGATTTCGTTGCTTACGGTGGCCGTTGGCACTCTCACACTGGAGGTTGCCTATCGTGGATATCTATATACAAAGCTAATTGCTACGTTCCATCCTGTCGCGGCCACAGCTCTGATGGCTACGTTGTATGCCATCGTGTTCGGATTCCATGACAGTGCAAACCTATGGAGCACGCTGACAACTTTTCTGATGGGCATTCTCCTTTCCATCGCTTATCTGCGAACACATGGTCTATGGCTCGGGTGGGGGCTGCATTTTGCCTGGTTGGCGGCGATGGGCCTCGTCTTCGGTTTGCCGGTGCCAGGTTATTCGAGCCTTACCAGCCTCGTCGCCACAGATGTAAGCGGCAGCCCCTGGTTCACCGGCGGAGTGTATGGGCCCGAACGGGCCTTTTTCACGTTCATTGTGGTGCTGGCTGCCATCCCTGTGCTGTATCGAATTACGCGCGGATATGCCTGGGACTACACCCACTCGCCGATCGTTGCCGCAGGCCGTCCGATGGAAATTCAACCGCCCGCAGCGCACACTGCGATGGAAGCTGCAGCAGCACCTGCGCCACTCGTGCAGATTCTTGGCGCTACACCTACCAACCCGTCGACGATGCCGGTGATAGAGGAGCATCTTCGCAGCGCTGCCACCTCGCCGGGTGAAAACGGCGAATAAATCAACGTACCCTCCTGTTGCAAACAACCTCAGGTGGGCGCACAATCTCCTAATTGGCAGGTATTTTGCTTGGGTCCGCTTCGTTTCAGAACGAGTCGTTCCTTCGCTGCGCTGATCGTCGCTGTGGCGCTCAGTTCAGCAGCGTCGTCGTTGCGTGCCCAGGTCTTTGTGGTGGGCGAAAAAACCGCCGAAGCTGATGTCACCACTGAATTCCGGCCGACACACGTTGAGCTCCCCACCCAGCCCTTAACGGAGCGTGGTCATCTTGACCTCATCCGCAATCTTGAGTCCGAGCAGGGCTTTGCGCACCGGGAGCTGCCCGCTGGCGCCGGCATATCGCTCATCGCTAATGGCAACATGGCCCCGAGCGGTGAAGACTACAAGAGAATTCTCTATCAAAAGGGCCAGGCTGCCGGCCCGGGTGATCGAGTCGAGGTCACTACGCTCAAGTTCGAGGCCAACCGCATCGTGATTGACTTCAACGGTGGGCCCTATGCCAAGAACAGGTTTCTTTCACACATCTCGATAAATGACACTCCTCTGGCCGCAGAGGGTCCCATCGCTACCGGCTTCCGCATCACGCTGGTATTTGAGGGTGGGGTTCCGGAGGTGAGTGCAGCGGAGGTCAAGGCGCTGCTCGATCCCATCATCGATTTCAAAGCCAAGTCAGCATCTGAGGCCTTCGCGAACACACTTGTGCCCAAAGTCCGCGACGCCGTCCAGCGCCATCAGATCCTGGTTGGAATGAACAAGCGCACCGTCGTTGCCGCGGTAGGAGAGCCACAGACCAAACACCGAGAGCACTCAGATAACGAAAATGAGGGTAGCCCGGTGCTTGAAGAGTGGATCTACGGACAGCCACCACAGGCTACCCAGTTTGTGCGCTTCAAGAACGGCAAAGTAGTGCGGTTGGAGATTGCCGCCATCGGTAAGCCAATCGAAGTTCATATCAAGAACGAGGTCGATGATGTGCCGGAGCCAAGCTTGCTGGCTCGGACAATCTCCAATGGGGATGAACAGCGAAACGCAGATGGAGACTCCGGACGAGCCAAGGCTCCGCCAACCCTGATGAAGCCCGGTGAGCAGAGTGAGAATAGCCGCACAACAGGTAAGGTTCGTATGCCGGAGGATGATCCCAAGCCCAACAAGATTCCTGCACCACCTGACCAGGCCCAACAGGTGCCGGACATTCCTGGGACACCCCCGGGGCAACGGCCTCCCGGAGTACCGCATCCGTTCGCCACTACTGCAGAGAACATGGCAGGGAACATCTCGCGACCTTGAACCTGCACGCTCATGTAAAATATGTCTTGAGCCAACCCCGGCTCAGCGACCTTCGTCTCTTCCTGTCCGGCCAGCCCACCAGCCCAGCCCGCAGTGCTATAGAGCCTCCGAGGGTTGACTTGCGCCCACAGCGCTGCCGGGAAGGCCAGATTTTCTGATTCAGGAGAGAACACCATGGCAAAGATTGCCAAGACCGGCGACCGCAAGAAAGAAATGGACACCAACAAGAGCACTGATTGTCCCAAGTGCAGCAAACCCACCCGTATCGTAAAGCGGGTCAAGGATCGCGAACGCGGCATCCCGGGCGGGGTCTACATTTCCTGCTCCGCCTGCGACTTTTTTGAGAAGCTCTAAGCCTTATCGGGGTTTTCCAGACAACTCAAATTGACGAATGAAATATTCACTAAAAAGAGTCCGCCCTGTGCGGGCTTTTTTGCGTCCGCATGTGTCTATATCTACTGGAAATGGAGAGTTTGCCGGCTTACGGCGTTCCTTAAGAGTGTACCCAAAGTGTGTACGGTACCCTCTTGACGATCGTTATCTTCTGAGAGCAGACTCCCTGACGGAAAGTAGGGAACCAGCACCATGGCATCAATCAGCACCGCAGTACCTGCAACTCCTGAAGTTTTCGCATCCACGCCACACTTTACCCGCCCCACCTTTTTGATGTGTCCGCCTGAATGGTACGGCGTTGACTACGTTCTCAACCCCTGGATGGCCGGCAACGTCCATCGATCCTCCCGTGACCTCGCCTTCGCGCAATGGAAGGGCTTCCACAACGTCCTCCGCGGCGTTGCAGACGTTCGTCTGCTTCATCCTGAGCCCGGCTGCCCAGACATGGTCTTCCTCTCGCACGGAGCTCTTGTGCATCACGGCGTAGCAGCAGTCTCCAGCTTCCACCGCCCGGAGCGCCGCTCAGAAACAGCGCATCTGCGCCGCTGGCTCATGAGCCAGGGCTTCCTGCTCTGGGAGACGGCCCATGGAACAGCCTTCGAGGGTGAGGGTGATATTACCTTCGACGATCTGGGGAACCAGCTTTGGGCAGCCCACGGCGTCAGAACCTGCCGCGCCTCCCACCACCACATCGCTGACGCATGGCACCTGGCAGCAAACTCGCTGCACCTGGTCGACCCACGCTTCTATCACCTGGATACCTGCTTCGCCCCGCTCCACGGCGGCTACCTGCTATATTTCCCAGCGGCGTTCGATACAGCATCGCTGGCAAAGATAGAAGCAGCCTATCCCGTAGAGAAGAGGATTGCGGTCTCTGAGGTCGACGCAACCCGGATGGCTTGCTGCGCCCTCAACATTGGCCGGGCCGTCTTTACCGGGGAAATCAGCAAGAGCCTGGCCGCCCGCCTCTTCGATGCCGGCTTCGATGTCGTCCAACTGGAGTTGAGCGAGTTCATCAAGGGTGGCGGCGGCGCTCGCAGCCTGGCTCTTCGGCTAAGCGACCTCCGCGTGACCCATGGAACGCTTGGCACGGCTCCCAACATCGCCACGCCTTAGGCTTTGAGGCCTCCGGAAATAAGAAGACCCTGCGACCGTCCCTTCTACAGCGGACACTCAGCAGGGTCTTTTATTTACTGTTAGATGCAGGGCCAACTTGCAAGTTGCGCTTTAGCGGCCCAGAACGACGGGGCTAACCGGCATGGGAAGAATTGGGTTGGACGATAGTTGTAACTGCGCCACCATCTCTTCCGCAATCGCCGGATCGCTCGGGTCGACCTGATCAAGCCTTACCTTTGCCAGCCCGTCCACGCCCAAAAGCTGCGCGGCACCATGGGAAAGATCCACAATTAAGCCGGTAGACATGGGCCCGCGGTCATTTACCCGCAAAAATACAGTTTTTTGATTGCGCAAATTCGTCACCCGTATCCAACTCCCTAAAGGGAGGGTGCGATGTGCGCAGGTTAGGGCTTCCTGGTCATACTTCTCGCCATTGGCCGTTTTATGGCCATTGAAATGGGGCCCGTACCAGGATGCCTTGCCAATTTGAAACCAGTGGTGCGTCGATAAAACGGCATTTTTAATGCCATGAACCGTCTTATCGCCTGATTTCACCGTAGGACTTGCAACGACAGTGGCTGTAATACCCAGGGACATCGCCAGAATGCCGGCATGACGGCGCATTCTCTTGACCCTTCCCCTCAGTCCACCGCCGCTGTTCAGCGTAGGTGTCTTCATAGTTATATTGTCTGGTTCTTGGCAGGGTAAGTCAAACAGCGGAAAGGGCTTCTGTTCCGAATTGGGCTTGCGTTTTAAGTTGATTTATGGTACAAAAATCACTCCACCCGAAGGCCACATTTGCCCCTCAAGAGACCTCCCCAACCAGCCCCCGTTTCGCCTCCAAAGCGTTCATCGGCAGCAAAACCGCGCTCTACAGGCCAACGAGGTAAAAAATCGGATGATTTTGCCAATGTCAGGGTAGCCCTGAGTGTCGCCGGCTTCGACCCCTCCAGCGGCGCCGGTGTCACTGCTGACCTAAAAACCTTCGCCTCTCATGGCATTTTTGGCACCTCGGCGATTACTAACTTAACGGTGCAGTCCACCCAGGGAGTTGAGGGTTTTGAGCCAGTTTCCGGCCCATTTCTCGCCCGAACACTCGAATACCTATGTGCGGACCTGCCTCCTGTGGGCATAAAAATCGGCATGCTGGGTACACCAGATGTCGCATCTGCAGTGGCCAGGTTCCTTCAGTCTCGCAACAACGGAGAGGCTAAACCATTATTTCCCATAGTTTTAGACCCAGCATTGAAGTCCAGCTCGGGCAGGGAACTATACCCTTCGTATGGCTTGGAGACCCTGCACCAGCGCCTTCTGCCTCAAATTAATTGGATTACGCCCAATTGGGCGGAGTTGGCAGTCCTGGCTGGGACACCTGTAAATTCGCTCGCTCAAGCTGAGACAGCCGCCTCCGCTCTGGCAAAACGTCATCCTCACCTCCACATTGTCGTGACTGGCGGTGACGCCGAGCTGCCCACCGATATTTTGCGTTTGCCTAGCGGCGAGCTGCATCGCTTTCCTGGCAAACGTCTCAAGACGCGATCTACCCATGGTACGGGCTGCGCGTTCTCTTCGGCGCTTTTATGCCGGTTGGTACTGGGCGATAGCCCCGTTCTTGCCATTCGTGCTGCCAAAAGTTTTGTCGCCGAATCCATGCGGCTCGCCCCGGGACTAGGCCACGGACATGGCCCGCTTGACCTGCTCTGGCCGCTTGGTAAGCCAAAATCTGCAAAGAAGCCTGCGAAAAAGCGCTAGCGGCATCTTGAAATCGCTCCTGCTACGCTAAATGCGTGGAATCCATCAGCATCCAACTCAACGGCCGGCAGCGCAGTATTCCGGAAATAGGCTCCCCAGCCACAATCAACAGCCTGATCGAAGCGCTGGATCTCAAGGCCGACCGTATCGCTATCGAACACAATGGCGAGATCGTCCCGCGCACAACCTGGTCTACGACCTCGGTCCGCAGCGGAGACAAACTGGAGATTGTGCACTTCGTAGGCGGTGGAGCTTAGGTGCTGGCCAACTTTTGCAGCAGCGTTTCCCAACGGTCCCCATAATCTGACCACCCACCTAACACCTGCACACGCCGCTGCGCAGCCTCGCCCATAGTTCGTTGCTGCTCTGGGTTCTCGGCCAGCTCCTGCAGTCGGATCGCAATAGCACCGGGATCGCGGATAGGCACCACAAAACCCTCTATCCCTTCGGTGAGCAGGTCTGGCCCTCCCGTGTTGGTCGAGCAGATCACCGGGCACCCGCAGGCCATTGCCTGCGCCATCACCATGCCAAATCCGTCTTCAATTGAGGGAAGTACCAGTACATGGCTGCTGCTCATAGTTTGTGCAAGGTCCTGCGGCGCCAGTACACCAAGAAACTCAACATCGTTCAATGGCAGACGCCCCAATACTTGCTTGGCGGACTCATCGACATGCCCAGCAAGTCGCAGCCGTTTTTTCGGGTGTCGAAGCTCAGCAAAGGCCTGTAAAAGGTAGGGAACTCCCTTGCGCAGCGAAATAGACCCTGCAAACATCACATTGAAGCAGTCGGCTGCCTGCTCGGTGGTCTTGGCAAAACTCTCCAAGCGAACACCCAAAGGAATGACATTCAGCTTATCCGGAGCGATTCCAGCCTCAAGATAAGTATGTGCAGCAAAGCTGGATGCCACTGTGATGGCATCAGCAACAGCAAAAATTTCCTCTTCACGCACCGTGTCACGCAGGTCATTGGCGGGCAGGTTAACACCCCAGCGAGAATATTCCTCCCGCACAATCTGGCCCTGAAAACGGGGATGAGATGAGCCGCTATCGCAGCAAAACTTACCTCCGCGGCGCTGTACCAGCTTTCCGGTCTTCAGCGCGGCTCCAGCAATCGCAACCAGGGCGTCACATTCGGGAATGCGCTTACAGGTCCAGTCGTCGAATGCCTTGGCGTTCCACACACCCAGGTCGTCGGAAAGGCGTCTTGGTAGCAGTCCCGCCCGCTCCAGAACGGTCACCGGGGTATGCACCCAGGGAAATGTCTCAACTTTGTTGCGCGGCAGCCCCTCACGCTTTAGCCGGGTCCACGGCCAGGTGGAATAGATCCGGTCGAGATGGCCACGGCTGTCCAACTCGCGCCCAAGTTCGAAGTGGTGAAACGCTCCAAAGACTGCCTGCGTGATCTTCACGCGAATACCCCTCGCAAATTCGCCGGCATCTTGCACCTTGCTTGCACAGCAAGATGCTATCAGCCCGGTTTCCAGATTCTTCATGATTCAAGGGAAGAGCTCGTGGAGGCGCCAAAGAGCTGTGAATGATGGCCACCCGACCTTCATTCACGATAACTATACAGAATATGTGTTATCGGACATAGCTCAGACGGCCAAAGGGACTAGGGTTACCCGGCACCTGAAAGCGGAGGGCTGGCGTGGCCTTACTGTGGGGCGAACTACCTAGACGGAATTCTCTCTCGAAAACTGAGATCCGTTGCTATCTCCAAAAACTGCAAATCGAGTTGCCTCTTCGTGGCGAAGTGGTGCTCCTTCCTATGCCCGAATACCACGATGCCAACGGTCGCAAGGTTTCGGTCGTTGTTTGGCTCCGTCAACCGCGCAAGCATCCGCGAGGGCCAATTGAGAGGGCCGAGTCGAGCCGACTTGGTTACTCCACCTGGAGAGCTCGTTACGAGCAGCAATGGGCCAGAAAACGTTTAGAGGCAGGACTTCCCTGCGAGATTTTGAATCCGGTAATTCCGGCGAGGAGAAAGACGGCATGAAGAAACACATCTCAGAAATTCTCGACGCACTCGGCCTGTTTGTATTGCTGGGGATGCTATTCGGTTGCATGCCTCCACTTTCGCTGGCGCATGCACAGCAGTGGCAGACGGTGAGCCAGGCGGGCGGTACATACCTCAAACCGTCATTTCCAGTCGGAGAGTTTTCGATCTTCAATGCTCCGCTTGGTTCCACTCTTTACGTCGATGTGAATGGTCACGTCGCGCCAGTCGGGAGCGTGGTGCCCGCTTTCGCTGGGACGCACATGAATGACATCGTTCAGAACCTGCTCAATGGCATCTCACCGCTGACTGAATTCCAATACGTGCAAGGCAACACGCAGTTCGCGACGGAAGGATTCGTTGCAGGCATCGCGGTTCCTTCATCAACTACGAATTATCAGACCAACGCGAGTGCCTTCTATGCCACAACGTCAAGCACTCAGAACGTCGTCGCTGGATATTTCTCGTGTCGCGTTTTGGTGAACAACGGAAAGTGCTGGGGCATCAACCCTGTTGCAATCGACATCGCAGGTCTGACTTCAGGGGTGGTGCTGACGCACGAATTCGATACGCAACCGCAGAACGCAGTGAGCGCTTATGCAACTGGAGGAATTCAGTCGAATCTCTTTGCCGCGATGGCGGGAAACTTTTTCAACGCCTACTCTGTGAACGCCGGCGAAACTGGCAAGTGGGCTGGTGGGCTAGCGTGCGGAGATGGAGCAGTCGGCACCGGCATTTGCGTCTACTTAGGGCAACAGACTGCTGGAAACTCTGCGACGTCTTCGCAGTGTGCTTTGTTTCGAGCGAATGCAGGCTCTCAGAATCTCGACAACCGCATCTGTGCTGACCAATTCGGCGACCTGGTGTTTACGCCTCCAGTGAATGGTGGAGCTGCTTTTGAAAATCCATCGGCGACGTCAGGCACGAACAATTATTACGCTCCAGCGCTGAAGCTGATTAGCAACGAGTACACCGGGAGCGGGTGGTCGCCTTCAATTTGGTCTTTCGGCCTGAACGCGCCTTCGACTGGCATCAATGGCTATGAGTTTTTTCGACTACAAAACTCCGGGTCACAAGCTCCAGCCACAGCAACTGGCCTCGAAATTCCTAACGAAATTCTTATCGACACTCCCAGTGGAGGCAGTAGCTCGATTCGTTCGACTAGCCCTTCGGCGTTGAACTTCACGCTTCCGTCCGCGTCGGGCCAGCTCACCAATTCGCTCACAGGCGCCACCAGCACGATCAGCGGCACTTCCCTCTCATCGTCATGCGATTCCGGCACAGTGACCGTCGCAGGCGCCGTCGTCGGCCACCCTGTGGCCGTGAGCAGCACTACAGGCGTGGACGTTGGTGCCGCATTCGTTCTTCGAGCTTTAGTGACCTCAGCAAACACAGTTACGGTCTACGTCTGCGGCACAGGCACGCCTTCGAGCCTGGCGTACAACGTCACCGTTTTTTAGAGATTCACCGGCCTCGCACACCTCCAGTGTGAGCAACGCAGTTTCTTTGACCGGGTTCTGCGACTCGCGACAGATGACGGCACGAGGCCGGTGAAGCAACACGAGGAAGGAGTGGCGATGAAACATTGCAGCGTCAAGCATTGCGGAGAGCAGATAGCTGAGAACCATCTCTTTTGCTTTTTCCACTTCATGAAGGTGCCACAAGAGACGATGCGCGAATTGATACTCACGCGCGCCGCTTTTGCCAAGGGCGCTCTCACTCCCAACAGCTACAACCAGGTGCTCGACAAAGCAACGCGCGAGGCGGTGGCATGAAGCGACTCTGCCAAGGCTGCAAGCATCGCCGTCTCTCTGTGCTGCAGTGCGTCCAGTGTGGCCGTCGCGAGTGTGCAACCTGTCGCGCATTCCGCCGCGGCTGTATCTGGATGAGCGTTCCAGCAGCAAAGGCATTCAAGAAGGTGGCAGCGTGACCTACATGGGTTCAAAGGCAGGCGCGGGCGTGTATCAGACCATCATCGCGCTGATGCCGCCGCATGACACGTACGTTGAGCTGTTCGCTGGCTCTGGCGTAGTGCTGCAGCGAAAGGCTCCGAGTAGATCTTCCATAGTCGTCGATGCCGATGCTCGAGCACTTGCCCGCATTCCCCACGACAGCGCTCCGCAACTGACGAAATTTTGTGGCGATGCCTTCAAACTTTTAGACGGATTCGACTATGCGGGATCTGGGCGAACGCTCATCTATGCTGATCCTCCCTACCTCCACTCCACGCGTACATCGAAGCACCGTTACAAATTTGAGCTTTCGGATGAAGACCACTTCGCGCTGTTGCAGCGACTCATGCTCTGCCCCGCAAACGTCATCCTCAGTGGCTATCCCTCCGAGATGTATGACTCTATGCTGCAGGGTTGGCGCACGCACGAATTCCAAACCATGACGCGCGGGGGAGTTCGCACCGAAAAGCTCTGGTTCAACTTCACGCCTTCCGCCGTACATCACGCGCAATATGCGGGTCGCAATTTCACTGACAGGCAGCGCATCAAGCGCAAGGCCGCGAGGTGGGCTGAGAACTTCGCGCAACTCCCCCCAGGCGAACGCGCGGCAATCCTCGCAGCCATCATCGATCGTGCAGAGATGGGCGCGTCTATACGGCCGGCCTCATCGTCGCCGTCGACTATAGATGCCGGCGCCTATAGTTGCGATCGTCTATCGCGGCCGATTCCCTTTCCCCTGCCAGATTCTGGAGCAACAAAACCCGGTCCCGGCGAAGCCGGAACGTCTGGAGAGGCACGCTGATGGCGATGGTCGAACGTCATTTACCCGCCGATTTTCGCTGGAAGGGCAACCGGCGCAAACGTATGCCTGTAACGTTTGCGGGGCGGGCCGAAGGCCGTTCACTTGATAGAGTTAAACATCTAGCAACAACTGAAAAAAAACGGACGATGGCCGACGTTCTGAAGGCCCGGACGGATGCGCGGGACAAAAATCGCCGCGCCCACCACCTCCACGACAAGCTGATCGACACCCTGAAGCCCCTGATGTGGTCAGAGGCGCAGCATCTGCGTCACCTGGACTCACTGGAGGCCATTGGGAAGGCTCCCAGAGAGTTCACCCCAGAGGTAAAAAAGGCTCGTAGACGCGCCTGGTCGCCCACGAAGGATGTGAACCGGCTATCGGAGTGCCAAAGTTCATGGATGGGCTT
>Ga0206874_1121_pt1 | contig 18760 bp, 23 predicted proteins | sample Alteio_BWOrgCont_12_FD_152629 | JGI IMG/M metagenome (GOLD analysis project Ga0206874, IMG submission 152629) | Enriched cells from forest soil in Barre Woods Harvard Forest LTER site, Petersham, Massachusetts, United States -... | ecosystem: Environmental > Terrestrial > Soil > Temperate forest >...
AAAATCTAATTGTTTGCTTTTTAAATTTATATTTTAAATTTGTTAGTATAACCCCGGTTAATTATTAATTAATACTATTGTTTGCGTAATAATGGAGACTATTTTGAAGCAAATTAGGCAAATATTAGTTATTATGGTGCTTATGCTTTGTATTATTACAGCAACAGCACAAGTTAAGCATAAGTCGCGCGCTGCGGTAAAGCCTCCTGCAATAAGCAGTCAGCTTGCAGAGTTTAACCATTTAACGGCCCAGGCTAATATTGCCTTTACGTTTCCAAAAGGATTTAAGGAAATTAAAGCTCCCGACGATGAATACTTTTCGTATGATTATGCCATGCAATTGCCTGGTAAGGATTTTGAAATATGGTTCCAGGTAAAGCCTGAAAAGGAAGACTGGGCCAGTTATGAACGCGTCGCAAATAATCAAAACGCACAATTAACCAATCCGGACTCAGTTTATAATAGCACGGCTACTGCAGAGGCCATTGCTTTTACCGGCGATAAAAGCTACTTTGTAAGGGTTATACCAGCTGATGTATTGGCACGTTATCATGCTGATGCAGGTAAATCATATCTTTTAACCCTGCTTGACCTGCCTGCAACCAAGCATTATAAATATGCTTTGCTCATTACCCTTCAAAAAAACCATACCGGTAACATACTGGCAATTTGCTTTACCAATGAAAAAGGCCCCGAGTTTTTTAAAAACATCGACAAAGCAAGCAACTGCCTGAAGTTTAAACCCTGATTGTCTCTTTAAAGGAGAGGATTTTTACATTCGAATTTAAAGATTTTCGTTTCTACTCCTTCTCCTTTGGAGAAGGTTGGGATGAGGCGCATTATGTTAATAAGTTAGCACATTTGAATGTTGAGATCAATGGCTAAATATTAATTTTGCTCCTTAACGTCATTGGTCACTAGTCATTGGTCATTGCTACAGCGTATAATTCATTTGCCAGGCCAATCCCAATGACTAATGACCAATGCCTAATGACTAAAAAAACATGGCAGAACCTGTAGATTATAGTGATGATAGTATCCGCTCGCTGGATTGGAAAGAGCATATCCGTTTGCGTCCCGGTATGTATATCGGCAAGCTGGGCGATGGCTCGGCTTATGATGATGGCGTATATGTTTTACTGAAAGAGATCATCGATAACTCTATCGATGAGTTTGTGATGGGCGCCGGCAAAACCATTGAAGTGAGCATGAGCGACCATAAAGTGTCAGTACGTGATTACGGGCGCGGTATACCTTTGGGTAAGGTGATCGATTGTGTATCTAAAATAAATACTGGTGGTAAATACGATAGTAAGGCTTTCCAAAAATCGGTTGGATTAAATGGCGTTGGTACAAAAGCGGTTAATGCGCTTTCAAACTCCTTCATAGTACAATCATACCGGGATGGGCGCACCAAGCTTGCCGAATTTGCAAAAGGAGAATTAATTAAAGATGAGCCTGAAAAAGAAACTACGCAACGCAACGGCACGGCTATTAATTTTTTACCTGATGATACCATCTTCAGGCATTACCGCTTTATACCTGAGTTTGTAGAAAGCATGATCTGGAACTATGTGTTCCTTAACTCGGGTCTTACATTAAACTTTAACGGGCAAAAATATTTTTCGGAGCGCGGGCTTTATGATCTGCTTACCCGTAACTCGGATACCGAAACCATCCGCTACCCGATTATTCACTTAAAAGGCGAGGATATTGAAATAGCCATGACCCATGGACAGGCATATGGCGAAGAATATTACTCATTTGTTAACGGGCAAAACACAACCCAGGGTGGTACTCACCAGGCTGCTTTTCGCGAAGCAGTAGTGAAAACTATTCGTGAGTTTTATAAAAAGGAATTCGATGCATCGGATGTTCGTGCATCCATAGTTGCGGCAATTGCAATTAAGGTGCAGGAGCCTGTGTTCGAATCGCAAACTAAAACTAAATTAGGCTCGCAAAATATTGCTCCCGAAGGGCCATCCGTGCGTGGTTTTATTAATGATTTTGTAAAGAAAGAATTAGATAACTACCTGCATAAAAATCCGGCTGTAGCCGATGCTTTACTAAAGCGTATTTTACAGTCGGAGCGCGAGCGTAAGGATATTGCGGGCATTAAAAAACTGGCTAACGAACGTGCTAAAAAAGCATCGTTGCATAATCGTAAACTGCGCGATTGCAAAGTGCATTTTGACGAAACGCACGAGCGCCACCAGGACACTACGCTGTTTATTACCGAAGGTGATTCGGCCAGCGGGTCGATCACCAAATCGCGGGATGTGATGACGCAGGCGGTTTTCAGCCTGAAAGGTAAGCCCCTAAACTGCTATGGACTTACCAAAAAAGTGGTTTATGAAAACGAAGAGTTTAACCTGCTGCAGCATGCACTGAACATTGAAGATGGCTTGGATGATCTTCGTTATAACAATATCGTAATTGCTACCGATGCCGATGTGGATGGTATGCACATCCGCCTGTTACTGATGACATTCTTTTTGCAGTTTTTCCCTGATTTGGTGAAAGCCGGCCATGTGTTTATCCTGCAAACACCCCTGTTCCGTGTTCGTAATAAAAAAGAAACCATTTATTGCTACAGCGACGAAGAACGCCGCAATGCCATAGCCAAATTAGGAGTAAAGCCCGAAATAACCCGCTTTAAAGGATTAGGCGAGATATCGCCTGATGAATTCGGTTTATTTATCGGTAAAGACATTCGCCTTGATCCGGTTATCTTAAAAGATGCCAATATTAAAGGTTTGCTTGAATATTTTATGGGTAAAAATACGCCTGCCCGTCAGCTGCACATCGTTAATAATTTGCGCGTTGAAAAGGATGATGAAAGTATTAACCCGCTGGTGGCCGAAGATCTGGATAGCGTGAGTTTGCCCGTGGCGGTGTAACCAGGTGATCATCAGATTTGACAACTTTTTAAAAGTTGTCAAATCTTGAGGGAGGATATTCTAAATTACCTTTTGCAATATTATGCACAGCACAAAGAATCTGAAGATTTTCCAAAACGGTTTCTCCTCCTTTTGACCAGGCTAAAATATGGTCAAAGTGTATGTTTTCGCCTTTGACTTTAATCCCACAAAGCCTGCACTCATTTCCATCCCTCATTAACACCTGAACTTTTAATCTTTCACTTGGGAGTCTTTTAGTCTTATGCTTATAAATAATTTCTCTTACTTGGAAAGATTCAGAATCGCTTAGTTCATGTTCAATCTTCTCTAATTCTTGATTTAGATCATCAGTTGAATTAATAAAACCAACAAAAGCTTCTAGAGCTTTTCTCCACGTTCCAAATTTGTTTAAATATTGATGTGTAGAGTATATTGAAATTGGTGGCCGAATATCTCTGTAGGTAGGTTGTTGACCTAGATTTATCCATATTTTTTCAATGTTTTCAAATAATTCCTTTTCGGAATTATTTTGACTTTGATTAAGCGTGACTTCTAATCCAGCTTTTTGCAACGCTTTATTCCATGTTCCAAATCGTCTGTGTATTGTCCCGGAAGTATACTTCCCAGTCTCATCATATTCTCTGGAAGTTAGGTTATTCTTGCCCAATTTGTCAGCGACTTTTTTTAAATCGTCCAATAATTCTTGTTCAGGAGTATTGTAATGAAAGTTGTTTAACTTAAATTCCATCAATCAAAAAATTAAGCCGAATGCTGATAATTGTAAGGTTTTAAATCAAGTTCCTTTGTCTTTTCGGCTGCAAGATGCAGGTTAAACTTAGTCTGCAAATTGGCCCATATATCAGCAGTGCCGCCAAATACCTTTGCAATTCTGAAAGACATTTCAGGCGTAATATCTGATTTTTCATGAATGATCTTATTCAGGCTTTGGCGAGATATACCTAACATTTTTGCCGCCGCCGTTACGGTGATATCATTTGCTGCAATTACCTCTTCCCGCAAAATCTCTCCGGGATGTATGTGTCTCATTTGTCTTTTCATAGTATTCCTTAATGATAATCAATATAGTCAAGATCATAAGCATTTTGCCCATCAAAGCGGAAGATTATACGATAATTTTTGTTCACCTTAATACTCCAGTATTCTATCAAATCACCTGAGAGCTTGTGAATGTTCCAATTTTGATAAGCACCAAAGTCTTCAGGCACATGCTGCGCTGAATCTATAACCTCCAACATTCTTTCAATTCGGTTTATTAGTTCGGCTGGTAATTTACTGCTATTATTTTGTTCCCATAACAGCTTAAGTCCTTTATGCTTAAAGCCTTGAATCATTTCTACTTGTAAACTGTAAAGTTACAATTGTCTATCTTTATAAACAAATATTTAGATGTTTAAATAAATCTTGAGGTTAAATATATTTCATTCTTAAAATAATCCATATCTTGTATCCCCCTATTTTACCAGGGCGCATACAAATGACTAACCACGAAATACAAATAAATTTTAAAGAGTATAATTCTTTAAAAGAACTCAGCAAACCCGATCATGATCTTTGCCTTGAAGCCACTAAGGCCATGGCTAACTCACATTCGCCTTACTCAAAATTCAGGGTAGGTGCTGCCTTGCGCTTGCAAAGCGGGAAAATAATTCATGGCAGCAACCAGGAAAATGTTGCTTACCCATCAGGCTTATGTGCCGAACGGGTGGCCTTGTTTTACTGGGGAGCCAATCATCCTGACGATCCGATTGAGGCTATGGCTGTTACGGCACATACGGATGAGTTTGAAATTTTACAGCCGGTTACCTCGTGCGGCTCGTGCCTGCAGGTGCTGGCCGAATATGAAAAAAAAACAAAACAAACAGATAGAAATTATCTTGTTTTGTAACAATGGCCCGGTATGGGTAATGAACGGCGTTGAAAGCTTTCTTCCATTTTTATTTTTCGAAAACAGGTTAATATCATGAAACTAAAATATTTGATCGTCCTCTTCTTTGCTTTAGCTATTCGCGAAAGCGCACATGCGCAAAAGGGATTTCCTTTTGATAACGAAATAAGGGAATTTAAACACCAGGACAGTGTTAGCTTTCCGCCCAAAAATGGCATTTTGTTTATCGGCAGTTCGTCCATACGTAAATGGACCGATCTTCCGCAACGCTTTGCAGGTAAACCAATAATACGACGTGGTGTAGGTGGTTGTGAGCTATGGCAGATAGTTGATTATTATACGCCTTATATATTGTTCCCATATCACCCACGCAAAATTTTTATTTATGCCGGCGAAAATGATATTGCAGGTGGCAAAAGCGGCAAATTTGTTTTTGAAGAATTTGAGAAGCTGTGGGAAATGATCAACAAAAAACTTCCGGATGCGACTATTTACTTTATGTCGATAAAACCGAGTCCAAGCCGTGAGAAATATTTTCCCCAGGTAGTAATAGCCAATGAGCTGATAAAAAGTTACCTGGCTAATAAACCTAACAGTACTTTTATTGATGTTAGTACGGTGATATTTAAAGATCACTCTACAGTACCTGATTCATCACTGTTTGAGAAGGATTATCTGCACCTTAACAGTAAAGGCTACGATAAGTGGCAAAAGGTATTGGAGCCTTTTATAAAGTGATTTGTAGTAATTAATGGTAGGAGATTAGAGGTTAATTGGATTTTATTTACCCTACCTCTAATCTCCAGCCGCTAACCACTACTTAGTAGAAGTAGTTACACCGGTAATCATCCAATCGTTACCTTTGGTAAGGGTCACTCTGTCTACACGGGTATAATCGCTGTATTTAAACTCAACTTTAATTGTTGCAACATCTATGTCTTCCTGCACTATGCTTGTTGTAGTGGTAACTGATGCATCAGTTGCGGTATTATTTTTCAAATAATCAAGCAACTGACCTTTGTTTAATGAATTTACATTGTCGCCCCTTTGCATATCATAGTGAAAACTGTCATCCAGCACTTTACCAAGGTCGCTGGTATTTCCTTTTGTAATGGCATCAATGTATATATTCACAACGTCATTTCTTGTTAGTGCGTCGGTAACTGGTTTTACAGCCGCATTAGCTGCTACGCAAACAAAAAGCAAAGCGATGCCGGCCAATACTGATTTTAATGTTTTCATGATTTTTTTTATTAATGTTATAATTAGATTTATAACCATAAGACAGGGTGAACTATCGAATAGTTACAAGAGATTTACGCTTTAATTAAGATTTAACAAATATTTAACTTAAGGTGTGATTCGTTGATAAATCGTTTATTTTAGCCATAAATACCATCATTGTGATTGAGTTTAGTGCCATTATTTTACAATTTGCAGAACAGGGAGAAAAGACTGGATGGAGCTATATTGAAGTTCCTGCGGACCTGGCGCAACAATTAAAGCCGGGCAATAAAAAATCCTTCAGGGTTCGGGGTATGCTGGATGGGTTTGCAGTTAAAGGCATGGCCCTGATGCCTATGGGAAATGGAAATTTTATTATGGCATTGAAGGCAGATGTAAGGAAAGCGATACATAAAAATGCCGGGGCAATGTTGCAGGTAAAGATTGAAGAAGATACGGAGTATAAGGTTGAAGTGCCTGATGATTTAAAAGAGTGCTTTGATTTTGAACCCGAAGCATTAAACTTTTTTAACAGCCTCCCAAAATCACACCGTGATTATTTTATAAAATGGATTGATGGCGCAAAGACAAACGAAACCCGTGCCAAACGAATTGTAAATACCATTAATGCTATGCTGCACAAATGGAAATACGGGCAGATGATGCGGGAGATAAAGAAGGAGGGTTGATGTGCGGATGGGGAATTATAATTTCCTTTTTTTTTGGATTTTGCCGGTTATCAAAAAAAGAATAAATCTCAATTACATTTTCATGTATTTTAAAATAGATTGATGTTTGAGGCGATGCCACACAACGACGGATTCTTTTTCATTTTTTCAAAAAAGGAAATTGCTCCGGTGAGCTTTGGATACGGGATAACGTTTGATCAAATTCAGAATAATCCTGTCTGTTATTCCAACTCCCCATTCCTCCAATAAATAACTGATTAAATTTTTATATTCCTCCAAAGCTCTTTCCGACCAAAAGATATCGTAAGTCATGAACGAATTAGCGATTTAACATTTTATTTATTTGAACCATTGCTTCAGCATGTGCATATACCCGTCCGGCTTTAAAATCTGCCATTCCGGCTTTTATATTCTCAATTTCTGCGTTAGAAAGATCGCCCCAATCTTCATCATCCTCTTCTAATTGGAATTTTAGCCCATAAGGCCTAATACTTCCTGCAAAGCCGGCAAATCCCTTTCTTTATCTATTTCTACTGTTAGTGTTGCCATGTTATCAAATTTACAAACATATCAGGTATGTTCATAATTTAGGCTTAATTTTAAACCAATTCTTCCGGAAATTCCTTTGGGGTATATACCGGTAAAATCGATATGCCGTCTTTTTTTAATTGTTTATCTCTTGAGATAAAATAATCTAATTTATGATGAATGGCAGTATAATATTGAAGAGCACCTTCAATGTCATCGATCTTTGAATGTAAAGCCACTATTGCAATTTCGTGAGGGATGTCAATAATGGTTATATCTGCAAGAAAGCTTATTAATAGCTCCTTCGCTTTTTTAGTCCCGTATGCTTTTGATATCCAATAACCGGTAATATGTAAAACAGATGATGTTATAAATGCATTCGCCTTTTTATTTAAAACCAGGTTTAAAACTTTCTCAGCATCATCAAAATACTCACGCTTAAGTGTGTAATCAAGCAGGATATTTGCATCCAAAAATATTTTAGCCGCCATGCTTTTGATCCTGGTAGTATAATTCCTTCAAATCAACTTTGGGGTCAATATCATGTTTACCCAGTTCTTTAACCAAATCGGCAAAGGTTTTTCGTTTTACAGGTTTTGTAACCTCTTTAAAGTAATCCTCAACAAGTTCCGAAAGACTTGTGTGGTGCTGCTCGGCATACAACTTAGTGTTTTTTAATAAGCTGTCTTCAATGGTTAAATTTAAACGTGCTTTCATATTCAAATATACGCATGTTTTTAATTTATGCGCATATTTGAATAAATAATGAGCATAGGGATTTGACTATCAAGCTAAATGACTTAATAAAATGTTGAAAGTTATCAATGTGTTAAAAAATCCACACACCCAAAATCAGCACATCTGCACATTATCATTTATCTTTACCCATCCATAATTGTTTTTTAAGAATGAGTGAAGATCTGAGTGCCAATAATATTCCTGAAAGTAATAACGATAATAAACTACACAACATTACCTCACTCGACGGTTTGTACGAAAACTGGTTTCTGGATTATGCTTCTTATGTAATACTTGACCGTGCCGTTCCGCATATAAATGATGGTTTAAAGCCTGTACAGCGCCGTATACTACATTCACTTAAAGAAATGGACGACGGGCGCTTTAATAAAGCTGCCAATGTTATCGGTAATACCATGAAATACCACCCGCATGGTGATGCTTCCATCGGTGATGCCATGGTACAGATAGGGCAAAAAAACCTGCTGATAGATTGCCAGGGAAACTGGGGCGATCCTGTTACCGGCGACTCTGCCGCTGCGCCGCGTTACATTGAGGCCCGCCTATCAAAATTTGCGCTTGATGTTGTTTTTAATCCGGATACTACCGACTGGCAGGCTAGCTATGACGGCCGTAACCGCGAGCCTATAACCCTTCCTGTTAAGTTTCCGCTATTGCTTGCGCAGGGCGCCGAAGGTATAGCGGTGGGTTTGGCTACCAAAATATTACCACATAATTTTATCGAGCTGATAGAGGCATCTATCGAGGTGCTGAAAGGAAATCTGCCTAATCTGATGCCTGATTTTCCAACTGGCGGCATGGCCGATGCTTCGTTATATAATGATGGGCAGCGTGGTGGCAGGGTGCGGGTACGCGCAAAAATTGTTGAGCGCGATAAAAAGACACTGGCAATTACCGAAATTCCGTTCAGCACTACTACGGGCGGACTGATGGAAAGCATAGTTGCGGCCAATGAAAAAGGCAAGATCAAGATCAAAAAAATTGAGGATAATACGGCAAACACGGTGGAGATCATGGTGCACCTGGCGCCGGGTATATCGCCCGATGTAACCATTGACGCGCTGTATGCCTTTACGGATTGTGAAGTCTCTATATCACCCAATACCTGCGTAATACAGGATGATAAGCCCCGGTTTATGAGTGTAAATGATATGCTTACCGAAAGTACGCATTACACCCGCAAGCTGCTTAAAATGGAGCTGGAGATAAGACTGAAAGAGTTGATGGAAAAGATATTTTTTAGCTCGCTGCTTAAAATATTTATCCAGGAGGGGATGTACAAGCATCCGGATTACGAAACTTCCACAAATTTCGAAATGGTGCTAGCTGTTTTGAACCGTTTGTTTGAACCGTTCTTTCCGCAGCTTTATCGCGAAATTTTGCCCGAAGACTACAGGAAACTGATTGATAAACCCATGAGCAGCATTACCCGTTTTGATGTTAAAAAAACGGATGAGCAAATAAAGGCCCTGGAAAATGAGATAAAGGAAGTAAAGCATCATCTTAAACATTTAACCGATTATACCATTGCCTGGTTTGAAAAACTAAGGGAAAAATATGGCAAGGGTCGTGAACGGAAAACTGAACTGCGTACTTTCGACAGGGTAGAAGCGGCACAGGTTGCCCTTGCCAATGTGAAACTATATGTTAATAAAGTTGATGGCTTTATAGGTACGGGTTTAAAGAAAGATGAATTTGTTTGCGATTGCTCGGATATTGATGAGATCATTGTATTTCGCGAGGATGGGCGTTGTATCATCACCAAAGTGCAGGATAAGGTTTTTGTTGGGAAAGAGATTATTCATGTTGCTGTATTTAAAAAGAACGACGAGCGTACGGTTTATAACATGATCTACAAAGACGGGCAAAGCGGCGTAAGCTTTATCAAGCGTTTCTCGGTAGTGGGCGTTACGCGCGATAAGGAATATGATTTGACGAAGGGTACCAAGGGCACACGAGTACTGTATTTTACAGCAAATCCAAACGGCGAGGCCGAGGTAGTAAACATTCAGCTAAAGCCGCAGAGCAAGCTAAAGAAGCTGCAGTTTGATGAAGATTTTGCTATGCTTGCCATAAAAGGCCGTAATTCAATCGGTAATATCATCACCAAATACCCGGTTAAAAAAATCACATTGAAAAGCAAAGGTGTATCAACCTTATCGGGGCGTAAAATATGGTATGATGATATTTTAAAGCGCCTGAATGCCGATGGCCGTGGTAAATACCTGGGTGAATTTGATGGTGACGACAGGATCTTAACCGTTTTAAGCACCGGTATTTATGAATTGACGAGCTTTGATTTGAATAATCATTTTGATGATAAAATGATCATTATTGAAAAGTATAAGCCGGCCAAAGTTTATTCGGTAGTGCATATTGATGGTAAATCGAAAAACTATATGGTAAAGCGTTTCACATTTGAAAATTTTGCCATTGGCAAGCAAACCAGCATTATAAGTGATGAGAGTGGATCGAAACTGGTGATCATATCAGGAGCGGCAAGCCCTGTTGTAACTGTAGAGCAGCTTAAAGGCAAAGAGCAGACTCCTGAAACAATAGAAATTGATTTATCCACGCTGATAGATGTTAAGGGAATGAAAGCCATGGGCAACCGGCTATCGCAGCATATTATAAAAAGAGTGGAGCTATTGCCCCAGGAGGAAACGGAGGAAGTTGAGGAATCAGTAGTAGAAGAAGATGAAGCGGAAACCTCACTGATTGAAGCCGAAACAGAAGAAACACCCACCGTGCAAGCAATAAAAGAAGAACCAAAGAAGCCGTTACAAGAACCGGGAAAAACCGCTGATAAACCAGTGGAACCTCCAAAAGAGGAATCTGCGGAATCGCCAAAATCATCTGAATCAACGGTCAAGAAGATAGACTTAGAAATAACTAATCCGGATGATATAGAGATTGATGATAAAGGGCAATTGGGATTGTTTTAAATAGTTATACCCCCCCAACGCATCCAAAATGAGAGATAATTTTTGATTACAAATATTTATCTCTCATTTCCCTTTTTAAATAATAATCTATATTTTCTCAATTTCTGATGCAGGTACCCCCGCCGTTTCATCGCATCAGCAAGGGAAGCTTCATCAGCATAATATTCATCAAAAATTTTAGGGACGGCAATGCACTGTGAACTGTAAATGCCCGAATGCCCGCTGAAAAAATACGCGGTAAAGCAAGCTACTGCAAATAATAATGCATGTTCGCCGCCAAACAGCTCGACCCCCATAAAGGTACAGGCCAGGGGGGTATTAGTGGCTCCCGCAAAAACAGCAATAAAGCCAAGCGCCGCAAAAAGGCTCACCGGTGCATTTAACAGGCCCGATAAAGTATTACCCAAAGTTGCGCCAATATAAAACAAGGGCGTTACCTCGCCACCTTTAAAGCCTGTTCCGAGGGTAACGGTGGTATATATGGTTTTCCATAGCCAGCTCCAGGTATATGAACCGCCCGCGTTAAAGGCCGAAGGGATGGTTACCGCGCCGGGATGCTCGGGATCAATGCCAAGGCTCAGGTAATCAGGTTTGCCAATAAGCAAAGTTAGGCCTATAATTATCAGACCGCCAACTAAGGGAATCATCCATTTATATTTAAATATTTTATTGCAGCCGCCTTTAATTTCGTGCACCATACCGGCAAAAAGATAGCTGGCCAGCCCAAACGCCGCCGAAGCGATAATTACCTTAACCAGTAATAAAATATCAAAATGAAGATATCCCGAAATTAAATCGGCAGAAGGTATAAACGCGTCGATGTGATAATGTACATGGGTTACGTGCCATGCACCCACCATAAAATCACCTACAACGGCTGCTATTAAAGCAGGCAGCACGGCGTCATACTGAATTCTGCCTATAGTTAAAACTTCCATCGCGAAAATTGCGCCGGTAACCGGGGTTCCAAATACCGCACCAAAACCCGCGGCAACCCCGGCTGTCAGGATCATCCGCATATCCTGTCCCTGTAATTTAAACCACCGGCCAAACATAGCGGCTATGCTGCCGCCTATCTGTACCGCCGTTCCTTCGCGCCCGGCCGATCCGCCAAATAAATGGGTAATAACAGTAGTAAACAGGATGACAGGCGCCATTCTTTTCGGCACGCCGCCGCTTTCCTGGTGGATTTGTTCGGTTATCAAATTATTGCCTTTTTCGGACGATTTGCCTACCGACTGATAAATAAAATGGATCAGTAAACCAGCCAGCGGGAGCAAATACAATAACCATGGATGACTGAATCTGAAATGTATCGCCGTACTCAGCAACCAAAGAAAAAAGGCTACCACACTGCCTATGGTTACGGCAATGGGTACTACCAGTATTGTCCAGCGTATTAAATGTTTAATAATAGCAAAATGCTCTTTTAAAGAAAAGGAATTGTTCTCAGTCATTGTGATTAATGAAGTTAGGTTTTTTTGCTGAATTACAATAAAACATTATTGGCCGGGTAAGTATTCCTGGCACAACTTGTAATTTATAAATGGAGTAATTTGAAATTTTCACCTGCAAAATAGTATTTCAACAAGTCTATTACCTGTTGAGAGTTAATGCAGGCGCCATCAGCAATCGCGGTTTTTAAAAGGAAGACACCATTTCCTGCTGCAATATAGAATTTATTTTGAATTAAAAGAAAGGTAACACGCAATTTATCTGTCCTGTTAAGTACCGTAACACAAGAAAAGATGGAAATTAATAAGTAAGTAATAATCTATCAAATACTCCTTCCCCATTCATCTTTTGACCCTCAACCTGGAAACGTCTAAGCATAGATTTACCGCAATCAATGGGGATTTCATTATTAAATAATCCTTCTGGTATTGGCAGATCACAAATTTTATTTCCAGACTTTTTATTTCCATCAATGCTTAGTGCTACAAATACTCCACGATGTTTAGCTAATTGAATTTCATCCAGCAAGTTTTCTAGACTAAAGTCTTGTGCCCCATATAAAATGCTTTGGCTATGGGAATACGGGGGGTCACAATAAATTAAATCGCCACTTTCTGCAGCTTTAAAAACATCTTTATAATCTTGAGTTTTAAATTCTGTGTTAATGATTCTTTTTTGCCATACTTTAACTCTGTCAGAGAATGATTGTACAGGTATGGGTGTATGTACACCACATGGTGTTGACATATGACCGTCACGCCTAAATCTTATAATTCCCCCATAACAAGCCCTACTTAAATAAAGAAAATCTTTCCCATTTGGATTTGAATTATAAGAATCCCGCACTTTCGCATATATTACTTCCTTTTTCTCGAACTCTAATTGATCCCTCCATTCTTTATACCATTTTATCAATTCATTCGGCTCGTCTTTAAGTTTTTGCCAAATTTCAATTAATGGTTTAAATGTATCGGATCCAAAGCCCTGAGATGGTCTTACAGTCGCTAATACCGCCCCACTTCCCAAAAACGGTTCGTAATATTTGTTGAATTCAGACGGAAAATATTTCGTTATTTCAGCAGCGAATTTTTGCTTGTTTCCAACCCATTTTAATAATTGATTTTTAGGTGGAATATACCTTGAATAACTTGAAAAAATTAACTCTGGGGCTTCTAAGGTACTCATGTGCTATTATTCTATTTTGGGATATGCTAAAATATGGTTTATTTTTCCAATGTGAAAGCGAATCTAAAAAAAGATTATTCAATAGCAATTGAACTTTTATACCGGCTAAGAATAAATGCTGGAATAACGCAGAAACAATTATCTGAAACTCTTGATGTTCCTCAATCTTTTGTTAGTAAAGTCGAGACTGGTGAAAGAAAAATAAACATTATCGAGTTAAATGAAATATGTAAAGCGTTAGGGTCTAACATTTTAGAATTTGTAACCGTGCTTGAAAAAGAAATAAATGAAACCAAACGCTAAGTTTCTTCTCCACACCACGCCTGAATTTTGGGCCAACGTAAAATTAATAAGTCAAAAGTTAGGCTATACCCAAAGGGACACTGGAAAAGTAAAAATCCATTCAATTGAAAGCATTGTAAACTTATATGCGTTAAAAAAGTTTAATACTAACAAGTTGATTTTTGAAGATGAAATTACTGATTTTGGTAAATTAATGCTCGAATATTTTGTTTATAGGGCTGATGCATTAGATAATTATGTACAGCATTACCTAATGGATTTAGAGGAAGCGCAGGATCTTTATCACAGTTTACATAAATTACATAATCCTCGTGTTTCAATTCCCATGAATAAACAGGGGGGCGAAAAAGGACTTACAAATTATTTTACTGGAATAGTTAACATCTTATTGGAAGCCAATATTGGTGCATATAACATTCAATACTCTGCTTCCGAACTTACCGCTTTCACACAAAATCATATCCCTTTCAGAAGTTTATCCCGAAGAGTTGACGGATCTTTCCCCAGCATTATAAACCCAATTGCTTTGTGGGAAATAAAAGAATATTATCATACCAAAACATTTGGTAGTAGAGTCGCTGATGGCGTTTATGAAACGCAATTGGATGGATTAGAATTAAATGAAGTACGGAAATCCTTAGACAGGACAATTAATCACTATTTAATGATTGACTCAAAGTTTACATGGTGGAAACTTGGTAGATCCTATTTGTGCAGAATTTTTGATATGATGCATATGGGTCTACTTACTGAAGCGATTTTTGGAAAAGAAGTAGTAGACCGTATTCCCATTATTACTCAAGAATGGATAAAAGATTACGAACGATTGAAAGATTTTTTAGATAATAATTAATAAAAAAACGTTATTGAATTTTCAGTTGTATTTAATTACCAAGGCCCAATAACTCCTAAACCCCGCCAAAATAAACCTCTGTTTGGTAATGAAAGCTAACCTTACCATTCTTATTATATTTATCAAAAAGCGCTTTTAATAATTGCCTGAATTTTTTTCCGCCTGTTGCATTTTCTGCCGGTACGTAACTGGATGAAAATGCCCGGCCCATCAATCCCGCTTCGTCAAACGCCTGTTCATTTGAGAACTTTACTGCCTTATATTCGCCATTGCTGAAAAATCCTTTAAAATCAATTTCGTTGATGTTACGATGGTTTACTTTATTGTAGTCTATAGCGTCCTGTTTTAACAGATTTTCGTAGGCTTTTGAAAATTCACCGGTATCGGCCTGGCGATTGTTCCAGATCAGGGCTGCATGGCCGCCATGCTTCAATATTCTCTTAAACTCTATGTGTGTTCTTCCATCATTAAACCAATGAAAAGCTTGCGCGCATACAATCAAGTCGACGCTGTTTGCTTTTAAAGTAGTGGCTTCGGCGGCGCCATCAACAGGAATAAAATTTTCGTTAGCGCCCAATTGCTGCTTGGCGGCCTGTTGCATGGCCTCGTTTGGCTCAACCGCATAAACCTTGTACCCTTTATTAAGCAGTAGGTTTGTAAATATTCCGGTTCCCGAGCCAATATCTGCAACAACGGTATCACCAGCCAAATTGGCTTCTTTTTGCAGGTACGTAATTACTTCATCAGGGTAACCGGGCCTGTATTTAACATAATTATCAACCCTGTCCGAAAATCTTTTGGTGTTATCAGCAATCATATCTTATAAATTTTGCGTTACCTGGTAGCCTCAAAAAACATGCCCCGGTTTGCATTTTTTTACCGGATGACTTTTTTCAGATCGGCCACTATTTCTTTTGTTAATATAACGGCGCCAGCATCCTGCAAATGATACTGGTCAGTAAATAAATTATCAGTAAAGATAGTCGTGTTGTAATAATTTAAATATATGCCTCTTTGTTTTTCAACAATTGCCCGGCATTTATCAAGATGTGCCAGTATAAGCTGTTTGGATGATGTAGTATTGGTATAAGACTTTTTTATAGGAACCTGCACAAAAATAAATTTGATATTTTGCTGAGCAAGATATGCGCCTAAAGAATTGAGCGCCGTATAGTTTTGCGATGTGTAGCCGGTTGGAAATATACCATGTTCGTTCCACTTTTGCTGGTTAATATCTTTGGGTTTTATATTTAATGAGGTGCCTCCCCAGTCATCCAGCTTAAGTGGATAGGTAGTTAATTTCCTGCGGATAACCTGGTGAATGGAGTTATACTTCTTAAAATAAAAAAGCTCCGGGAAATCATCTTTTATAAAATTGCTGGCATTGATATAGTTTAAATAGGTATCATTTTTGGGATAAATAAACTCACCTATTGACGAACACATAATAACATATTTTGGATGATATTTTTGTACCAGGCTTTTTAATAAAACCTTTGTATCGGTCACCTGCATACCCCACGAACTAAAGTTATAATAGGGGATATGGAAATTTTGGACTATTATTTTGGAATTCAGCTCATATAATGTCTCGGATGATCCGGCTGCCAGCAGCGTTACGTTTTTAATATGATGTTTTTGAACATTGAGCATTTTTATATCAAAAAGCGTTGAATTGGTAACAATAGGCGCAAACCCCGAACGAAAAAGCACCTCAAAAAAAGCCAGTACAGGTATAACAAACAACAGTGTTTTGAGCAGGAATTTATTAACGGGGCGCTTCATCATATCTTAAAATTTAAAATAAATAAAGTCGGCATTCTTTGTTGCACTGAAGAAAAGAATGAGGAATACTAAACTAAAATAGATCAGTGTCCTTACGGGGGATTTTTTGATGCCGTTAATTTGTAATGCATGCTCCTTATCCTGTTGCTGCCATTCAACAACCAGCATTATAATGATAGACGCCAGCGTAGCAATGAGTGCCACTTTTTCTACTATCACAAAACCTGAAAATAATGACGACGAAAAAAGCCTGCCGAAATAATCGAACGCCATTGACAAATTATCGGCGCGAAAAATAATAAACGTGAGCATCACCAGGATGAACAATGCAAGCCTGTTTAAAAATACCCGCAATTTACCGGTTGTATTGTCAATAGCCTTTTTTCTCCTGTTAAGCGTACCACTTAATATCAACGGGATATAAAAACAACCGTTTAAAAAACCGAATAATACAAAGGTCCAGTTGGCGCCGTGCCAGATGCCAATGGCGGTAAAATTTATTAAAATAGCCAGTATCAATCCCAATTTTCCGTAATCCCTGAAATAGAAGCTTAATGGTGTAAATACATAATCAGTTAGCCAGCTGGTTAGAGAGATGTGCCACCTGCGCCAAAAATCGGCAATGTTTTGGGCCAGAAAAGGATAGTTAAAATTGCGGGTTACTTTAATGCCTAATAAATTGGCAAGGCCTATGGCCATATCCGAGTATCCCGAGAAATCGGCATAAACCTGTATGGTAAAAAGAAATGCGCCAAACAATAGTGCGCTTGCAGGCTGGGTTTTATAATGATCAAAAATGCCTGCGGTAAACATGGCGCAATTGTCGGCAATTACCACTTTTTTAAACAGTCCCCATAAAATCTGGCGCATGCCATCGGTAGCGCGGTTGTAATCAAAAACTCTGCTCTTTTGCAATTGAGGGATCAATGTTTTTGGACGATCAATCGGCCCGGAGATCAGGCATGGAAAAAATGCCACGTACGAAAAAAATACTACCCAATTGGTTGTGGCTTCTATCTTGCCATTTTTAATATCCAGCAAATAGCTTATTGTTCTGAAAGTATAAAAGCTTATGCCAAGCGGCAACACTAGGTTAAGTGTAATCATATCCGCTTTAATATGGAACGCAGCCAAAGCACTCGTTATCGACTCTGTAAAAAAGTTATAATACTTAAAAAACAGCAGGCTGCCCAAGCCCTGCAGCAAACCTATCCACAGTAAAATATTGCGTTGCTTTGGTTTTTTACTTTTATAAATGCCTATACCTAAAAAGTAGTTTAGCAGCGAGCTGCCGGCGAGCAGGAAAAGAAACCGCCAATCCCACCAGGCATAAAATACATAGCTGCCCGCTAAAATCAGCAGATTTTGCAGCTTTAGGTTATTGTTAAAAACATACCAGTACAGCAGAAAGAATACAATAAAAAAACCAACGAAAGGCAGCGAGGTAAAAAGCATTTCGCGTTTATTTGGAGTTTAGCAATTCAATCATCCCGTAGCTCACATTGAGAAAAGCAACCTTGCGGTTGTTAAATAATATGGCGGGTTTTGGCGGGGATATTAAAAAAGCGCCTTCGCTTACAAGCCGGGCTATCTCTGCGTTAATATCATCCACCTCAAAACATATATGATACCAGGTGATGTTTTTTTTAAGCAGGTTTTCTACCGGTTTACCCGCAATCAGCTCAATATTGGTTTCATCGGCCAGGGTTAATAAAACCAGTTCGGCATTTTGCTGCTCATCAAAAAACACGGGGCTTTGTTTAATTACCTGGTGGATTTTAGAAACATTCTCTATTCCTTCATCAATGTTTTTACAGGCCACGCCAATATGATGCAGCCTCATATCAGCTTAGCTTTGTGCTTATTGAATTAATCATTTCGCCAATATTTTTCCAGCTTTGAATTTCCTGCGATGTGAAGCGAATTTTAAACTCCCTTTCAACGGCTACCACAATTTGAATATGGTTTAGCGAATCCCATTCGTCCACATCATTGGCGGTTGTTTCGCTGGTTAAAACAATGCTGTCATCGTCTATTACATCAATAAAAACATAATTTATTTTTTTTAATATTTCGGCTTTATCCATATTTGGTTTTGTTAATAGCAATGGGCTTAAAACCCGTTGCTACGGTAAATCATCGTTATGCCTTTTTCAAAAAGGCTTCATACATTACTGCTAATTTATATTTTCCGGCTTTTTCGGAAGAAACATCGTCACCATAAAAGC
>Ga0206874_1137_pt1 | contig 18741 bp, 16 predicted proteins | sample Alteio_BWOrgCont_12_FD_152629 | JGI IMG/M metagenome (GOLD analysis project Ga0206874, IMG submission 152629) | Enriched cells from forest soil in Barre Woods Harvard Forest LTER site, Petersham, Massachusetts, United States -... | ecosystem: Environmental > Terrestrial > Soil > Temperate forest >...
ATCATCTGGGTGGTTTCCATCAGGTCGAACAAAGTTCGGCCGCAGCTTGGGCAGCTGATATATTCGGTTTTTGATATGCGCGAACGGGTAGCCTGTAAAATGCCAAAAGCTGTTGAGGTGATAACTTTAGCAGGTAACTGCGGCGCGTCGATCCAGATACCATCACCAAAGCCGTCGACTAAAAGTGCGCCGAGATCGGTAGCAGCTTTTAGTTGTAACCTCACCCCGGCCCTCTCCAAAGGAGAGGGAGCTAAATCTGTATCATTATCCTCATCGAATATGTAATCTCTTTTTATAATTACGGGTACGTCCAAGCCAAGCTCTTCCATTTTGAAAAAGAAGGTGCGCTGGTCAGCCATTCCGTGAAGGGCATCTGTTTCCAGCACAAATACTAATGATCTATCTAATGGCAGCAAACCAAATTCTTCCGATTCAATATCCGCTGATTTTATCTTCACTAAATTTAATGGAGATGAGCGGTCGGCGTCGCCAACATATTCCTGTAAAGTAAATACAGGGTGGCAAAGCGTTTTGTTGGTTAACTTTTGCCAGGCTTTGTAATTATACAACTGCTTCAGGTTACCGGGCAGGGTAAATGATGGCAGTTCATCGGCCAGGTAAACAAAATCAACCGATTGCTCGGCCATGTTGTACTTATCCAATAATGGCGAATAGAGGTAACCGGCATCATTCAGAATAGAAGGATCTTTCAGGTTTGCTTTTGAGAGATCGATAACCACGCGGGGCACCATGTGGCCACCGATGAAGGCGTTGGCTTCGTAGGTTTCGCGTTTTTTGTAAGTGTAAGGATCATGAGTTGAAGGTTGAAAGTTGAAAGTTGAAAATTTGTTTGCTTCACTTTCTGACTTTTGACTTTCTACTTTTGACTTTTGACTTCTCTCAACGTATCTTTTTACCAAAGCGATAGCCACCGGCGCTTCGGCTTCGGGTTCTTCGGTTAGGGATACGCGGACGGTGTCGCCGAGGCCGTCTTCCAGTAAGGTGCCGATGCCTACGGCAGATTTTATGCGGCCGTCCTCCCCGTCACCGGCTTCGGTTACGCCGAGGTGCAGCGGGTAGTTCATGCCTTCAGCTACCATGGTTTCCACCAGTAACCTGTAAGCCTGTACCATTACCTGCGGGTTGCTTGATTTCATGGAAACTACCAAACTATAGTAATTCAGCGCTTCGCACATCCGCATAAATTCCATGGCCGATTCTACCATGCCCTGCGGGGTATCGCCATAGCGGCTCATGATACGATCAGACAGGGAACCGTGGTTGGTGCCGATGCGCATAGCCGTGCCGTACTCCTTGCAAATTTTTACCAGCGGCGCGAATTTTTGGTAGATACGATCGAGTTCGCCCTGGTATTCCGCATCGGTATAATCAATCTGGTCGAATTTCTTTTTATCGGCATAGTTGCCGGGGTTCACACGTACTTTTTCAACTATGCGGGCGGCTACTTCGGCGGCATTGGGGGTAAAGTGTATATCGGCTACCAGCGGCGTGGTATAACCGCGCTGGCGCAATTGCTTTTTTATTTCGGCCAGGTTATTGGCCTCTTTAATACTTGGGGCGGTGATGCGCACATACTCGCAGCCGGCATTTATCATGCGGATGGATTGCTCCACCGTGCCTATGGTATCCATGGTGTCGGTGGTGGTCATACTTTGTATGCGGATGGGGTTATTGCCGCCCATGGGCACATCGCCAATGGTAACCTCGCGGGTTACAAAGCGCGAATATTCGGTTAGCGAATTACAATAACGGCCCGGAAGCAACTTTTCGGCAGCAGTACTCATTGGGTACAAAAATACGAAATATGTTGTTGAAAGGTTGTAAATTTTTGATTTGGAAGGTTAAGGAATTATTAAAAATGCTTTGCTTATTGTAACCTAAAATCAGTAAATTTGATTATGAACACTCAATTCATCATCAACGACAAAGGCGAAAAAACTGCCGTAATTATTCCCATTGCTGAATATGAGGATATGCTGCATCAACATCATTCAGATTTAGAATTAACTGATGAATATAAAAGTATGATCGATGTTATGTTGCAACAGGAGGTTAACAACGAAGCACAATATGTTAGTTTAGACAGCATTAAAAACAACTTTATTGGGAAATGAGTTTTGAACTTATTTTCAGGGTTGAGGCCGAAAGGGATTTAACAGACATACGTGATCATTACAATAAAATATCAGCTACTGTTAATGCTAATTTCTTCCAGGAATTTTTTGAAACATTAAATTTCATTGAACAAGAACCTAAGTTATTCCAGGTAAGGTACAGAGGTATCAGGATCGCACCTTTATACCGTTTTCCCTATGGTATTCATTATATCGAAAGAAAAAACAAAGTGATTATTTATAGGGCACTGCACACTAAACAATATTTCAAATAATTCAAATCAACCTATCCTTCATTACTAAAGTACCCGCAACCATATCATGCAAACATTGCTGTTTGCTGTTAAAAAAGGCCAGCAGGTAGCCGATAAAAAGGGTAAGTACTGAAAGTATTTTGGCCAGATTACGCCCGGCGGAATGAGCCAGCGTGAGGCGTTCGCCGTTCATGTCGCAAACTTTAATGCCTAGGATGCCTTTACCTATGGTGGCTTGCTTGGCCGAGCTTTCCATAATGATGTGGTAGATGATCTTTGCAACGGGAATAGCCAAAAGCAAGCCAACGATGATAAATAACTGCACGGTTTTATCGGCATTGAGCAGCAGGCCTATCACCATAAAAAAAATGAATACCCCTGAAATAATGAACCAATCAATAGCCGAGGCCAGCAGGCGCTGATCAAAACTACCATAGTATTGCGGGAGGTGATGCTGTTTCCTGAAGCCAAGCATTTCGCGGAGCTCGGGCACTTCGTGGGCCTCTTTATAATCGTCCATACCGAGGGTGCGGACAAAATCGTTGGGCTTTATTTTGCGTAACCGTAATTCATCAATGCTATACGGGCCCTCGGGTTTGCCGTTGATGACCAATAAATATGTTTCACCAGAAGGTTCCATAGGTGGTTTACTTGATAGATGGCAAAATAAAAAGGTTGAAATGCACGCCTAATTTAGCAACATTTCAACCTTAAAATTTTAAAACGTTTCAACAAATCACATGCGGTGTACTTTAAAATCAGCCATGCCGCCGCTCATGTTAATGATTATTTTGTTCTTGGCATTTTCAAACCCGGGGGTTTCATAATTACCGTCGCTGGTTTTGTTAAAGCCATCAAAATTGGTTGATGACAAAGCCGAAGATGTGATTATCTGGCAGGCAGCAGTCTGCGGGATAGTTATATCCACACTTGCCATACCAGCCGATACCTCTACATTAGTATTACTTTCAACGGGCTGACCCAGTTCAACATGGAACGCTGCCGCGCCGCCGCTTAATTCAAGTGTACGTACTTTGAATTTTGTAAGGTTGAATTTAAGATCGGTTGCACCTGTTTCCACATGGATGTCCCAAAGCGGGTTAGGGTTTAACTTAAAGGTAGCCGAATTTGAATTATCGCCATGTGTATCAAAATTAAAATGACCTTGCTTGTTCTTCATTTCGAAATTAAGCACATAGGTTGATCCGTTATTTGAATGCGAAAATTCGTATTTACCAAAATGCTCTTGCGTACTGGCCTGGAATAACTGGTTGGTGGTATCGCTTAAATTATATTCGGTACCGCCGCCGCTAATATGTAGCTGGGCTATTTTTGCATCGGCGGTATATGGCATGCCAAAGTCGCTATTGCCTTCTACTTTTACTATGCCTTTGGCAGGTGTGCTTGCAGTATCGTCGTCGTCATCATCATCATCATCGCTGTCGTTATTATCATGGTCATGATGATCGTGCCAGCTGTATGAATAGGTTGGCCACCATCCCCACCTGTCGCCAAAATTGCCAAACAGCAGCAGGCCGAAACCTAATACTACTACGCCTATTTTTAAGGTGGTTGCCAGTGGCGAGCGGTTATGCGCGAACACCAGGTTAACACCCCCTATGATGAGGAATATGGGCCACAGGTGCCATATATTGCTCCAGTGAAAATCAATATATCCAAAATTATCCAGCAGGAAGGCTGCGCCAATGAGTACCAGGACGAGTCCGGGAATTAATCTATCGTTCTTCATGATATTATGCGGTTGGAGTGTCGTTATTTGTTGAATTATCTGTTGTGATGTCGGTTTTAGCCGCGTCATTCCCGGTGGTAGTTTGGTTCCAGTCGTGATGATCCCATGGCTTGCGGCGCTGACCAGTAGCTATAAGGCCAATGCCCAATGCAACCAGTACTATCGGCCAAAAACGGTGAAGTTCCCAAAAGTTGAAGAAATCAAATTCGTGCAGCAGGAACAAGCTGCCCATTACTATCAATACCATACCAACTATAACGCCGCTGTTTGATCTTTTAGGAGCTACCGGCACAAAGGGCTGGTTAGGGTCTATAGGGGGTATTGGCGGTACAATATAATTTACCGTTGAGGGGTCGGAAGGTTTTGTAAAGGGGTTATATGTTTTCCTGGGTATAACTATCCATAAAATAATGTAGGTTCCTAACCCTACACCCATTAATAAAAACGCGAATGCGAATAAAAGGCGCATTACGGTTATATCCATATCAAAATACTCTGCTAAACCGGCGCATACGCCGCCAAGCATTTTGTTTTGTTCATCTCTATATAGTCGCTTTTCCATGACTTTAAGTGTTTATTGTGATTGATTTATATTTGTCCGCTTGCGGGTTTAATGATGATCTCGTCAACATTAGCGCCGGGGCTCATTTTTAGTATGTTTATAATTGCCGATGCAATATCCTGTGGTAAAACCATTGTATCTTTTTCAACCTTAACGTCTTTCCACGAGTCGGTTAACGTTGAGCCGGGTATAACGGCGGTTACCTTTACGTTATGCGGCTGCATCTCGAGCCGCATTACTTTTGTAAGACCCAACAGCGCAAATTTTGTTACACTGTAGGTACCTGCTTCGGCTATGGGCGTTAGGGCCGCCACCGAGCAGATGTTAAATATATGTCCCTCGCGGGCAGCTATCATGGTTTTACCAAAATAGCGGTACAATTCATAAGCCGGGGCAAGGTTGGTGTTAACGCCTTTTTGAAAGGTATCGTCGTTATCGTCCAAAATGCTGGAGTATTCATAAATACCCGCGTTGTTTACAATTATGCTGATGAAGCCCAGCTCCTGCTCGGCTTTACCGGCAAAATCTAATATTCCGGCTTTTACGCTTACATCGGTTGCAACGGTAAGTACCTTTATTTTAGGGTTGATTACAGATAGTTCTGCTTTAAAATCAGCCAGGTCCTTTTCGTTACGTGCGCATATGGCCAGGTTTATGCCTTCTTTCGCTAACGCGATCGAGATGGCCCGGCCTATTCCTTTAGTTGCAGCGGTGATGAGGGCGTTCTTCATTTTATTATTGTTGAGTTAATAGTTTGTTATAACACAACAAATGTAATATTGATTATTGATGCTTTATTATGGCTTTTGGCAGGGCGACGCAAAAACTCGGTAAAGCGGGGGATAATGGCGGTGAAAGAGTTTACTCCTTGTTGGTGGAGAGAGCACAGGTGTTCGGAAGATCAAAAAAAGCGGCGGAATTGTGTGATTCCCCTCTTGAGAGGGGTGGAGGGGTGTGTCCTTTGCGCTTCATTAACACACCCCTGCAGCCGCACTTTCCTACGCGCCCCCTCTCAAGAGGGGAACTTTTTACCGGCAAAAACAAATCTTCCGAACACCTCTGGTGGAGAGAGCAATAAGGGCGATGCAATCGCGGGAACATGTTAAGCACTCGTTACAAACGAGCGCAAGCAGGCACGGGTGCATTTGAAATAATTACCATTTACCGCAACGTTTGTATAGTTCACTCAGTAATGATTCTTTATCTAATATTTCCGGAGGAATAATTATGCGGCCCTTCCCATACATCTTTCTCATAAATGAAGAAACGTTTTTGTCATACAGATTGATCTCATTCGACTTTTCTTGAATCTCTAAATCGCTCCAGGGTATCATTTTATAGGGCATTTTATCGGCTTTGCTCTCAACACCATCTTTCCCTAATACAATTTTTAGCGTTCTGTATGATTTTGCAGCCCTGTTTGCTGCAATGTAATATATGATCATCATATAAACGATCATCCCAATTGTGATCAACCAAAATGATGTCCCTTTATTTTTCCAGCTAAAATATTCTAAAATTATAAGTGGCACAATCACCATCCCCAGTATCTTATAAATTTTAAATAGTATCCTGTTCCTAAGTGCATTAATCTGGCCCTCATCAATTACGTATACACGTTCTTCCATTACAGTTATCTGTTTTTCTCAAAACTAAATTAAAAAATAAAAATAACCCGCTTATCGTAATTTAAATCTACCCAATTATAACAATGCATCAACCTTATTGTTAAAAAGATGTATTTTTAGCCGGATTTTAAATTTATCTATGTTTCATAGCTTAGGAAGATATATACTTTTACTGCGTTTAAGTTTCAGGCGGCCCGAAAAGTTTAAAGTTTACTGGGGCGAGGTAATGCGCGAAATGGTTTCGGTGGGCATAGGCTCATTGGGTATTATCAGCATCATATCGGTATTTATTGGCGCTGCCACTACCATACAGGTAGCCTTCCAGCTATCGAGCCCGCTGGTGCCGCGCAGTATTGCCGGCAGCATTGCCCGCGACTCGACCATATTAGAATTCAGTCCCACCATTTCATCATTGGTTTTAGCAGGCCGTGTTGGTTCAAGCATTGCCTCGCAAATAGGCACCATGCGTGTTACCGAACAAATAGACGCGCTTGAAATTATGGGCGTAAACGCGCCGGGCTACTTAATAGCACCCAAAATTATTGCCGGGATGACGATGGTTCCCTTGTTGGTTATCGTATCGATATTTTTAGGCATCACCGGTGGCTGGATAGCCTGCGTTGTATCGGGCGATGTTTCACCGGCTGATTACCTGATGGGCGTTCGCGAGGGATTTGACGGTTTGACAGTTAGGGTGGCATTGGTTAAGGCCATAGTTTTTGGTTTTATCATCGCATCAATTTGTGCTTACCAGGGCTTTTATACTTCGGGCGGCGCGCTTGAAGTGGGCCAGTCGTCGACCCGTGGCGTTGTTTACAGCTGCGTTATGATATTATTTGCCGACCTTGTTATAACACGTATAATGCTATGATCGAGGTAAAGGATATATATAAAACCTTTGGCGATAACGAAGTACTAAAGGGCATAAGCGCGAAGTTTGAACCGGGGAAAAATAACCTGATCATCGGCGGCTCGGGTTCGGGGAAAACAACTTTGCTGAAATGTATTGTGGGCCTGCATGAACCCACCAAAGGCGATGTGTTTTTTGACGGGGAGAATTTTACGGAGATGAATTTTGAGCAGCGTGTACCTATACGCACAAACATTGGCATGTTATTCCAAAACTCGGCCCTGTTTGATTCAATGACCGTTGAAGAAAACATCATGTTCCCGCTAAACCTGTTTACCAAAAAAACAATGGAGGAAAAGCGCGAAAGGGCCAATTTTTGTTTAAAAAGGGTTAACCTTGAAGGTAAAAACGCGCTATACCCGGCTGAGCTTTCGGGTGGTATGAAAAAACGCGTGGGTATAGCCCGTGCCATATCCATGCAACCTAAATATTTATTTGTGGATGAGCCAAACTCGGGCCTCGATCCAAAAACATCCATCCTGATAGACGACCTTATAAACGAGCTTACCGAGGAATACCAAATGACCACCGTGATAGTAACGCACGACATGAACTCGGTAATGGGTATTGGCGACCATATTATATTTTTACACCAGGGCAAGAAATGGTGGGAAGGCACCAACCACGAAATTGCGCATACCGATAATAAAGAGCTGAACGATTTTGTATTCGCCAGTAAATTTATGCGGGCAGCGAAGGCGAAGCTATAGCTTCGGGTTTTTAACTCCTGAAATTTATTTTGGTAAAATAATAGTTACAAGTAGTCCTGTTGTAATTACATTTTGTTCTATTGGTAATTAGGGTAACCAATTCCCTTACCTAAACCAATACTATGAAAAGAACCATCATCCTGCTGCTAATAATAATTTCAAACATTCACTTGTTTGGGCAGAATAAAACATCCAAACTAACGCCTTTTATTCTACAAGGCCAACTTGCAAAGTTCCCCTACAAATCTTTTAATCTGTATTTTAATAACGGTATTAACAGAATTACAGAAACTGTAAATGTTGATAAGGATGGAAATTTTCGCCTGGAAAGCAATAAAGTACTAATTGCTACCACAGCACATTTACAGGAGCAGCAAATTGATTTTCATTTGTTTATTGCGCCCGGATATGACTTAACCATAAGCGGTGATTTTAGTAACAATACGTCGGCATTACTTACAAAACACTTTGATGGATATGGTTGCGTTGCTAACAGATATATGCAGATCAGTGATTCTCTTGCGATCCAAAGCAAGAATAAAAAATATTGGTTTGATATGAATGCCCAGGAACTTGTATCATATGAAAATAGAAAGCAGAAACAGGAAGACTCTATAATGAGGCTGGTATTCGGTCAAAAACATGCACCCGATGAATATTATAATTTCTTCTTGAAAAAGATCCGGCTCGACAACAAGTTTCAACGCCTGGATAATATAACATGGCACACAGTTACGGATAAAACTTTTACTTATCAGCAGGCTATTGATTTTGTGTCTGGCAATGCAAATGCTTCATTATTAAAGAATATTAATAATGCAGAATACCTTGTATCAGATGCCTACATAACATTTATGTGCGACGGCTATTATGCGTATTTAAATATGCTTAACTGCAAAAAGGATACAACAGGCTGTGATGCAAAAAATAATTTTGATAATTGCGCGAAAATAATTTCGTCAGTATATAAAGGTAAGATCAAGGACATTGCCTTGTATAATTATCTTAATAAAGGATTAACTTATTGCAGGTCATTTGAAGAATTGAATTATTATAAAAAAGAATTTCCAGCTTATACAGTCCAGTTTAGCAAGCAAAGTGCAAGAGACACACTTGAAAAGCTGTTTGCTGTTAAGGAAAATGAATTAATAGCTAAACAGATCGGCAAGCCTGCACCCGCTTTTACGGCCGAAGACAGCTTAGGAAAAGTTTATAATATTGCCGACTACAAGGGAAAGGTTGTACTTATAGACTTGTGGGCAAGCTGGTGCGTACCGTGCAGAGGTGAGGGGCCTTACCTGGGGAAAATAGCGGATAAATATAAAAGTGACAACAGGATCGCATTTATAAGTGTTGCTGTATGGGATAAAAAAGATAATTGGAAAACGGCAATGAAGCAGGATAAACCTGCGTGGCTACAGTTATTTGATACTGATGGAACAGTGCAGAAGTCATATGTTGCCAACTCCATACCAAAATTCATTGTAGTTGATAAGCAGGGTAACATAGTGAGTTTTGATGCCCCCATGCCATCCGATCATTCAGAACTGCAGAAAATATTAGATGCGGAACTTGCAAAATAATTACCTTTGCCGGTAAATGATCCAACTCCTTACACCCACACACTGGAAAGATTACGAGCTGATTGATTGCGGCGATTTTGAAAAGCTGGAGCGGTTTGGCAATGTGGTTTTGATAAGGCCCGAGCCACAAGCGGTTTGGAGCAAGGCTTTGCCCGGGGCTGAATGGCAAAAACTGCACCATATAAAATTCAAGGGCCGCTCGGCAACGGCGGGCGACTGGCTAAAAAAGAACCCCAAAACGCCCGACCGCTGGCACGTTGAATATAAAAACAAGGAAGCGGCTATAAAATTCCGCCTGGCGCTTACTTCGTTCAAGCATTTGGGCATTTTCCCTGAGCAGGCGGTTAACTGGGATTATATCTCGCAAAACATAAAAAAGTTTAAAACACCCGAACCAAAGGTGCTTAACCTGTTTGCCTACACCGGCGGCGCATCGCTTATTGCAGCGGCGGCGGGAGCGGACACTACGCACGTAGACTCCATAAAACAGGTGGTTACCTGGGCCAATGAGAACCAGGAACTATCGGGCCTGCAAAACATACGCTGGGTGGTTGAGGATGCTTTAAAGTTTGTAAAGCGCGAGCTTAAGCGCGGTAAAAAATATAACGGGATCATCCTTGATCCACCCGCCTACGGCCACGGTCCCAACGGCGAAAAATGGAAACTGGAAGACCATATTAATGAAATGATGCACGATGTGGTTGAACTGCTCGACCCGGATGAACATTTCCTGATACTGAACACTTATTCGCTGGGCTTTTCATCGGTAATTATCGAGAACCTGATAAAAAGTGCCTACCCACAGGTGCAGAATTTAGAGATAGGCGAATTGTATTTACAAGCCACCGCAGGGCCAAAATTGCCTTTGGGTGTGTTTGGAAAATTCCATAAAACTAGGGCATAACACTTTAATTAAATACCGCTGATAAACGCGATATGTTGAACCAACTTTAACAATTACTGCACCAACTGTTGATAACTTTAAACTTACGGGCGGTAAAAAAGATGTTATTTTACATCAAAGGGGTTATATACAAAAACAATAAAAATGAAATTTAAAAGCATCTTATTATCTACCACATTTGTTCTTTTAGCACTGATATTTTTTACCAACTGCAGCCAAAGCAGCACTGCCGGCAAGGACGTTAAAAAAGAACCTGCTACAGCCGGAGCAGCTAAATCACAGGACACCGTTGTTGCGGCGCCTGTAACTTATCCGCCACTTAATAAAAAGTTATACGATTCGTTAATGAAAAAACTGGCCCATGGCGATACCACAGGCAGATGGCCGGTTAAAAATGCACCTTATCCCCTTCCCGGTGCTATTTTACCATTTAAACGCGTAGTTGCTTATTACGGCAACCTGTATTCGAAAAAGATGGGCATTTTGGGCGAATTGCCGCCAAATGAAATGCTTCAGCACCTGCATGCCGCGGTTAAAGAATGGGAAAAAGCCGACCCAAGCACACCGGTACAACCTGCATTACACTACATAGCGGTTGTTGCCAGCGGCGACCCCGGCAAAGACCACATGTACCGCCACCGTATGCCGTTCAAACAAATAGATACCATTCTGTATTTAGCCAAAAAGGCACACGCCATTGTATTTTTAGATATACAGGTATCGTTAAGTAACATACGTACCGAGTTGCCATTATTGGAAAAATACATCGAAATGCCACAGGTAAATATTGGTATCGACCCGGAATTTTCGATGAAAGACGGCACATTACCGGGTAAAAAGATAGGCACTTTTGATGCCGCCGATATAAACTACGTGTCGGAATACCTTGCCAAAGTGGTTGATAAATACCATTTGCCTCCGAAAATATTTATTGTACACCGCTTTACTAAAAAAATGGTGACAAATTCTAAAAACATTAAGCTACATAAAGAGATCCAGTTTGTAATGAACATGGACGGCTGGGGCGAACCCGACCTGAAAACCGGCACCTACCGCAACTTTATTTATCCTGAACCCGTGCAGTTCACCGGCTTTAAATTGTTCTACAAAAACGATATTAAAAAGGCACCGCACCACATGCTAACCCCACAGGAAGTGCTGAAATACAAGCCTTATCCAATCTACATCCAGTACCAGTAAAGGCTCTGGCTTCAAAAAAAACAGCGATGGGTTTAAAATCCATCGCTATTTTTTTTACCATTTTTTATCGTTTCTCCGTGTTCACATTTCGTTGTACATCAATATTTTGGCCTAACCTAAACAGTACCTAAACGCACCTAAACACCACCCAAACAGGGCCTAAACACCCCATAAACAGAACCCAAACGCACCCAAACAAACCGAAATTAACCTAAACAAACCCAAACACCCCTAAACACTTAAGTCTCTAATTATCAATACCTTAATATTGCCAAGTGTTCATTCGAGATGAACACTTGAACGCCATTTTTTAACCATAGCGATGAGTTTTATACCCATCGCTAAAAGAACTTCAGTGGGCTGCAGGGCCAGGAAACACCGTCACCCTCAAAAACGTACTGCCATAGGGCACCAAATCAATATATTGCTTTTTGCCCGTTTCGTCGCGATTAGCGGGGAAGGCCGGGGTTTCTTCTGTCGGTTCGCCTTTGGAATCCTTTGTTTGCAGCAATTTCCAGTTATTCAGCTTTTCGGCAGGCACCCTTAATACTATGGGCGAAGAGCTCCAGGGATAGCCGTTGCCACCGTTCTTTATCACCTGCACATCGCCGGCATTCTTTACCAGTAACGAATAGTTCCATGCAGCAGCGGGCCTGTACTCCACACCCGGGAACGCCGCGGTTGATTTCGCGTAATTGTGAACAGTATCCTTAGCCGCGGCAATAGGATAACTATACACAATCGGGCCGCGTTCAACGGCAATGCCGTCGTTTGGCCAGCTGGTTATCTTAACGCTCATCGGTACCGATAAGGTAACTTCGTCGCCGTTTGCAAATGTCCTGTTAAGGGTAAAGAATTGACCGGCTTTAAGATCTGCTGGTAGCTTCTTTCCATTTACGCTGATGGATGGCGTTTTACACCAGCCCGGTATCCTTAATTGAAAAGGAAACTTCACCGCTTTAACCGTACTTATTTTAAACGTTATCGTTTCGCCAAAGGGGTATTTGGTGTTTTCTGTTATCCTCACAGGCTGCTTGCCTGCGCCAACATTAGCGTCAATAGCGCTTGGGCCATATAAGGCGGCCGCTATGCCGTTATCTTTAGTCCCCAGCCACATTTGCTCAATGTAATAAGGCATAAAGCGGTTCACGTTACCGGTGCAGCATTCGGTATCGTGCCCCGGCAAAAAGGCCATGCGGGCATCGTTATAACCCAAATGGTTCGATGTCATGGTAGCAATGAACTGGTTGGGCGCTGAGAAATATTGCTCGGCCCTGAAATCCTTGGTTATCGCGCCAATACCTGCGTTAAAAACCGCCTTTTCTATCTTATCGGCCCAACGGGCGTTACCTGTAATTTGCAGCATATAGCCGTAGGTATAAGGTATGGTCGATAGGTTACAGGTTTCGTGCCCTGCCGTTTCAGATATACCCACAAAATGCTCGGTCGAACTGGGTACACCTGATACCAGCATATCGTATTTCTCCATTTGTGCTATGCCATGCAGCGCTTCGTCCAAATACTCTTTCTTCCCGGTATAACTGTACAATATGGCAGGTATCTTCACTATCTCAATATAAACTACGCCGTGGTAATTCGGCACCATGTTGGATGCGAAATCAATATCCTTGCCATCGCGGTCGCGGTATTTATGGTCGGATTTAAAAGTGGCGTAGGCAACCTCAGCACGATGCAGCATCCCAGCGTCCCCGGTTATACCATACAACCAGCACATTTCTTCGGCATTGCACAGGTCCAGCTCATCGGCAAATTCTTCGCCTTTATAGGTCGAATAATGCTTCATCATCGCATCAATAATAGCGGGATCATGGTTAACGGTATACTCCGTCATGAACGAGCGCAGGAAACCGGTGTAGGGCCATTTGTTCCATCGCCCTTTCAGATCCTGCGGACCAAGCCTGCCATCGGCATTCTTTTTATTCAGCACATAATTTATCTGCTTTTTCGCTTTATCAATAAGAAAGGTATCGCGCAGCAAATAACCGGCTTTAATACAGCCATCAACAAAATAGCCACTTTGCTCATAAGGCCACCAATAAATTTCGTTATTGCCGTTGTTTATTTCGGCCGTCCACATGCCGGTATTGAATGGGTAGCCCGCGTCTTCAATATGGCCGGTCAACCCGGTTTTCTGGTATTCTAAAAATTGGTGCAGCCAACCGTTGGGTGTAACAGCCGTCGGACTGAATAAATTATAAGTACCAAATGGCGCATTAGTACTTAGCCGGTACTTTGCCTGCTGCCCATAAGTTATGGTTGATGCAAAAACAATTAGGTAAATAAGGAATGCCTTTTTCATGATCCTTGATGAATAAAAATAAAAAGCCGTCATGCCCGTCCGCTGGTTAGCGGATCGGCACCTCACAGGACAGGTAGCCCGCTTATACTAAGCACGTGGGATGCTGAAACAAGTTCAGCATGACAATATTTTTTTGTCATTGCGAGCGGGCTGTGCAAAGGGCAGCGTGCGAAGCAACCTCATCGCGTTCATATACAAGCGACGAGTTTGCCGCGTCGCACCTCTGCTTAATCCCCATCTGCTCCTCGCAATGACAAAGAGCTTATTTCTTCCAGCTCAACTCTATCTCTTCTAACGTCTTCTGCTTGGTTTCAGGTATCATGAACTTGGTGAACAACCACAATAATACCGCGTTGAACATGAATATCAGGAAGGTGTACCCGCCTGCTTCGGCAGCGGTTTTGCCTATGTTGCCCGCGGCAAGCATAATGGGCGTAAAAAACGATATAAGGAAAGTACCTACCCAAAGCACAGTAGTTGCTATAGACATGGCAACACCACGGGTTTTTGTAGGGAATATTTCTGAAATGATAACCCATGGAATTGGCCCTAATGAAGCCGCGAAACAAGCAATATACAAGCAGATACAAGCTACCAGCCATACGCCTTGTACATGCGCTAAAAAGCAATAGGCTGTACCTGCCAAACAAACGATCATGCCGCCTACACCCCAAAGCAAAAGGTTCTTGCGGCCCATGCGGTCAATTAAGCCAATGGCTACAAACGTAAATACCAGGTTAATACCGCCAATTAAAAATGTTTGCCCTAAAGCGTTATGCGCGCTGAAGCCTGCATTTACAAATATGGTTGGCGCATAATAAATAATGGCGTTAATACCTGTTATCTGCGAGAACAGCGCGAGGAAAATACCCACTATCATGGCCTTGCGCAAACCGGGTTTAAACAATTCGCCTACTGTACCTTCTTCAACATTCAGGGTCGATTCAATTTCATTTGCTACCGCGATAGATTCTTCTTTGCCATTTAGCCTTTCCAGCGTGTCCATTGCTTCAGCTCTGCGTTTATTTTTGATGAGCCATCTTGGGCTTTCAGGTACAACAAACAACAATATCAGGAACAAGGCAGATGGGAGTAACCCCGAGCCTATCATATAGCGCCAGCCTGTTTCTACTTTCCAGGCTTCAGATCCTAAACCGGATATACCAAAATTAACACCGTAAATTATCAGGATGCCTACTACAATTGCCAGTTGGTAAACACTCACCAGTATGCCCCTTATTTTAGCGGGTGCAACTTCTGATATATATAACGGAGATAACATGGATGCCGCGCCAATACCAATACCCCCAACAACCCTAAACAGCACAAATTCGGTTACGGTACCGGCTATACCTGCGCCTATTGACGAAATGGCAAACAAAACAGCAGTAAATATCAACACTTTCTTTCTTCCCATCCTGTCGCTTATAGGGCCGGCGGCAAAACTGCCGATGATACAGCCTACAATGGCGCTTCCCACGGCATAACCCACCATGGTGTCTGACAGTGAAAATTTAGTGGTGATAAACGGCACAACACCCGATATTACCGCGGTGTCATAACCGAACAAAAACCCGCCCAAGGCGGCTACCACTGTTAGTTTTATCACAAAGCCCGTGGTTGAGGCCCCTGATGCTGTTCCCTGGTTCATAATTGGTTTATTTTGGTTTATATATTATATTCTCACATATGCTTTCAAAGTACCGCATTCCTTCCCTTCCGATTCGCCATGCGGGCGGATGGTATATTCGCCCACAGCAGCCGGCACAATAAATGTTTCGGCATAATGTACAATATACGGATCAAATGCATTGGTTGGGCTTTCTATTATTGCTTCACGCCCCTCAACAAGATTCAGCACATTCACTATCCCATTAGTGTTATGTGTTACCTTGCCGGTAAACCAGTGCCTGCGGGTCTCAATAAATTCAAGTTCGTTCAGCCCGGTCCGTTCTTCTCTCCAGCCGTCGCCGCTGCCCAAATCTTCCACTAAATTAAGTGCGTGTTCTTTAACCCACGATGCGTCACGGTTCCATTGTATCACATTTTTGCCGTGTTCAATATTTATGGGGCGTGGCTTGCCATCAAGCCCTAAACGCCCCCAATCCCACAACTTAAAGGTAAATATATAAGGTGTCGCGCTTATCTCCAGCACCATGCCGCCCACGCCCGAACAATGTACCGTACCCGCCGGTATGGAAACATGGTCGTGCTTTTTAACGGGCCATTGTTTAACAAATTTTTCATCATCAAAAAGCTTCTCTCCCCGTTGTGCCGCTTCCAGGTCGGCTATCATTTCTTCGGGTACAGTTCCGTCCTGCAAACCCAGGAAAACTACCGGTTTTGCAGCTTCCTCTACATCCAAAAAATAATAGCTTTCATCCTGTGTATAATGCATCCCGAATTTTTCCTGGATATATTCTGTAAGCGGGTGAACCTGGAAACTCAGGTTGCCGCCGCCGATAGTATCTAAAAAGTCAAAACGGATAGGGAACTCATCGCCAAACCGTGAATGCACTTTTGGCCCTAAAAGATTATCAGTTTGATAAAATACAAGGTTGATGGAAGGTATCTCCACATCAGTATCACCAAATCTTAACAGCAGGCTATTTTCCTCGGGTACGCAATCAAAGCACCATGCATAATTTACCGCCGAGCGGTCGAGGTCGCAAACTTCCTTCATCCATTGCCCACCCCATGGCCCGGGATCAAAGAACGGCACCACGCGAAACGGCCTTTTTGCTGCCATCCGCATCCCTTCTAAAATTGCTTCGCCCCTTACTAAATGAGGGCTGCCTGCCTTGTTGGTATCCAGCCAATAATCAATTTGGCTGAATAATTTCTTCTTTAGCCTGTCACACGCGCGCCAGTCGACAAAAAACGCGCGCTTATATTGTATGGAGAATTCTTCGTCATTATTCTTTATGCCGATGTTGTTTACTTCCTTTTTACGCATACGGAGCTGTATCTCCCAGCGCGCCATATCAGCATAAATTAACAGGTCGGCACCGGGAACTATCAAACTGGCACCCGTACCATAAACCACAACCGCCCCATCTGCCGAATTTGCCTGCTCGTTAAGCGCCAATGCCTTCTCCTCATCCAAATAATCTTCGATGTTCAACCGGGTTAAATAGCCAAATATCCTGTCGTCGGTAACATCAGGATAGGTCATGGCCAAAATTTCCTGTTCAGATTTCATCGCGTCTTTCGCGTCTATCCAAACATCGAACTTAAGTGTACTTTTCAGGTTCGATATAATTTCGTCATCAAGCACGCCCTGGTAACATTCAATGGCAATTATTCTTTTTTTAAGGCTGATGTGCCTGTTCAATTGTTCGCCTATGGCTGCCCAGCCACTTGTGCATGACCGGTTCTCTGTTTCAACTTGTACGTGGGGGAATTTGTCGTAATTAGCTTTCAACTTTTTATTAAATTTTTTGTGATGAACTTTAGGTGCAGGCATTTACTATGTATAATAATACAACACAACATAGTTTTGTTAACCCTTACCGGCTCACAATTGGTTTTTAAAAATAGTAATTCTGTTTTTTAATTAACACGTTTTAGCAACAATATTTTTGCACATAAACTATGTCCGTACAATACTACATATTATGTATGAAAAAAACACTACGGAATAAAATTTTCCCACAGATCTTTTTTCAATGCCGGCTCCGAAACAAACTGGAATTTTGCAGGGTCGCGTTCAAACTGTGTATATACCGGCACACCCTTTTCAATTTGTAATGATGGGCGATAATCCTCCGGCTGTTTTATGATCAATTCCGATGTTTCATAGTTGGGGTTCGCCTTCCATTCCATCTGACCATTGCCGCCTACCAGCGGGTACCAGGCCAAACCGTTGTGCGCCCTTACTTCGTCGTACAAAAAACCATATTCCCTGTCGCACCATGCGCCAAAGGTTAAAGGGGTTTCGGGGTCGGCGCTTATGGTGGCGTGGGCCCATTCGGGTGGCACTACCACCACATCGCCGGGTCCGGCATACACGGCGAAGCACCTGCCGGGTTTATCTTTTGCATATTCCTGCATATAAATAATAGCCCTGCCGCTCCATATTTCGTAAACCTCGGGCGGCGACCACCCGCTATGCACCGACTTTTTGTGGATATGCCCCTGGCTCCGTACCGGCTCATCGCCCAGCTTGCCTGCGGCATAAGTAACCACGCCGTAAAGCAGCATCATTTTTTGCAGGATGGGTTTATCCTTCACTTTCCCCACATCCATAGCTATGGAATAAACCACCTCCGGCCCTTCGCAATCAGGGTTACGCAAGCTTTTGCGTATATCGTCCAGTTTCCTGTTCTCCACCACCGGGCCAAAGCAGTCATCGCCATAAATAAAACCCAGCGGATCGGTTACAGGTTGTATGGTAAAACCCGGATCAAAACTCATATTATGCTATTTGTATATCTTCAAGGGTAGGTACGCCGCCACGGTTGAACAGCCGCTTGCTGAAACCGTGCTTTTTGATCTCATCATAATTATGCCCGGCATCCGAGGGCCAGCATGCCCCAAATGATAATTCATCATCGCCAATATTAGCTACACGATGTGCAGTGTAAGCCGGGATATAATGCAAACTACCGGGATACATATATTCCGCCCGGCCTTTGCGTTGTTCGTCCATCAGTATCAGTACGCCGTTGCCTTTCAACCCCCAATAATATTCGCCCCTGTCGGCCAGCTGATGAAAATGCCCGTGTGTCATGAAATACTCACCGCCAACAGTTCCGGGCTGTATCCAGGTGGTACCGAAAAATA
>Ga0206874_1138_pt1 | contig 18713 bp, 14 predicted proteins | sample Alteio_BWOrgCont_12_FD_152629 | JGI IMG/M metagenome (GOLD analysis project Ga0206874, IMG submission 152629) | Enriched cells from forest soil in Barre Woods Harvard Forest LTER site, Petersham, Massachusetts, United States -... | ecosystem: Environmental > Terrestrial > Soil > Temperate forest >...
TGCGCATCAGAAAGGTTTCCGCTATTTTGACAAGGGAGATATGGCCACGATCGGTCGCAAGGCAGCAGTTGCGCGTATTGCGTGGCCCTTCCACGCGCACTGGAGCGGATTCTTCGCGTGGGCCATGTGGCTGGTAGTGCACATCTTCTTTTTGATTGGTTTCCGCAACCGCTGGTCGGTCTTCCGCAACTGGGCTTACACCTATATACGCCTGCGCGATGGCGTACGCCTCATCATCGGCTCACAAGAACTGCCTGGCTGGCGCGAACTTGCGCAGGACCCCGCACCAAATGAAGGCCAACCGGCCATTCCACCTGTCGCCTAGAGTTATGGGATGTGAAAGACGAATCCGCTGCTGATATTGATCAGCGTCACTGCGCCAATATGAGTTGGCTGATTGAACTCCGAGCTGTTTACGGCAGTCACTGAGCCGAAGCCGATTTCTACAGCGCGAAAGTCAACGTGCCGGTTAAGCCGGAAGTCAGCTCCCACACTCGCACCGAACTCTACATTCGTCTTGTGAACCGGGCTCTGCGCCGTGCGCGAACGCCCTGATCCAATCTGTGGCATCAAGTAAGGCCGCCAGCGTGAGCCGGGGTTCGACTTATAGGAAATTCGGACACCGGCCAGAAAGTTGTTCAGCGATGCCCCACTGTTGCCGTGCTCCGTTACGTCGCGCATGTCGATGCCGACCGTCGTTTTGCCACTATGCAGAAAGTCGTAGTAAGCGCCGAAATCCACGCCACCGAAGATGCGTGACGTGTTACCGGTGCCCAGGAACGCATACGGACCGCTGTCCGCTGTACCGCTGATGCGACTCACGATTGGGTTCAGGTACAAGCCAAATGCCCCATCGCCGTCACTCTGTGGTTTTGCTGTCGCCGGCTTCCCGGGGTCGTAGTTCTTCTGCGCTACAGCACTCGTTGCCGCCAGAATGGCGAACATAAAAACCAGGAACCGCAATTTCATCACAAACAATCCTCGGGCTATCTTTCCTAAAGTTTTAAACGCCGACAGCTTCGCGGACCTTAACCGGCGTCAGCCAGTTGAAGCGATCCGGCGCCAGCCCGTTCACGATGTCAAAGAACGCCTTGTGTAGCGAAGTCGTCACCGGTCCCATTGTTCCATCGCCAACCATAATGCGGTCGACAGAGCGCAGGTGCGTTACCTCAGCGGCAGTGCCGGTAAAGAAGGCCTCGTCGCAGATGTAAATCATCTCGCGTGGCAAAGCCTGCTCCACGACAGGGATACCCATCTGGCGCGCCAGCACCATGATGGAATCGCGCGTGATGCCGTTCAGCGCGCTGTTGGCCAGTGGCGTGGTGTAGAGAGTTCCGCCCACGACCAGGAACAGGTTCTCGCCGGAGCCTTCAGAGAGATAACCGTTGCGGTCGAGCGCAATGCCTTCTACGTAGCCGTTGGTGTCGGCCTCCATGCGGATGAGCTGCGAATTCATGTAATTCGCGCCGGCTTTCGCAAGTGCGGGCATGGTGTTCGGCGCCAGGCGGTTCCAACTGGAGATGCAAACGTCCGCGCCATTATTACCGGCCACGTACTTACCCCATGGGAAGTTCGCAATGTAGACCTCAACCGGCGACTTCAGCGGGTTTACGCCAATCTCTCCGTAGCCGCGGAAGGCAATCGGGCGGATGTAGCATGGCGTCACGCCGTTGGCCTCAATCACTTCCACCACAGCTTCGTTCAACTGCTCCACAGAATAGGGCAGTGGCATGCGGTAAATCTTGGCCGAATTGATGAGCCGCTTCATGTGCTCCGGCAGGCGGAAGACACTGGCTCCGCTCGGCTGTGTGTAGCAGCGAATCCCCTCGAACACGCTGGAGCCGTAGTGGATTACATGGCTCATCACGTGGATCTGCGCCTTTTCCCATGGGATCAGTTCGCCGTTGCGCCAGATGTGGTTGGTGGACTCAATGGGCATTACAGGTCTCCTCAAGCTCTAAGCCAAAATTATACGTCGGCCATAAGGTACTCTGTACGCTGTTGCAGCCCCGGCTGAGCATGTTTCGCATCCTCTTGCCCGGACTGTATAAATATCCGGGCTCCCCGCCCAGTTCGCAGGAGGTTTGGCCAGGCCCATGCCGCTCACGCCCGTGTCACGGTCCAGCCTCCGCGATGTTCTTCCCCAGGCCGCAGCCATCCTGATCTGTGTGCTGTTGGGTATCGCCATGATCCTCAACAACCAGCTTGGCGGCGAGGCCATGTGGTTCTGGTACTCCACTCTCTTTCACCAGGGAGCCAAGCTCTATTCCGGCATGCACATCCCGTTGCAGCCACTCTACCTTCTCCTCACAGATGCCTGGATGCAGGTCTTTGGAAAATCCTGCATTGCTTACGAAGTGCCGTCATTGCTTGAAGTCCTTGCCCTGTGCGGTGGGATTTTTCTTGTATTGCGCGAGTGCGAGTGGCCAGCGTGGCAAAAAGCGATCATTCTTGCCGGAGGTTTCGTCACAACGGTTGTTGGTTCTTCCTATCGCTTTGATGACTACCACGTGCTTACGGAAAACCTCATTCTCTACTCGTTTGTGCTGCTGCTGTATCTCGCGCGAACGGAATCTCCACGCCGCCGGCTTGTTCTCGCCGCGGTTCTCGGAGCTCTTTGCGGGCTCACCATCACTACCCGGATCACCGATGGCGCGGCGCTGGTTGTGGCTTCCAGCCTGAGCATTCTTGTTCTCTCTCGCGCCCGGAAATTTCTCACGCTTTGCATGTTTCTGTTGGTGGCTGCCCTGATGGTGTTGTTCATCGTCAAGCTCACGGGAGACTCTTTTTCGGTCTACTTCTCGAGCACTGTGATCAAAGCTGCAGGCAGCAAAGGAGGCACGGGCAACATTCTTTCCGCGCCGTTGCTATTCCTGCGCAATGCCTTCGACATGCTTCTTCACGGCAACCGGCGGATGATCATCTGGTTGCTTGCGCTCATCGCCGCGGGCGCAGTTGCGCAGCGTCTGTGGAAACTCAAGGCTGGGGCCGTCTTTGCTTTGCAGATGGCAATTGTAGCTGCCTGCTTCGGGCTATCCATGCCGTTTCCTCGTTGGGAATTCCTCTATGGAACGCTCAATGCAGAGTTCACGCTGATCCTGACGATACTGACCTATGTCCTGGCTTTTGTCGTGGCTGTGCGGTATGCCATCTCGGACGCAGCCTTCGGTCATCGTGCATGGGATCGCCGCGAAATCCTGCTGTTACTGCCGCTCGGCGAATGGGCCTCTTACTCCGCCGGCGCCGCGGCTGAACCGCACACCGGTTATTACGCACCGGTCGTTCTGCTCCTTCTTCTCTTCGCCGTTACACATTCATCGCGCAAGTTGCCAGCCTGGGCAAGCGCATCCTTCGTTACGTTGCTTGCGATCTTCGCCGTCACGGGCATCACTGCAAAGGTTCATAAGCCTTACTCATGGCAGAATTATGCCCTTGCTCCCATGTTTCAGAACCGCGTCTGGTATCGGCATCCTGTCTACGGTCCCATGTATATCGATCGCGATCTGTTCGCATTCAGCAGTGCGACCTGTGCTGATATAGGAGCTGTCGATATCGGGCATTCGGCCAAACCCGAGCTCCTGTCGCTGCCCTATCCGTTCCCCAACTATTTTTGTGACACACCGCCCTGGCATGGCTACGTACAGACGTTCTTCGATACCTCCACTCGTGCCACCATCGAGCACTTGATGGACGAGCTCAACACGGCGCCGCCGCAGTGGATCGTCTACCAGCGCCAGCTCAACATACTCGATGGATCTGAACGTCTTTACAACAACGGACAGCGGCTTGCACAGCGCGATCTTGACGCGATGATCATGCAAAAGCTCGCTGCCGGGCAATGGAAGCTCGTAAGCACGAGCGATTATCTGGACCGGGGCAATGAGACCAGGGACGTAACGAACGATCCCCATGGTGAGGAGTGGTTCATCATTCGCACCCATCCTTAAACCATTATTTTTGTGTGAAATACAACGCCACTCCGTTGTAACTTTCCCGTGAAACAATCATCCAATCAGTTATGTTCGACTCCCACGCAGTTACGCTCAGCCGCATGGAAGGGTCTGTCTACGTCCGCTTCTCGCTGCTCGCGCTCAGCTCCATCTTCTTTCTTGTAGATCCTTTTGCTGCGCTGCCAACGTTCCTGGCTGTTACGGAAGGTCAGGACCCGCAGCGCCGCTTCCGCACCGCTCGTAAGGCTTCAATCACTGCGTTCATTGTGCTCACCACGTTCGCATTTATTGGCCAGTACATCTTTCATCTCTTCGGCATCACGCTGCCTGCGTTTGAAATTGCCGGCGGCATCATTCTGCTGCTCATTGGGCTGGACATGCTGGAAGCCAAGCGCTCACCCACGCAGGAGTCGCCTAAGGAGACTCGCGACGCCCAGGTCAAAGATGATGTTGGCATTGTCCCCATGGGCATCCCGATGCTCGCCGGCCCTGGTGCTATTGCGAGCGTGATGGTGCTGGTCGGCCAGGTGCAGCAGAAGTGGCAAATGGCTGCCATTGTTGGCTCGATCGCATTCACCGCGGTAGTCTGCCTGTTGGTGCTTGGGGCAGCAGCGCGTGTAGCTCGCGTGCTTGGCGATACCGGCATACGCATCCTGGTCCGCATCATGGGCCTATTACTGGTCGCGCTCGCCGTGCAGTATTTTGTCAACGGCTTGCAGGACCTCGGCGTTCTCTCACGGCTGTAATCTGGCAGCAGTCGCCGCCCGCTAGAATCGGCTCATGCTCACCCCGACACAATGTCTGCGATTTGTGCTGTTCATGTCCGCTGGAGCGTGGGCGCTGTCTCTGCGCGACTCGATTTTCAAGGTCATCGCGCCAAACTCAACGATTGCACGCTCACGTTGCGCAGCCGCTGCTTTTCAATCTCCGTTCATTTCTCAGACGTTCCTCCAAACGCCCAAGCAGCGCATCGAAGTTCAACTCGCACTATCCAGCCAGCCACCATCGGCCATGGTCCTTCTCTGCCATGGGATTGGTGAACGTTTTTATTTTTGGAGAGAAGTGCAGCATCTTCTGGCTGCATCCGGCATTGGCTCGCTCGTCTTTCACTACCCGGGATACGGTAGCAGCTCTGGACAATTTACACCTCAAAATGTGACTGCCAGTGCACGGGCAGCCTGTGAGCATCTGCGAGCGATAGCGCCTGACGCTCCCGTTTTTGTCTTTGGAACATCACTGGGTACAGCTGTTGCTGTCCATGCGTCAGAGGCGCTCAACCCGCAACCGGCTGGTCTGATACTCGCGCAGGGATTCACTACGCTGCGCGATGCTGCCATGCGCGTCCTTCGTATCGTGCATCTCCCTACTGTGCTTAGCAAACTTTTGCCTGACGTCTGGCGCAACACCCAGGCTCTTGCTGACGTGCGCTGTCCCATACTCATCGTGCATGGCGCTTCTGATTTTCTTTTTCCAGTTGCGATGGGCCAGGAGCTCTTCCAAGCTGCACAAATGCGCGCTGGCGGACGCCAGGCGCTTCTCACGCCTGCAGGCTTCGATCACAGCGATCCGATGCTCGGCTCTTCGGTCGAAGCTTACTGGCAGCCCATTCTGAATTTCATGCGCAGCGAATCAGATCAATGCAGCAAATATGCTGATGCTGTAACGGCAATCCCCGCTATGCCCAAGATGCAGCCCACCACCACGTAACGATGATGCCGGGTAAGCAATGTAATGGATGCCAGCACGACTGCGATCTGCAGCAGTGCTTCGCCGAGATCAAAGCGGCCGGCTCGTGACTCTGCTATTTCCCCTTCGGCTTTCAAGTCCTTCGCTTTTTTCATTTCATCAGCTTCCGACTTGGTCCACTTCGCAATGTGCGCTTGATCTTCATCAATTGCCGGTTGAACATCGACGCCTGGCTTTGAAGGCTGCAGGGTGAGCATCTTGACTTCTGTCTGCTCCTGCAAAATTCGCAGCGTGTGCGATTGGTATTGCTGCCACATATCGCCTTGCTGCGACTGCACCAGGATGGCCTTGGTATGTTCGCGATGGCCAAGCACGGTTACAGTTGCGACCAGAGCGGCCAGGATGCTGATGATCAGCGAAACGCGCATCATGTTGCGCTCATGCGATTCGCCGACCTCTTCCATTTTTTCTCGAAATTCACTCACTTCTATGGGTTCCATAAGGGAGCATCATACCCTGCAGTTCTCATGTGTCCGCAACAAAGAGAAAATGCGCTTTTCCACCGCTTCCACAGCGTGGAAAGTGGCTTTGTTCGCGGGGTTTTGATACTCTCAATCTCGTTGCAGAAGAGCGCAGCAGCCGTAGTCCTCGTGTCGTTTGCAAGCCGGGTTGAGTTGATGTATTCTGGTTAAGTAACGAGGAAGAAGCTTCGCGCCACGCCCTGAAGGGGTTGAATCGGCAAGCCGGAGCGCAGTCCAAGCGTTTGATCGCGGTTTTGAGAGCCCCGGAAGCAACGGGAGTCGACCGGCAAACCCAAGCCACTGCAAGGATAGAACTTAGGAGCTCAGGCTCCGCGATTCCATTTGGAGTCGTTCAGCTGTTTTTTAGATTTGCGCTGTGTTTGCGGTGAATACGCCCGGTAAACGGTCAAAGGCCTTCAAAATCGGCCACTGCGACGTTGACAGGTCATTGAGACTTCGATAATCTCAATAAGTTCGCGCAAAACGCTCGAGCATGCCCAGTGAGTACAAGATGTCGCCTGGGATGCGCCGCACGAGGAATTCTGAGTAAGATTCAGGTTCTCTGGCCCACTCGACAAACACATAGCGCCATCAAGTTCGAGGACACAAAGCTGAAGCTCTGCTTCAGTGTTGGTCCTTGATCCAAAACTACCCGCTTAGGCGAGAGTAGTCAGGATCTTTGACAACATAGTTGAACGTGCCAGTCGTGAGATGACCCGAATCTTCGGGTTGAGTCATTCTCACAACATTAGTACCCTCCACTCCTTTTTCGAGCGAGTGGAGGCGGTTGACTCTTGGGACCCCTGTCCTACAAGAGCAGCCAAACCAAGATTAAACGAGAGTTTGATCCTGGCTCAGAATCAACGCTGGCGGCGTGCCTAACACATGCAAGTCGCACGAGAAAGTGGAGCAATCCATGAGTAAAGTGGCGTACGGGTGAGTAACACGTGAATCATCTACCTTCGAGTGTGGAATAACTGAGAGAAATCTTAGCTAATACCGCATAATACCTACGGGTCAAAGCAGCAATGCGCTTGAAGAGGAGTTCGCGGCAGATTAGTTAGTTGGCGGGGTAATGGCCCACCAAGACGATGATCTGTATCCGGCCTGAGAGGGCGCACGGACACACTGGAACTGAAACACGGTCCAGACTCCTACGGGAGGCAGCAGTGGGGAATTTTGCGCAATGGGGGAAACCCTGACGCAGCAACGCCGCGTGGAGGATGAAATCCCTTGGGATGTAAACTCCTTTCGATAGGGAAGATTATGACGGTACCTATAGAAGAAGCCCCGGCTAACTTCGTGCCAGCAGCCGCGGTAATACGAGGGGGGCAAGCGTTGTTCGGAATTATTGGGCGTAAAGGGTGCGTAGGCGGTTTGACAAGTCTTGTGTGAAATCTATGGGCTCAACCCATAGTCTGCACAGGAAACTGTCGGGCTTGAGTATGGGAGAGGTGAGTGGAATTTCCGGTGTAGCGGTGAAATGCGTAGATATCGGAAGGAACACCTGTGGCGAAAGCGGCTCACTGGACCATAACTGACGCTGATGCACGAAAGCTAGGGGAGCAAACAGGATTAGATACCCTGGTAGTCCTAGCCCTAAACGATGATTGCTTGATGTGGAGGGTACCCAATCCTTCCGTGTCGAAGCTAACGCGATAAGCAATCCGCCTGGGGAGTACGGTCGCAAGGCTGAAACTCAAAGGAATTGACGGGGGCCCGCACAAGCGGTGGAGCATGTGGTTTAATTCGACGCAACGCGAAGAACCTTACCTGGGCTCGAAATGTAGTGGAATCCGGTAGAAATATCGGCGTCTAGCAATAGACCGCTATATAGGTGCTGCATGGCTGTCGTCAGCTCGTGTCGTGAGATGTTGGGTTAAGTCCCGCAACGAGCGCAACCCTTATCTTCAGTTGCTACCATTTAGTTGAGCACTCTGACGAAACCGCCTCGGATAACGGGGAGGAAGGTGGGGATGACGTCAAGTCCTCATGGCCTTTATGTCCAGGGCTACACACGTGCTACAATGGCCGGTACAAACCGCTGCAAACCCGCGAGGGGGAGCTAATCGGAAAAAGCCGGCCTCAGTTCGGATTGGAGTCTGCAACTCGACTCCATGAAGCTGGAATCGCTAGTAATCGTGGATCAGCATGCCACGGTGAATACGTTCCCGGGCCTTGTACACACCGCCCGTCACATCACGAAAGTGGGTTGCACTAGAAGTCGGTGCGCTAACCGCAAGGGAGCAGCCGCCCAAGGTGTAATTCATGATTGGGGTGAAGTCGTAACAAGGTAGCCGTAGGAGAACCTGCGGCTGGATCACCTCCTTTCTAAGAGAGAACGTTCCGGATATCTTCAACGCTCCGCGATTGCGGACGAGCTTCGGCTTGAGTTGAAGAGAGACCGGACAACCTGTCATTCGCGCCTACCGATCTTGGTCGGGAAAGCAGGAGTGATGGGAAATCTGAACTCAACCTTCTCTTGATTCGCTTGAATCAACAACGATAGTCAGGACCGGCGTAGCCGGCCCGCACGTTCAACTGTGTCCTCGAAAACCTTCGAGAGATAAATGCAGCCGCTAGCCGTTGGCATCCGCTGACGGCTGGGAGCTATAAGGCTGCCCTTTTGGGCCTGTAGCTCAGTTGGCTAGAGCGCACCCCTGATAAGGGTGAGGTCGGTAGTTCGAATCTACCCAGGCCCACCACTTCTCCGACTTCCTGTAAAATGGAAAACGATGGGGCTGTAGCTCAGTTGGGAGAGCGCCTGCTTTGCAAGCAGGATGTCATCGGTTCGATCCCGGTCAGCTCCACCAAAACTCTCAAAGGTATCGATGCAAACCTGCTCGAGGTTGAGTCTCCGCACCAGCGGAAACTGATCCTTGAGCATGTGGCCGAATGGTCACATCTCCAGCTCGCCCCAGGGTGAGTAGTGGTTGTAATAACAACCGCGGACGATTTTTGACAACTGAATAGATTGGGTAAGTAGTACTTCTGAAGAGGCCTTCGGGCTGAATTAGAAATACTGCATATAACTACAAGGCTGAGCCAGCTAGTAATTGCGGGTAGTTTCCGCGGTGAAAGCTGATTTAGTGTTGAGTGTCTTTAGAATAATTTTCTCGTAACCCTTCCGGACTAATCCCCCGGGAGACAAGTTACAGAAGGCGGACAATTATCATACGTAGATTTCTCTGCGGTTCAGGGTTGTTTCCTGATGCGTGCGAGTAAATTCTATGGTCAAGCTACTAAGGGCGCACGGTGGATGCCTTGGCAGAAACAGGCGATGAAGGACGTGGCAAGCTGCGATAAGCTTCGGGGAGCCGCACACAGGCGTTGATCCGGAGATTTCCGAATGGGGAAACCCAATATGGCAAACCCATATTATGTCCTACTGAATACATAGGTAGGAACAAGCGAACGGAGGGAAGTGAACCATCTCAGTACCTCCAGGAAAATAAAGAAACCTCGATTCCGATAGTAGTGGCGAGCGAACTCGGAACTAGCCCAAACCCGTACCATTTCGGTGGTTCGGGGGTTGTAGGGCCTGCAACAGTAGAGTTACCAATCTGGTTGATAGTCGAAGTGGTTGGAAAGCCACCCGAAACAGCGTGACAGGCGCGTAGACGAAATCGATCCAGACTCGAAGCAGGTACCTGAGTAAGGCGGGGCACGAGAAACCCTGCTTGAATCCACGGGGACCATCCCGTAAGGCTAAATACTCGTTTCTGACCGATAGTGAACCAGTACCGTGAGGGAAAGGCGAAAAGAACCCCGAGAGGGGAGTGAAATAGTACCTGAAACCGTGTGCCTACAAGCAGTGGGAGGACTATGCCTCGTAAGAGGAATGTCTGACCGCGTGCCTATTGCATAATGAGCCGGCTAGTTATTCTTGTCAGCAAGGTTAAGCGTGAGCGAGCCGCAGCGAAAGCGAGTCTGAATAGGGCGTTAAGTTGGCAGGAATAGACGCGAAGCGGGATGATCTACCCTTGGCCAGGTTGAAGTTGGGGTAACACCCAATGGAGGACCGAACCGGTGTTTGTTGAAAAAAGCTCGGATGAGCTGAGGGTAGGGGTGAAAGGCTAATCAAATTCCGTGATAGCTCGTTCTCTCCGAAATAGCTTTAGGGCTAGCGTCGGGTGATTTGGATCGGTGGTAGAGACATGGATGGACTAGGGGGCTTTCCGGCTTACTGAATCCAACCAAACTTCGAATGCCGATCACAACCAGCCCGGCAGTCAGACTGTGGGGGCTAAGCTTCACAGTCGAGAGGAAAACAGTCCAGACCGTCTGCTAAGGTCCCAAAATTATAGTTAAGTGGGAAAGGAAGTCGGAACGCTCAGACAGCCAGGAGGTTGGCTTAGAAGCAGCCATCCTTTAAAGAAAGCGTAATAGCTCACTGGTCAAGCGGTCCGGTGCCGACAATACAACGGGGCTAAAACTATATACCGAAGCAACGGATGCACACATTTATGTGTGCGTGGTAGGAGAGCATTCTCACATCATTGAAGCGTAACTGAGAAGATACGTGGAGGTATGAGAAGAGACCCTGCCGGCATAAGTAGCGATAAGGGAGGTGCGAACCCTCCCCGCCGAAAGTCTAAGGTTTCCTGAGTAAAGTTAATCTGCTCAGGGTTAGGCGGTCCCTAAGCTGAGGCCGAAAGGCGTAAGCGATGGAAATCCGGTTAATATTCCGGACCTCCCAATAGTTCGTTATCACGATGGGGTGACGCAGAAGGATAAGCAGGACCACATATGACTATGTGGTTTGATACGCGCAAGCTGGTTCTGGTAGGCAAATCCGCCAGGGCTTAACAGTCAGGCGTAAAACAGTAGGCCATCTGGCCGAAAGCTGCTGAGTTCACGCTGCCAAGAAAAACCTCTAAGGAGAAAAATTGGGAACCGTACCACAAACCGACACAGGTAGACGAGGAGAATATCCAAAGGCGCTCGAGTGAAAGCTTGTTAAGGAACTCGGCAAATTAGACCCGTAACTTCGGGAGAAGGGTCGCCCCCGTGGGTGCAAGCCTAGGGGGGCCGCAGTGAAACGCGAACGGCGACTGTTTAACAAAAACACAGGTCTCTGCAAAGTCTAAAACGACGTATAGGGGCTGACTCCTGCCCGGTGCTGGAAGGTTAAAGAGAGAGGTTAGCCGCAAGGCGAAGCTTCGAACTGAAGCCCCAGTGAACGGCGGCCGTAACTATAACGGTCCTAAGGTAGCGAAATTCCTTGTCGGGTAAGTTCCGACCTGCACGAATGGAGTAACGATCGTTCGACTGTCTTAACGAGTTGCTCGGCGAACTTGTAGTACCGGTGAAGATGCCGGTTACCCGCAGCTAGACGAAAAGACCCCGTGCACCTTTACTATACTTTTACAGTGAGTTACGGCTCTTGCTGCGCAGGATAGGTGGGAGGCTTTGAGACCAGGTTCTCGGACTTGGTGGAGCCAACGGTGAGATACCACCCTGCGAGTGTTGTGATTCTAACCTCCTTCCCTTATCGGGAAGAGGGACATTGTAAGACGGGTAGTTTGACTGGGGCGGTCGCCTCCTAAATTGTAACGGAGGCGCGCGAAGCTACACTCAGGTCGTTTGGAAATCGACCGTCGAGTGCAAAGGCATAAGTGTGGTTAACTGCAAGACCTACAAGTCGAGCAGATGCGAAAGCAGGCCTTAGTGATCCGGTGGTTCTGTATGGAATGGCCATCGCTCAACGGATAAAAGGTACGCCGGGGATAACAGGCTGATCATTGCCAAGAGTTCATATCGACGCAATGGTTTGGCACCTCGATGTCGGCTCATCACATCCTGGAGCTGTAGAAGGTTCCAAGGGTTCGGCTGTTCGCCGATTAAAGTGGTACGTGAGCTGGGTTCAGAACGTCGCGAGACAGTTCGGTCTCTATCTGCTGTGGGCGTAGGAGATTTGAAGAGGGCTGTCCTTAGTACGAGAGGACCGGGATGGACGAACCTCTTGTGTTCCAGTTGTCCTGTCAAGGGCACGGCTGGGTAGCGAAGTTCGGTTGTGATAACCGCTGAATGCATATAAGCGGGAAGCACGCTCTAAGATGAGATCTCCCAACCCGTAAGGGAAATGAAGGGCCCTAGAAGACCACTAGGTTGATAGGCTGGAGGTTGAAGCGCAGTAATGCGTGTAGCTTACCAGTACTAATCGCCCGTTCGGCTTGTCCATAGAATTTACTCTGCGCAATGTTTTGTCCAAATTGCTCTAGAGAATATTCAACACAAGCTTTGTAGTTATAGAAAGACCGTAAATCAGGTTTCCTGATTTATCGGTTTCTGACAATAACTAATACGCAAGAAATTTAGGTATATAGTCTGCTCAATCTATTCAGTTGTGAACGATCGCGCCGCGGTCTTTCTCAAGTTTGCCGGTGAGTTTACCGCGAGGGTCCCACCCGTTCCCATCCCGAACACGGAAGTTAAGCCTCGTCGGGCCGATGGTACTGCACGCGTAAGTGTGTGGGAGATTAGGTCATCGCCGGCATTAAACTCAAACGAATTGCCCGCCTTTACCGGTGGGCATTCGTGTTTAACATAGAATTACAACCTTATGTCGCGCCCAGCCCTCGCAGCGATCTCTCCCTCATTCGTCGTCAGCAATGTCGATCGAACTATCGCCTTCTACCGTGACACGCTTGGGTTTGAGGTGCGTTTCCAGCAGCCCGACGACGATCCCTTCTTCGCCATCATCGGTCGCGATGGCGCGCAGATCTTCATCAAGGCCGAGGGTGGCATCGCGCCCGTTCCGAACTCCACACGTCATCCACACTTGCGCCTGGACGCCTTCGTCTATGTGTGCAGGATCCCGACGCTCTCGCTGTCGAATTCATCAATAACGGCGCGGCCTTCAGTGCTCCGCTCGAGGACACGCACGATGGACTGCGCGGCTTTGAGATTCGCGATCCCGATGGGTATGTTATGTTTTTTGGCCGGCCACGATAACTCCGGCGTCAGCTGCGCACTTTGTTTTAGAACGTCTGGCTTGGCGGCACCGGCGGCACGGGCTTTTTCAGCTTGGGCAATTTGGGCTCCTTCGGTATCTCTGGCATCTTGGGAGCCTTCGCTGGTGTTGCCGGCGGAGCTGGAGGAGCCGGCGCTACAGCCGGCAGCGGCTGCTGCGCGCTCTTGCGCACAATCACGTCGCCCGCAGTCGTGATTGTTACTGCAGGTCCGCCGTGGCCCACCGTCTGATTGGCGGTGTGCAGCGAGTCAGAGCCTTCAATCGGAACTCCAAAATCGTTCTCCACATCGCCATGCTTGGCCTGCGCGGAGAGCACAAATCCTGCATCGTCCGGCACACCCACATTCACTGAGCCGTGTTCATTGTCGATCGTGATCGGCGCCAGCGGCGGCGCATTCGAAATCGTGATGTCGCCTTTACCGCGGTTATAGATCTTCACACTGCCGGCCACGCGTTCCAGCGAAATGTCTTTGTTGATCGAGTTCAGCGTGACAGGGCCCAATAGTTGGCTGCCCTGCAGTTCTCCACGCTCAATCTCCAACTCGCCATCCAGGCGCACCGCCGAAAACTGCGTGCGGCTGGAGTCAAATCGAACAACGCCGTTCACGCGTTCCAGGTGAGTTGTGCCAAAGAAATCTCCCTGCAAATTCACGTCACCGGTCACATCGGAAAGGTTCACATCGCCGCTGCGACCTTCAATCAGCAACGCACCACGAATCGAGTGCCCTTGAATGCTGGAGTTGTCGTCCTGAATTCGCGCGTCGACTGAGCCCACAATATCCTCGAGTTCTACATCGCCGTGGTTCTGCGTCAGTTTCACTGCTGCGCGTATGCCGTTCAAGGAAATATCGCCGTGGCTGGTTTCTACAATGAGCGCCGTGCCGGCTGGCATCTGCACGGTCAGGTCATTCTGTCCGCCTTCCACCGCCTCGACATTCAGCACCAGGCTCGTTCCGTTGTCATTGAACAGCGGCTCCAGCCGATGTTCCTTATCTTCCGCTTCAGAGTCGTTCCAGCTCCACGCCTGCTTGTGCGCACTCACATGTACCTGGCCATCGGTGCTGCTGCCAGTCACTGTGATATCGCCGTGCGGGTTGCGCACCGTCAGGCTTTCGGCTGAGCCAATCGCCGAACTCAGAGTGGTGTCTTCGTCGTGCTCGTTGCCAAAGTGGTCCAGCCCGTTGAGGTCCTTGCCGAAGAAGCTGTTCTGGCCCAGGTTGTGCTCATAAATTTTTGTTCCGCCCCAGGTTGAAACTCCAACCAGTGCCAGAACGACCAGCAGGAACACCACACCGCCGCCCAGCGTGCGCCGTCCGCGCATGGCTTCATTGGGGTGCAGGTGTTGGTCGAAGGCCCATTCGGCAAGCAGGATCAAACCTGCGCCGATGAGCACCACTGGCCACCAGCTTCCATACCAGGTGGCCACGTGCCACCAGGACAGCCTTCCGGTCTGTGCGAGCAGAAACACCACGCCCAGGATGAGTAACAGCACTGGGCCGGCGATCGATCCGCGCCGCATCGCACGCATCTGTGCCTTCATCTGTGCGCGCTGCATCCGGGCCTGTGCTCGCATCGCATAGCGCTGCGCCTTCATGGCCTGCCGCTGTGCGCGCCACGCGTTGGGGTCGTTATACGGAGGTTGCGACGGAGGCGGCTGAGGAGGAGGAAAGGAGCTCATCGTGAATACCCATCCCTCTCATCGTTATGTTGCGCTTCGCTCGTTGTAGAAGTCGTTGCAGCTTCGCTTGCAGGCGGCACCACACTGGTTGCAGCGGGGTCATAGCTCTGCGGATAAGGTTGCGCGCCTATACCCAGCCGTTCACCCAGCAAGATCGCGCCCAGTGCCAGAAGGAATATTGGCCAGGTTTGTCCGATCGTCGCCGCGTGTACACCTTGCAGCAGGAACAGCACAGCTACGACTGCCAGAATCATTGGGCCGCGCATCATGTGCAGCATTGGTCCCTGGTAGCTCAAGCCGCCCATGTAGCCCAGCCTGCGCACGAAGATCGAAGCTGCCATCGCGCCCAGCAGAATTGCGATCAGCGATGAGCCATTCACATGCCACTGCGGAACCCACTCCGCCAGCGTAAATAGAACGCCCAGACCAATCAGCCAGATGGCGATCAGCGGAAACGAACTGCCAGGCGCCGGCATAGGCGGCATTGGAGGCATCGGTGTGCTGTAAGGCGTGGGAGCAACAGGCGCGGTGTATGGCGCACTTCCGGTTCCGGCTGCATAGCTTGAACTTTGCGCCGGCGGTACATATCCCAACCAGTCCGCGCTCGGAGCTGGCGCAGGCGGCGCTTGTGCAGCAGAAGCAGTGGCAGCTGGCGGAGGAGCCTGCGGTCTGGCATGGGAGATCGTGCCCCAGCCCTTGCCAAAGCCCATCTTCTCGCCAATATCGTTCAGGCCGAATGCGTTCGGCAGTGGCAGTCCATCGCGCCGTGCTCGTGCTGTGTGGTAGGCCTCGATAGCCATGTAGCAAATCCAGCCGAACACCAGCAGTCCAAACACATCGCTCACATGCTCAGAAAGCGAGACCAGTACAGCGAACACCACAATATGCGCAATGCCTTTAGCAAACTGCCCGTTGTACATTGCACCAACGCCCGGGATGACGCCGAGTAGAGCCGCAAAGGCTGGATGCGACATGCCGGCCACGTCGGACTCAGCAACCGGTGCAGCCGAATAGCCCGCAGCATATCCTGCATTTTGCACTGGCGGCGCAGGCGGCGTATTCGCCGTCAACCGAGCATGCAGGCAGGGTTCGCAGAACATCCCCGTGCCAACAGGCCTCGCGTCACTACTGGTTAGCGGCTTTCCGCAATCCTGGCAGAACCCTACACGTTCACTTGTTGTTGTCTCGTCGCTCATGATTAGGCCACCTTCCTCGGTGCGGCGTTATTGCGCACCGCTGGGAGTGCCAGATCACTATGTCCCTGCGGAATCTTCTGCTCCGGCTGCTGCTTTGGTTGTTCCTTCTGTACAGGAGCTGATGTCTGTGGTGTGTTCTCTACGGGCTCACGATCCGGTCCCATCGGCAAGCGCTCGTCGCCACGCAGCTCGCTCACACGAGATTCCACCTGGTAGACAACGCGCATGTTCTGGAATGAGCGCGTCGCTGACGCGCTCATGTCGCTCGCGTTGTGCCAGATTCCGCTGGGGGTAAAGTCCGAAGCATGCAGATTGGCCAAACGCACGCCCGTCAGGTTCATGGTGAGCGCGATGGAAAAGAAGGCCATTGCTGCGGTCATCGCCAGCCGTGGCTGGAACGTCATCCGCGAGCCGTCAATGTGGAACACTGACATCGTCTTTCGCAGCAGAGAACTCAGAGCCCATGCCGGTGCAGGTTGCGGAACGGCAACGGGCACGTAAGCCGGTGCTGCCGTTGTACTCTCCAGAATCCTCGTCAGAAGACCTGCCGGCACCTCCGGGCTCTGGCTCTTCAGCATGGCGAGCCACGCTGCGCCGCGCTGCGCTGCTTCCAGCTCCTGCGCACACGCCACGCATCCGGCAACATGTGCGTCAAAGGTACGCTGCTCTTCGGCGCTCAGCAGGCCATCCACGGAGTCGGGCAACATCGCCTCGCACACCGCGCATGCCTCCGGCTTTCCGCCGTTTACCTCATCGAATTGGGTCCAATTCGCCACGCTTACATCACCTGCCCTTCTATACGTTTCAAAAGCCTTGCTAGTTCACTTCTACCGCGGCTAATCCGGCTTTTTACTGTGCCTTGCGGCACGCCCAGGACCTCGGCAATATCTTTGTAATCCATATCTTCCAGGTCCCGAAGGATAACCGCTTCTCGCAGCTCCGGGGAAACCTGCTTCAGAGCCTCCTGGATTTGCGCACGCAGCTCCAGTCCGGCTACATGCTGCTCCTGGCTGCGGCCGCTATCTTCCAGCCGGGAAGCCTTGGTCTCGCCTGTCCCACCGTCCATATCGTTGCCCAGCGGCTCATCCAGGCTGTCGCTGGCCCGTTCCAGCCGCGTCCGGCGGTAGTTGTCTACCAGCAGGTTGCGGGTCAGGGTGGTCAGCCAGGTGGTAAATCCGCCCTTGGAGGGGTCAAAACTGTCTAAATTCTTGAACATCTTCAGGAAGGCTTCCTGGGTCAGGTCCTCGGCATCGCTTGGGGAGCCAGTAAAGCGATAACAAATCCCGTAAATCCTCTTGTGCTGGGTCCGCGCCAGCTCTTCCCAGGCCACAGCATCACCCGCCAGGCAGCGCGAGGCAAGGTCGGCCAGCCGCTTCTGCTCGGCCATGGCGGCGGCACGTTCCTGCGTCGGTCGTCCGCTCTCCGGCTCTGGAGACATCCGCGCGCTTCCCAATCCGTCTGGCGCCTGCATCTTTACCTGCTCCGGACCTGCTCCGCGGCGGCTGGGCTGTACTGCCGCACGGCTCTTTCCGGGGATCGACCTTCCCGGTATCACCACCGGCTCACACCGGCCTACGATTCCCGGCTGCAGGCCCCAGGGAAGACGCTCTCCCGCTGACCCGTTCAACCGCAGACCGAGGCGTCCGGCGCTCTGTCCAAACATCCCCGGAATTGCTGCGCTTGCCATGGAACTCTTTACGCAATTATGCCCAGAATGGTTCCGCAGCCTGCTGGTTTGCAGCTGCTGCTCTTAGGGCTTGACCACCGCGCATGCGATCCGGTTGCCTGCATTGCCAGTTGGATCGGTCTTCATGTCGTCGGCCTTTTCGTGGACGACAACGGATGTTCCGCCGTTGGCAAAGATGGAGTTTGGAGCTGCGGGATCCAGTGAAATCGCGGTCAATTCGAACGTCGCTTCGCCGTTGTGGTCTTCTCCCACGCTCACGTTTTTGGGCAGATCGCCGTTGTGATGGCCCATTGGATTGTCCCAGCCATGCTGCTTGTGGTCGGGGTTGAAGTGTCCGCCTGCACCCTTGAAGTCTGGCGCATCGCACACTGGATTCTGGTGGATGTGAACTGCATGGTCGCCGAACTGTACACCCTTCAACTCCACATGCATCTTTACTGGACCTCCCGCTTTCTGGGTGAAGGTCACCTTGCCTGAATCGTCGCCTTTAGCGCCCATCAGCGTGTAGGTGTATTTCAGGGTCTTGCCCGCCGCAGCTCCCATGGTGACGGCTGCCGTCACTGCTACAGCCAATCCGCAAACTGCCATCCAACGCATACGCATAGCCCAAATCCTCCTGAACACGAACCCCGCCAGAATACGCCTTTTCACCCTCGAAACCCTAGTGCCGAGACGAGGGTTTACGAGCCTTGATATCCACACGCCAGAAGCGCTTACTCTGTCCCAACACAACATGTCTCCAACGCATCCAGTCACCGTTCCTGGCGTCCTCGAAGTTATCACTGGCCCGATGTTCTCGGGCAAGAGTGAGGAGCTCATTCGCCGCCTGAAACGGGCGCGGATCGCCAAGCAGCGCGTTGCCTGCTACAAGCCTGACATCGATCTGCGCTATCACCGGACAGCGATTGCGAGCCACAGCTCGCAGACGCATGAGGCTACGGTGATCAGCACGGTGGAAGACCTGCGGGCCAAGCTCGCACCGCAGCTGATGGAGGTAGATGTTGTTGGCATCGACGAAG
>Ga0206874_1139_pt1 | contig 18690 bp, 21 predicted proteins | sample Alteio_BWOrgCont_12_FD_152629 | JGI IMG/M metagenome (GOLD analysis project Ga0206874, IMG submission 152629) | Enriched cells from forest soil in Barre Woods Harvard Forest LTER site, Petersham, Massachusetts, United States -... | ecosystem: Environmental > Terrestrial > Soil > Temperate forest >...
AACCACTTTAGGGCTTATACCGGGGTATAGCTTAAGTACGGCTACATCGCTTACCAGGTTTTTATGCACTATCATGGGTGCATCGGCAGGTTGCCTTATATCATTCGCGCTAAAGCGCAGGTGTACACCTGATTCGGCCAGTATAGGGTAATTTGGTGAACGGAATGCCTCGAATTTTGAGGAGTTATATTTAAACGAGCGGTTGCCCCTAAATAATTTGTAATCAAAGTAAATGCAAACCTCGGGCACACGGGCACGATCATGCTTTTTGGAGTTGGCAATTTCAATGGCGGTCATCAGGTTTTCCTTCGCGTCGGTGCGTATCGCGCTTATAGGCAATTGCGAACCGGTAAAAACAACCGGCTTGCCCAAATTCTCAAGCATAAAGCTCATTACCGATGCGGTAAACGCCATGGTGTCAGAACCGTGCAAAATCACAAAGCCATCAACTTTATCATAATTAGCTTCTATAAGCCCGGCCAGCTCGCTCCATATTACCGGGTTCATGTTCGATGAATCAATGATCCTGTCAAACGAATGTACCTTTATCTTGCAGTTCAATTTATCAAGCTCGGGCACGTTATCCATTATTTGCTCAAAGTTGATGGGTTTGAGCACCTTGGTAACAGGGTCGCTCATCATACCTATGGTACCACCGGTATAAATGATAAGTATTTGGCTCATTAATATATATCAGGAATGATGATCAAAAAATATTATTTAGTTTACTCATACGCCAAACACCAGCTTTGAGTTTTGAGTGGTTTTTTCGGCCACAGCTTCAATGCTTATTTGGTGCAGCTCCGCAACCTTTTGGGCAACATATATCAAGTACGAACTTTCATTAGGTTTGCCACGGTAGGGAACGGGCGTAAGGTACGGAGAATCCGTTTCTAAAACGATATGCCGCAGATCAATTTGAGGTAATATTTTATCCAACCCGGCATTTTTATAGGTAAGTACACCGCCTATGCCCAGGTAAAACCCTAAGGCTATAACTTTTTCGGCCTGTTCAAGCGTACCGGTAAAGCAATGGAATATACCCCTGAGGTCATCGCCTTTTTCCTGTTCCAGCACTTCAAACACCTCGTCAAAAGCATCGCGGCAATGGATAACTATGGGCAATTTTAATTCCTTTGCCCAGGCGATCTGCTTTTTAAAAGCGGTCACCTGTTCAGTTAAAGTGGTCTTGTCCCAATAAAGGTCTATCCCAATTTCACCTATGGCATATATCTTATGGTCTTGTTTAGCATTAACAATGGCAGCCAGCTCATCTTCCCAGCCTTCTTTAACCGAGCATGGGTGCAGCCCGAGCATAGGGTAGCAATTGGCCGGGTAAGCCGCTGTAAGTTCAAATACCTTTGCTACCGATTCCGCATCAACATTTGGCAAAAACAGCCTGTCGACATGGTTTTCCACGCAGCGCTGCATTAATGCGGCCCGCTTCGCGGCATCTGTTTCGTAATACAAGTGGGTATGCGTATCGGTAAGTAACATAGTGCAAAAATAAAAAAGCCTCCCGGTTTATCAGGAGGCTTCTATTTTAATTAGTCTTTTTTACCGGGTAATGATGCTTGGCCACAGGCTTTTTAGCTGCCGGGGTGGTGGCCGCATGTTTAATGCGTATAACTTTTACCAGTTCCACATCAAAAACCAACGTGCTGAATGGTGGTATGGTAGTACCATCAGGGCTGCCACGCTCGGCGTATGCCAGGCTTGAAGGCACTATAAATGTAGCTTTGCCGCCTTCGTTCAATAAAAGCAGGCCTTCGTCCCAGCCGGGTATAACCTGCCCTGCACCTAACGGAAATTTGTAAGGTTCATAAGGCCTGCCTGGCTGATCTAAGCCCGCCGCCTTGGCTACACTGGCAACGCTCGAGTCAAATACTTTTCCGTTAAGCAGTTTGCCGGTATAGTTTACCAATACGGTATCGCCACTTAAAGGCCTTGGCTTAAGGCCGATCTTTGTAACCTTATATTTTAAACCCGAAGTAGTTGTTTTTAAAATAAGTTTATTATCAGCAATATATTTATTGGCTGTAACTGTCTCGGCTGCTTTTGCTTTTGCTATATCGGCATTTCTTTCAGCAATGGCATCATTAAGGGTTTGCACATTAACTATCTTAATATACAAATTAAGGTAGCTGCCTTTCGGGAAAAACGGCGGCCTGCTTTCTTCGTGCCCTTTTAACAGGGTATCGGTCGAAACCTTTATCAGCAGGCTATCATTAATTGATGCCAGCGGCAACACTTCCATTAAAGCGGTTACTATAGGGTCTGTCGCGCTTTCAGGGGCCTGAACCTGTAACTTTACGGGGTGGCCTAAGGTGTAGCTGCTCGCTAACAACGAATCCTTATCTGTTTTTTGGGTAATGTTAAATGTGATCACATCATTCATTTTTATTTTATCGCCTGTACTTTGCGTAAAAATGGTGTATAATGATCCTTTTGGCGTGTGCTGCAAATTAGCCTGTGCATTTGCAGTTGCCGCAAATACGCAAAGTAATAAAGCGCAATAAATATATTTCTTCATAACAAATAAAAAAGCCTTCCCGGTGTTGAACCGGGAAGGCATATAACCTAAATTATTTTGCAACAGGCTTTCCTTTTGGCGCTGTTGGCGGCGGCATCATTGATGGCATTGCCGGTTTTGGCGCGTTTGGATTTGGGTGGATAATATCAACCAACTGAAGCTCGAACACTATTGGGGTGTATGGGCCAATAATCTGCATACCATGCTCACCATAAGCCAGGCTCGATGGTATAATTAAAGTAGCTTTTGCACCTTTATTTAATAACTGCAAACCTTCGTCCCAGCCTTTAATTACCCTTTGCTGGCCTACAGGTATATGTATAGGGCCAAAAGTGCGCATACCGGCACCCTGTAATTTAGCTTTTACAGCAGTATCTTTAATTGATGAATCAAAAACCTTTCCGTTGCTAACAAACCTGCCGGTGTAGTTTACTACTGCAGTATCGCCAACCGCAGGTTTCGGGCCTACGCCGGGGGTAGTAATTACATAGTTAAGGCTATCGGCTGTTGTAGTAACCGTTAGTTTGTTATCGGCTATGTATTTTTTAATTAAACCAGGCTCTTGTTTTTTAAGCGCATCTGATTCTGATTTCATATAATCGGCTACACGGCCCTGGAATACCTGGTCGCTAAGCGTACCTTTTGCTATTACTTTCTGAATTTTAATATCATAAACAATGTATTTGCCTTTAATGCCCGGAGGTTTTGGCTGTTTTTTGTACATCGAGTCGATATTGATCTTGATAATAGCGCTATCACCTTCGCTTAATTTTAAAAGGCCCGAAATAATATCGCCTTTGCTTTGTGGCTTAGGGATTGGCGTTTCAATTCGTTTACCTGTTTCATAGGTACTTTGTAATACGGAGTCGGCATCTGTTTTTATAACAACATCCGCGCTAACAAAGTCGCCCGATTGTATAGTGGGGCCGCCTTTATCAACGACTATATTATACAACATGCCTCCTTCGTCTTGTTTAAATCCTCCGTTGCAACTTGCTAATCCTAATGATACAAGCGCTAAAAAAATCAAGTTTTTTTTCATTTTGTTTTTATTCTGTTAAAAGGGTTTTATACTTGGGTAAAATTAATTTAAATTGTTCTATAACCTGCTCAAGGCTATCAGTCGACGACCCGCCGGCCGCGTTACGGTGACCGCCACCATTAAAATATTTTTTGCAAATTTCGTTAGCCGGAAATTCACCTTTCGAACGTAATGAAAGCTTAACCTTGTCCCTGCGCTCAACAATAAATGCCGCAAGGCGCACACCACTTATTGATAAAGCGTAATTAACAATGCCTTCGGTATCGCCGGTTATTACATCGTATTTCTCCAGGTCGTCCTTATTAACGGTGATAACGGCTGTGTTAAACTCGTTATAAACCTCCAGCTTATTGGCCAGGCAATTGCCCAGGAACTTAAGCCTGTTCTCCGACGAATTATCATAAACTAGCTCATGTATGCGCCAGTTAACCGCACCCGCGTCAATAAGGTCGGCAACAATGCGGTGCACTGCCGATGTGGTTGTAGGGAAACGGAACGAGCCCGAATCGGTCATGATACCGGTATATAAACAGGCAGCCACATCGCGGTTAACCAGTTTTTTATTGTTAAGCACATCAACAATAAAGGTGTATACCAGTTGCGCGGTGGCGCAGGCGTTAATATCCCAATAACGGTAATCATCAAAATCACTGGGTTCCAGGTGATGATCTATCATTATTTTAACGGCACTGCTCTCGCCCACTTTTTCGCCCATTTCATTAATGCGGCCAAGCGCGTTAAAATCAAGGCAGAAAATTATGTCGGCATTAGCAATAAGCGCATCGGCTACCGGGGCATTATCAGTATATATAAGAACATCGCCATTGCCGGGCATCCAGTTAAAAAAATGGGGATAATCGGTAGGCGTAATTACTGTTGTATGATGGCCCTGCTGTATAAGGTAATTATACAAACCTAATGACGACCCCATAGCATCCCCATCAGGTTTATGATGGGTTGTTATAACAATTTTGCGGGGTTGTGCTAAAAGATCAATAACCGAAGCAGTATCTAACATCAATTTTAAAAAAGAGTTGCAAAGCTAAATAAATTTCCAACTCATTGATATATATAGTAAAACATTTTTTTGCCCTGATGTTTATAAACGAAGGTGTGCCGCGTATAGTATCAAAGGGTATATTATCAATCGGTTAATAATTGGTATACAACTTTATAGTTTGATATAAAACACTACTTTTGCAGCAATTTTAAACAGATATGGCAACTAACAGAACATTTACAATGATTAAGCCCGATGCAGTGGCAGCGGGGAATATTGGGGCAATTATTGACCAAATTATAAAAAGCGGCTTTAAATTAGTGGCAATGAAATACACTTATTTAACCGCTGAAAAAGCCGGACAATTCTATGCTGTGCATAAAGAACGCCCTTTTTACGGCGATTTGGTTGGTTTCATGTCGTCTGGCCCTATTGTTGCAGCAGTATTGGAGAAGGATAACGCGATCGAGGATTTTCGCAAGCTGATTGGCGCAACCGACCCTACAAAAGCTGAGGCCGGAACCATCCGCAATTTGTTTGCAAAATCAATCGACGCTAACGCGATACATGGGTCGGATTCAGACGAGAACGCCGAAATTGAAGGCAATTTCTTTTTCTCAGCATTTGAGAAATTTTAATGCCTGATCAGAGGCTTCAGTCGTGAAGTATTCCTGGTGGAATAAAGTGGAATATGATTGCATATTTATTTGTTTTACCAGGAATTATATAATACTTTTATAACTAATTTAATTATAAACGACTATTTAAACCTCTGATCATGAAGCTAATAATGAAATGCCTGATGTACTCTATTATAGTGGTACTGTTAATTACGGCTTCAACGCTTATATTTAAAAATCACCCTGAAGTACAGCTTGCATTTTTAATACCCGGCGTGTTTATCTTCGTTTACTCAAAAATCAGCGACGAAATGTACGTAAGTGCCGCTGCACGCTTGCGTATGGCTAGAGGAAAATAATTTCTTCAACCAATGTTTCTTTAGCCCGGTCGTTCACCTTGCTTATTATCTGGGCACGCATCAGCATCAATTCATTTTTTATTACCGATGATTCTATACGCAGGTATAGTTTTTTATCGTGGATGAATATTTCTTTGGTACGGTTGGCTACTGATTTCCCTACCAGCTCGGGCCAATGGGCTACAATACCGGTCTCTTCAAAACGCTTTTTTATTTTGTAAACATTAAGCATTTGCTCAATGGCTTCTTTTAACGATTTATCGTTAGTCCTACGCATCTATCTCTCCTCCTCTTACTTTAAATAGTTTTACTGGCACATCCATACCGTTAAAAATATTCTGCACGCGGTTTATGCTGGTATCGGTTATAAACACCTGCCCAAAATCATTATCGCTCACCATTTGCATTAATTTGGTAACACGCTTATCATCAAGCTTATCAAAAATATCATCAAGCAGCAATAATGGTTTAAACCCCTTTTGCCGGGTTAAAAAAGTGTATTGCGCCAGCTTAAGCGCTATCAGGAAAGATTTTTGCTGCCCCTGCGATCCGAATTTTTTCATGGGCATGCCATGTATAATAAACTGAAGGTCGTCTTTATGTATACCGGCTGTGGTACGTTCCAGCGCCCGGTCGCGTTCAATGCTCTTTTTTAATAAGGCCGAAAGCTCATCCTGCAATAATTGCGATTCATATATCAGCTCAACTTTCTCGGCATCTTCGGTCAAAAACTGGTAATGCTGGTTAAATATATCGGTAAAGCCTTCCATAAAAGCTTTACGCTTATTAAAAATGCTGTTACCCGCCGTTATGAGCTGCTCGTCCATCACCTCTAATAAATGCGGGTCGTAGCGGCCGGTATCGGCTATCATTTTCAAAAACGCATTACGGCTGTTCAATACCTTATTATAGGCTATAACTTCATCAAGATAATTATGGTCGGTTTGCGAAAGCACATTGTCAATAAACTTGCGGCGTTCTTCGCTGCCCTCGGTAATAATACTGGTATCATAGGGCGAGATCATCACCAGCGGGAATAAACCGATATGGTCGGCCAGGCGCTGGTAATCCTTTTTATTGTGCTTAAACTGCTTTTTTTGGTTGCGCTTAACCGCGCAGGCAATTTTTTCGTGCTTGCTGTTTTTATTAAAGCTGCCGTTAATAATAAAGAAATCGGCACCTTGTTTTATCTGCTGGCTATCGATCGGATTAAAATAACTTTTGCAAAGCGACAGGTAATGTATGGCATCAAGCAAATTGGTTTTGCCCGCACCGTTATCGCCTGTAAAAGCATTCACGCCATCGCTAAAGGATAGTTCAGCTTCGGCGTAGTTTTTAAAGTTGATTACTGATAATTGCTGCAGATACATGTGGTGCCCAAAATTAGCAATTAGTTTTTTGAATTAGTGAATGAGTGAGTTAGTGAATGAGTGATTGTGGGGAATTAATCAATAAAAAAACCGTGATTTATAGATATTTACTCACTAAATCACACATTCACTAATTCACTAAATAATTAATACAAAAGGTATTGTGAAAAAATTATAAAACCGTAAGTTTGCAAACTTAATTTTAGAATAGAAATGACCAAAATGCAGGATAACACAAAGATTGTTTTAGAAACCGGTAACGGATTGGGAAAAACAGGCAATTTTGTGCGCGAGAATCAAAAAAGCTTATTATTTATAGTTGCAGCCGTATTATTACTGGTTGCAGGTTATTTAATATATTTAAAATTGTACCTGGCACCGCGCGAAATTGAAGCTGCAAACAAAATGCACGTAGCGCAGGATTACTGGGAGAAAAAAGATTGGGACAAAGCCATTAATGGCGATGCCGGTTACCCTGGCTTTGAAAAAATAATAAGCGACTACGGCAGCACCAAGTCTGCCAACCTTGCTTACTTTTACCTGGGCATAGCTTATTTAAACAAGGGCCAATACAGCAAAGCTATCGAAGACCTGACCAACTACCACGGAGACGATAGCATGGTTGCCGCCGAAGCTTTAGGCAGCACAGGCGATGCTTACGTTGAATTGAAAAATTACGACAAGGCCGAAACCTACTTTAAAAAAGCTGCTGATATGGCGAAAAACAAATTTCTGTCGCCGTTATATCTTAAAAAATTAGGCCTGGTTTACGAGGCTGAAAAGAATTTTAAGGATGCTGACGAAACCTACAAAAAAATAAAGAGCGATTACTACAGCAGCACCGAAGCACAAAATATTGACGAATACATAGCCCGCGCCGAAGCGCAGATGTAATTGGAATTTCGGATTTCGAATGTTCGATTTCGGATTTAGGTAAATCCAATCTCAACAAATTCGAAATCCCAAATTCGAAATCCGAAATAACAATGTCCAGTCAGCATAAAAACTTAAGCGATTTTTCAGGCAGCGAGATACCATCGGCCAAACCATACCGCTTTGGCATTGTGGTGGCCGAATGGAACCGCGAAATAACCGATGCCTTATACCGGGGCGCTTATCAAAGCCTGCTCGAGCATGGGGCGCTTAAAAAAAATGTTTTCTCCTATCCCGTTCCCGGGAGTTTTGAATTAACATCGGGTGCCGATTTGTTATTAAAAAATCATAAATTAGATGCTGTAATATGTTTAGGCTGTGTTATACAGGGCGAAACAAGGCATTTCGATTTTATTTGCAATGCGGTTGCCAACGGTATAAGCAACGTAGCCATAAAATATTCAAAACCGGTTATATTTGGTGTATTAACCACCGATAACCAGCAGCAGGCCGTTGACAGGGCCGGCGGCAAACACGGTAACAAAGGCGAAGAAGGCGCTGTAACTGCAATAAAAATGGCGTATCTTGCTGAAACTTTAAAAGCATAATTTGCGTAAAAACTGATATGGTAATGAAAATGAAAAAGATACTTTACATAGCTGTTATAGCTTTAGCATTAGGCACCCTTGCTTCATGCTCAAACAAATTGTGCCCTGCGTATAACACATACCCACAACGCGGCCGCTAATTTTATTGTCATCTTATTATCAATTGCTTAAAACTAAATGCAGGTTTACACTGTAATTACGTTATACAGGCATTAACATTATATTTTTGTGGTTATGAATTGGAAATCGTTGGATTCGGCGGATCAGGTAGAAGCTATAAAGCAAAATGAAGGCTATAGCTTAATTTTTAAGCATAGTACACGCTGCTCTATCAGCATGATGGCTAAGAGGCGCTTTGAGATGGATATGGACAAGCTGCCTGCCGATATGCCCCTATACTTTTTGGATTTGATCAAATACCGCGACATATCAAGCCTGGTGGCCCAGGATTTCCAGGTGCACCACGAATCACCGCAAATGCTTTTAATTAAGGACGGTGAATGTATCCTCGACCAATCCCACGGAGGCATTTCCGTTGAAGAAGCGTTGGAAGTTTTAAGTTAGTTGAAAGTATAAAGTCGAAAGTTAAAAGTAAACGCGTTACACTTTCAACTTTGAACCTTCAACTTTCAACTCAAAAACTACCACCCAAAATCCACCGTCTTTTTCAGGTCAGGATGCAGACTCACAGCCACCGGACAACCGTAAGCGATACCTTCTAATATTTGCTTTTCTTCATCGCTGTATTCTTTCGGGAATTTAAAATTGATCACCACTTCGGCAACGCGGCGCGGGTTAGCTGCCATGATTTTGGTTACCTCGCAGGTTGTGCCATCAATAGTGATGCCTTGCTTGCCCCCTAAAATAGCCATGGTGGTCAGCATGCAGCTTGCCAGCGATTCGGCCAGCAGGTCGGTTGGTGAGAAGGCTTCGCCCTTGCCCAGGTTATCCGTAGGCGCATCGGTAATAATTTTAGTGCCTGATTGCAGGTGAGTGGCCTCGGTGCGTAAGTCGCCAAGGTAGGTAGATTCTATTGTTGCCATAGTCTTATTTCGAATATCGAATGTTCAATTTCGGATTTATAACTGCAAATCTAAAATCTTTATCAGTTATTTATCTATCAACCAACTGTAATATTACACGCATAAATTGTAATTATAATTCCCCCTTTAGGGGGTTAGGGGGTTTTTACATACATTTGTACCATGATTGAATTGCCGGTAGTTCCTGCTGCACCTGTTAACCGCAAGCCCGATTGGCTTAGGGTAAAATTACCTGTTGGTAAAGAATACGCCCAGGTGCGCAGTTTGGTCGATACACATAAGCTGCATACCATTTGCGAAAGCGGCAATTGCCCGAATATGGGCGAATGCTGGGGCGCGGGTACAGCTACTTTTATGATATTGGGTAACATCTGCACCCGCTCATGCTCATTTTGCGCGGTAGCTACGGGCAGGCCGCTGGCTGTTGACATGGACGAGCCTAACCGTGTAGCAAACTCGGTTAAACTAATGCAGGTTAAGCATTGCGTTATTACCTCGGTTGACCGTGATGACCTGAAGGATGGCGGTTCCATCATCTGGGCCGAAACCATCAACGCCATTCGCCGCGAAAGCCCTGACACTACTTTGGAAACTTTATTACCCGATTTTAGAGGGGTATGGGAAAACCTGGAGCGTGTATTGGAAACAAGGCCCGAAGTAGTATCGCACAACCTTGAAACCGTTCGCCGCTTAACCAAAGAGGTACGTATACAGGCAAAATACGACCGCAGTCTTGAAGCACTTAGCCATATTGCCAAAGCAGGGTTGCGCACAAAATCGGGCATTATGCTGGGCTTGGGCGAAAAAGAAGAGGACGTGCTGGAAGCAATGGACGACCTGCTGAACGCCGGCGTACAAATATTAACCCTGGGCCAGTATTTACAGCCTACACGTAACCATCATCCGGTGATAGACTGGATACACCCCGATCAATTTAAATTTTACAAACAAATTGGCCTCGAAAAGGGTTTTAGATATGTTGAAAGCGGACCGTTAGTCCGGTCATCATACCATGCTGAAAAACACCTGTTTGAAATCTGATTATTCCTTCATATCTTCACCGCACGTTGACCAGGAGAAGTAAAATATCATTGTCGGAAGAGGAATTAGTGTCCGCACTTAAAAACCGCGAAAAGATCGCGGTGGAAGCATTGTATGACATGTATTCCTCATCGTTGTATGGTGTAATATCAAGGATAATAATTGATACGGCCACTGCCGAAGACGTTTTACAGGAAACTTTTGTAAAAATATGGCACTCTTTCTCGAGCTACAGTACCGATAAGGGTCGTTTGTTTACCTGGATGGTAAATATCGCGCGCCATTTGGCTATTGATAAACTCCGCTCGAAGGATTTTAAGAACCAGAACAAAAACCAGGAGCTCGAAAATAACGTAACTTTCATAGACGAACAAAGGAATACGGTTTACAAACCAGAGCTGTTGGGCATCAAGGACTTAGTGCAAACACTAAAGCCCGAACAGAAGCTGATCCTTGAATTGGTTTATTTTAAAGGTTATACCCATGTGGAAGCAGCCGATGAATTAGGCATACCGCTTGGTACTATTAAAACCCGTTTAAGAATGGCTATACTACAGCTCAGGAAACATTTTAATTGAAGAGTTAATAAGTGGAAGATATAAAAGCATATATTGAATCAGGAATATTGGAACTTTACGTTCTGGGCGATGTAAGCCCGGCCGAAAAGTTGCAGGTTGAGGAGATGGCATCTAAACATCCGGCAATTAAAGCCGAGCTGGATGATATAGAACGTTCCATGGAATTATATGCTGGTGAAAACGCTATTGAGCCAACAGAACACATGCGCGACAGGATATTAAACAGCCTTGTTGTTAACCTGGCCGATGATGCAAACTTCCCCACTAAAAAAAGCCATGTTAAAGACAACGTGGTTACATTAACACCGCCAAAACAAAATAACTTTTACAAATACGCTTTTGCCGCTTGTTTAGCTTTATTAATAGCCAGTGTAGTGGTAATTGTTAGTATATCGAATAAACTTAATGATGCGAATACGCAATTGCTTGCGTTAAATTCAACCAACCAGCATTTTACAAGTACTGTTAAGTACATGGATCACCAGTTAAGCATTTATCGCGATCCTTCTGTTAAATTCATTAAGCTTAATCCAACAGTGCATGCGCCAAAAACCGCATCCATAACAGTTGCCTTTAACTCTGAAAAAAAGGAAGTAATGCTTGATATGGCAAACGTTAAAATGCCTAAAACCGACAAAACCCATCAATACCAGTTATGGGCTATTGTAGATAAGAAGCCGGTTAGCCTGGGTGTATTTGATAAAACAGATGCCGACAGCATCGAAATGAAAGAAATGGGTTCAGTAGCCTCACCACAGGCATTCGCTGTAACGCTTGAACCACGCGGCGGAAGTATTAACCCCACCATGGACGAAATGATGGTTATAGGCAACTATTAACCTCAACAAACTCTAATATTTGTTAAAAAAAGTTAAAATCACATCTTTTAGGTGCTGATTATCGCATTCTTATAAAACAATAATTTTCTTCTTCCGTTTTTGTAACATATCAGGTGCCTTGTGCGTCTTATATACACTAAGTTGAAGTATTAGTTCTTTATAAGATCAGTTAATAGTTAATAGAAGAACGGTTGTGTAATACTTGCAACCGTTTTTTTTATGCCCTGAATTTTGCCATGGTAACCGGTAGCTGGGTAACTAACTTACCCGGTAAAACCACGTTCATGCGGTTGGGTAGTGCCAGTTCATCACCCGCTTTACCATGTATATAGTTACCAATAATGCAGGCATCTTCGGGCGAATATTTTTGCGCAAGCAATGCTGCTATTATACCGGTAAGCACATCGCCCATGCCACCGCTGGCCATAGCCGCGTTACTCGTCGAATTAAAATAAGCTTTACCACCCGGTGTAGCTGTTATGGTATAATCATTTTTTAGTACGATACATACTTTATATTCCTTAGCCTTTTCAATTGCCGTTTGCAGGCGCAGCCACCAGCTATCATGTTCGCCAAACAAACGGTCGAACTCCTTCATATGCGGCGTTAAAATACTACCTTCGGGTACTAGTGCCCAAAGTTGTTTATGCGCCGCTAATAAATTAAGCGCGTCGGCATCAATAACAACCGGTTTACGGTAATTGGTGAAGATATAAGTTAATAAAGCCAGCGAGCTTTCATCCTCGCCAAGGCCCGGCCCAATACCCATCGAAGTAAATTTATCCCAGCCTATTTCGGGCATATCATCGCCCTGCCGTATAACCGCCATAACCTCGGGCAGGTAACTGTTTAACGCTATAAGGCCGCTTTCGGGTATGCAAGCGGTAGTTAGCCCTGCCCCGGCATGCGCGCACGCCGAGGAACACAGCAATGCCGCACCCATTGTTTTGGCTTGCCCCGCGACTATAAGCGCGTGGCCATAGGTACCCTTATTGCTGAATTTATGGCGCGGTTTTAACAATCTGCGAATATCTTTTTCCCTAACAAACTGGTAAGGCGAATTTAACGATTGTACAAAATCTTCATCAATCCCAATATTAACCGCCTCCCAGCAATTGATACAAGGCCCCGATTCGGGCAGCAGGAAATTTATTTTGGCTTGCTGAAAAGTAATTACCAGGTCGGTTTTTAAAACCTCGGCCTGGGGGTCTATCTTACCTTCGGCAAAAAACCCGGTAGGAATGTCGACAGCTACTACTGTTTTTTCGATGCTATTTAAGTATTGTACCAGCCTCTTATAATCGCCGGCCAATGGTTTGTTCAGGCCGCTGCCCAACATGGCATCAATAATAACCGGGCTTTCCTCGGTGGGCAGATCATCGCCACTTTTTATTTCGATCAAAGGCAGCTTTTGCAACCGTTTAAGGTTCACGTTAAAATCATCCGAAGCCTTATCCGAGAAGCGGGTTATCTTCACATTTACCGCCTTGTAATGGTGCCCGTGCAGCATGCGGGCAATAGCCAGCCCATCGCCGCCATTATTGCCGGTACCACAGTAAATGGAAACCGCCTGGTTCTTATCAGGGAAATGATTAACGAACCATCCCACAAATGCCTTAGCCGCCCGCTCCATTAAGTTAATGGAAGTAATAGGCTCATTGGCTATGGTATAAGCATCAGCTTCGCGAATTTGGGGGGATGTAAGCAGTGGCAGCATATACTGGTAAAGTTAGGATATATGCGTTTTGTTTTTGAATTATTGTACTCCTTCTATCCAAAAATAACCTCTTTCACCTTGTTTGTTAACGTTGCGAAAGCATCAGATTTTAAAGTTGCGCCTGTTTTCGAAATAATATCTTCAGGATAAAACTGTTGTATCATATGACAAACCGCATAGCCATTGCGTTGGTTACGCGGTGAGTTTATCATTAATGGTGTAATTTCTATCGTAAAATCTGGAAATAAATTTTTTGTAGAAAGAAGTATGGCGTAGAAAAATCCCTCGGCTTCAAATATCTCATCGTTTGAAACAACTACAGCGGGATGAGGTTCTGGTTTATTCCCAGTATAAAAGGCAATCTCTACTATGTCACGCTGCCTGATTATCATAAATACTTAAGCAAGTTATTTCTATTTGCTTTGGCTTGGTTGGCAAAATGCTTTTGATAATCGTCTTTCGTTAATTTATCTAAAATTGACAATTTAGATTCACGCACTTTCACACCTAATTTTTTCAATTGGGCAATCACTTCATTAGTATGATCGTCAGGAATATCTATGGTTATCGTTGTCATTATTTGATGTATATATACAAATATAATCTTATTTAGATTTAAAGGTGCATCTCCTTCTTCAAAAACATCCCCGTAAAACTATCCTTCACCTTGCACAAGCCCTCGGGCGTACCACTAAACAATATTTTACCGCCGCCTGAGCCGCCTTCAGGGCCAAGATCTATCACATGGTCAACCACCTTTATTACGTCAAGGTTATGTTCTATCACCAATACGGTATTGCCTTTATCAACCAATTGGTTCAGTACACCCAGCAGCACATTTATATCTTCAAAGTGTAAACCTGTAGTGGGTTCATCGAGTATATAGAACGTGTTACCGGTATCTTTTTTTGAAAGTTCGGTTGCCAGTTTAACCCTTTGTGCCTCGCCGCCTGATAGGGTGGTTGATGCCTGCCCCAAACGGATATAACCCAAGCCCACATCCAGCAAAGTTTTTACCTTGCGGTAGATGGATGGGATATGCTCAAAAAACGGCGTGGCATCCTCAATGCTCATATCCAGTACATCACTTATGGATTTACCACGGTAGCGCACTTCCAGTGTTTCACGATTATATCGCCTGCCGCCGCATTCTTCACAAGGCACCTGTACGTCGGGTAAAAAGTTCATTTCTATCACCTTCATACCAGCGCCCTGGCAGGTTTCGCAACGGCCACCTTTTACATTGAACGAGAAGCGACCCGGTTTATACCCCCGTATCCTCGATTCAGGTAAGGCGACATATAAATTACGTATATCCGAAAAAACACCGGTATATGTTGCCGGGTTTGAGCGCGGTGTACGGCCGATAGGGGTTTGATCTATCTCAATTACCTTATCAATATTATCCAGCCCTTCCACTTTTTCATATGGCAGCGGATGTTTCTTTGCTCTGAAGAAATGGTGATTTAAAATAGGGTATAAAGTTTCCGTTATCAAGCTTGATTTACCGCTGCCCGATACCCCTGTTATGCCTATCATTTTACCCAGCGGGAAATCCACGCTCACATTTTTAAGGTTATGCCCGGTAGCTTTTTTCAGCGATAATACCTTACCATTGCCCTCGCGCCTCTTTTTAGGGATAGCTATCTCGCGCTCGCCGTTTATGTATGATGTGGTAAGCGTATGCACCTTCATTAATTCGGCAGGTGTGCCTTGAGCAACAATTTCGCCGCCATGTACGCCGGCTGCCGGGCCCATATCTATCACATGGTCGGCTTCCAGTATCATGTCCTTATCATGCTCAACCACCAACACGGTATTACCAAGGTCGCGCAGGTTTTTCAGGGCATTAATTAGCCTTGCATTATCACGCTGGTGAAGACCGATACTTGGCTCATCCAAAATGTACATTACGTTCATCAACTGCGAGCCGATCTGCGTTGCCAGCCTTATGCGCTGCGCCTCACCACCTGAAAGCGTTTTGGCAGTACGGTCGAGTGTTAAATAGCTCAGTCCCACATCCAGCAAAAACACAATGCGTGCGCGTATCTCTTTTAATATTTCTTTGGCGATGACGTTCTGGCGTTCGGTAAGCCTGTCCTCCAGATTATCGAACCAGGTCTGTAGCTCGTTAATATCCATCGTAGCCAGTTCGAAGATATTTTTGTTATCTACCTTAAAATGCAGCGATTCTTTTTTCAGCCTTGCGCCATCACAAACCGGGCAGGTGCGCAACACACGATAGTTTTCCATATCGTCCATACCTTCATCGCCACGGCGCTCCTGTTGTTCTTCCAGCATACGGATAATGCCGTCAAAGCTTATCTGGTAGCTTTGCACGTTCCACTTGTTGTATTCAACCGCGACGGTTATCATTTCGGTCGAGCCATTCAAAATAATGTCGAGCTTTTCTCTTTCCAGTTTCTCGATAGGGGTCGATAGGCTGAATTCATATTTTTTGGCAAGCGCCTTCAACACCTGGAATATCCATGTTTCGCGGTATTCGCCCAACGGAGCTAAACCACCGTTCAGGATGCTCAGTTTTGGATTGGGGATAACCGATGCCTCATCTACCTCGAAAATATAGCCCAGGCCGTTACATTTTTCGCAGGCGCCATAAGGTGAATTGAACGAAAACGTATTTGGCTGCGGCTCGTCATACGATATGCCCGAAACCGGGTCCATCAAATATTTACTGAAATAGCTTACATTATTGTCCTTATCGGCAATGCGGATAATGCCCTTGGCAATTTTTAATGCCGACTGGATAGACGTATACAACCGTTTGGTATTTTCTTCGTTGATCTGCAGGCGGTCAACCACAATATCAATATCGTGTATCTTATACCTGTCCAACTGCATTTTAGGCTCAACGTCGGCAATCGCGCCATCTATCCAAACCTTTAAATAGCCTTGTTTACGTATTTGTTCAAACAGCTCGCGGTAGTGGCCCTTCCTGGCTTTTACCACTGGTGCCAATATATTTACAGGCTGATCCTGGAACCGGTCAGTAATGGTTTTCAGTATCTGGTCCTCGCTCATACGCTCCATCTTCTCGCCGGTTTCGTACGAGTAAGCCTCGCCGGTACGCGCGAAAAGCAGGCGCATAAAATCGTATATCTCGGTAATGGTACCCACGGTTGAACGCGGATTTTTGCTGGTTGTTTTTTGTTCGATGGCGATAACGGGGCTAAGGCCGCTCACCTTATCCACATCGGGGCGTTCCATACCACCCATAAACTGGCGCGAGTAAGCCGAAAATGTTTCCATATAACGGCGCTGCCCCTCACCATAAATGGTATCAAATGCAAGCGATGATTTGCCGCTGCCGCTCAGGCCGGTAATTACTACCAGCTGGTTGCGCGGAAATGAAACATCAATATTTTTTAAATTATGTACCCGGGCACCGAACACTTCTACTTCACTTTGCTCACCCAGGTCGAGAGGTTTGTTTATCATTTATTGAATTATTGATTTATTGAATTATTGATTTGCCCGATTGGGAATTGATTTATGACTTGATTATCAATTCAGTAAATCAATAATTCAGTCATTCAATAATTGCTACAAATATACGCAAAAAAAGGGCCGGTATGCCATTGGCAAGCCGGCCCTTTGCGGGTGCTCCGTAATTTTTACAAATTAATTATATGCCATCCATTGTGTTGGTATGGCGGCAGTATAAGCAACCTTATAGCCATAACTGGCTGGCTTGCTTATAATTTCTTTCATGGCAATAAGCTTGTATACATATACGCCTGTTTCGTGGTTCAGGTGCATGCGGAAATAATTATCCTCGTTTTGCTTATTTATCTGATGCTGTAGCTTTATCTCGCCGTTATTGTAAGCGGCGGCAGCCAGTGTCCAGCTATTGAATTGTCCGTATAACTCTTTAATATACTTACATGCTGCTACGGTTGATTTGATCACGCTTAAGCGCTCGTCTCTTCCGTGGCCAACTTTTAAGCCGTACGTACGCGCGGTACCCGGCATAAACTGCCATATACCCAACGCGCCTTTTGGCGATTTACCGCAGCACAGGCCCGATTCAACCAAAGGTATGTACTTAAAGTCATCAGGGATGCCATAAGCCTTTAAAATAGGCTCAATAATAGGGAACAATTTTTCTGCTTTAACCTGCAGTATGTTCGATTGAATGGTGTGGTAATCATGCTGTATCAGCGTGCGCCTCAGTTTGCGGTCAACGCGCTTGTCGTTAACCGGTATAGCTTCGTTAGCGAAACTATAATCATCTGTTGGATTAGCTTCTGTGAAGATAAATTTTGTAGGGCGGGTACTTGCAATTACGGCTGGTTTTTTTGCCGATGTATTGCTTACTGCAAGTACTGAAATGACTACCAGCACAAACATTACGGAGCACGTAATTAAGTGTTTTTTTATCATTTCTTTTTTTATCATAAATAACAAGTTAAGTGATTAACTGCGGCAAAGGTAAGGTATATTATGCACATTATCAAATACTTACTAAAAACCGGTTGTTTTGGCGGCCCAAAATTTGGCCTAAAATCATGGTTTAAAAGCCTTAAACGCAGATTTTGGACATTAACAAAAAAAATAAAAAAGTGTTTAAAAAAGTGTAACTTTGACCCCTCAAGCTGCGAAAGCGCTAAACAAAAAACTATGGTATTTAAAAGACCAGGCAACGGCCGGGACGATAAACCCGGAAGATCATCAAGCAGGGCTAATAAGCCCGATGACAGGCCAAAAAGAACCTCATCAAGAGGTAAGGCAGCCGACCAGACAGATTGGAACAAACCGGCACCTAAAAAAAGCACAGAACGTTCTGGCGATAAAAAATCAGCTTCATCAGGCAGGCGGGTATCTTCGGCATCCGAAAGAAAACCTTATGCAGGCAAAGGCGATGGCGATTTTAAAAGCAGTTTTACCGGTGGCGAAAAGAAAAGCTTTTCACCCCGCAAGCCATATACAGGTCGCCCTTCAGATAGTGATAGCGGCAGACCAGCGGGCCGTAGTAAACCATACTCAGGCAGGGTAAGCAGCGCCGATAGTGACAGCAGCGACAAGCCAAAAAGCCCCGATCGCTAT
>Ga0206874_1140_pt1 | contig 18688 bp, 16 predicted proteins | sample Alteio_BWOrgCont_12_FD_152629 | JGI IMG/M metagenome (GOLD analysis project Ga0206874, IMG submission 152629) | Enriched cells from forest soil in Barre Woods Harvard Forest LTER site, Petersham, Massachusetts, United States -... | ecosystem: Environmental > Terrestrial > Soil > Temperate forest >...
CAACTCCTTGCTTTGCATCATTTTGCGCAGGTTGTTGAGGGCATAGCGCATACGGCCAAGGGCGGTGTTAATGCTTACATCGGTAATATCGGCTATCTCTTTAAAACTCATATCGCCAAAATGGCGCATAATCAATACTTCTTTTTGCTCGGCAGGTAATAAATGGATCAGCGATTTAAGGTCCTTGTAGGTTTGCTCCCTCACCATGCGATCTTCGGTACTTTCATCATAATTGCCGAGTACTTCAAAAATATCAAAGTCGTCGCCATTGCTGATCATGGGCGCACGCTTTTCGCGGCGGAAATGGTCGATCACCAGGTTATGGGCTATCCGGGTTACCCACGGTAAAAATTTCCCTTCTTCGTTATATTTCCCTGCTTTAAGGGTATTAATAACCTTAATAAAAGTATCCTGAAAAATGTCTTCGGCAAGATATTCGTCCTTTACCAGCAAATAAATGGAAGTGTAAATTTTTGATTGATAGCGGCGGATCAGTTCTACCAGCCCAGCTTCATCACCCGCGATATAAAAATGGATAAGATCCTGATCACTCTTCAATTGAAAATCCATAGAAAAACTACTAAACTTATATTAATTTAAAATATTTTACTTAAGTAGAGTTTTATCTATAGCGTTCTCCTTTAGGGTTTAACAAATTGTTATTCCAAATAAAACAAATTATCATTGAAAAAACAAATAATATTTTTGCGGTATTCCTTAAAAAAGTGCGATTTAACATTATTTAACAATGCTTTTTATAATAGAGGGGCAATACTATCGTTGACCGGACCGCTGATTTAATTGATTTTTTTGATTATTCACCAGTGTTTGGTGTTTTGGCGGTGTTCATGAAGACGCTACGCTTAGTTTCGCTGATTTTGTTATTGTCAATGTGCATAAATCTTATAATCGTGTTATTTTTCTCCTATACTATTATAATCCTGCCGATTCTTTAAATCCTATAAATCGTGTTAATTGTCAGCCCAGTGCAAACAAATAAAAAAACCTGCAATTAACCAAATACAATTCTTAAACTCATTTGGATACTGCTAAATATTTTAGGATTTTTGCATTTTGGAAGAAAGTCAATAGTCCATGGTCGATAGTCCATGGCAAATGTCCGCTAACTTCCAATGGTAAACAATCTATTAAGCATCATAAATGATAGTAAATGGCAGCAATATTGCAGCTGCTATGGACTATCGACCATGGACTATCAACTATGAACGAAGCAGAAAAAGATCCTCAGCATCACATTATTATAAAAGGGGCGCGTGTTCACAACCTGAAAAACATGGATGTGGCCATACCTAAAAATAAGTTGGTTGTAGTTACGGGCATGTCGGGTTCGGGTAAGTCGTCTCTTGCTTTTGATACGCTGTATGCCGAAGGACAACGGCGTTATGTAGAGAGCCTTTCATCATATGCGCGCCAGTTTCTGGGAAGAATGAATAAGCCCGATGTTGACTATATAAAAGGTATTGCCCCGGCTATAGCTATTGAGCAAAAGGTAATTACATCAAACCCGCGCTCAACGGTGGGTACATCTACCGAAATATACGATTATTTAAAGCTGCTCTTTTCGCGCATAGGTAAAACTATTTCACCAATTTCAGGAGGCATTGTTAAAAAGGATTCGGTTACCGATGTGATCAATTTTATCATGTCGTTGCCAAATGAATCGCAGGTTACGGTATTATGTCCTTTATATCCGCACAATAATCGCAGCTTAAAAGAAGAGTTGGCTGTGTTGATGCAGAAAGGTTTTGTAAGGGTTGAATTTAAAGGAAAGCTGTCGCGGATTGAGGATTTGCTGGAAGACATGAGCATTGTTGATGATGGATCATGGCTGGTGGAGGAGGTTAAAGGTGAAGGGTTAAAGGCGAAAGGTAAAAAAGATAACATAGAAGAAGCTGAGGCTCCAATCTCTAATCTCCAACCTCTAACCTCTACTGTCCGCATCGTCATAGATCGCATTACCAAAAACGAAGAAGATGAAACGGTAAGCCGCTTAGGTGATTCGGTACAAACTGCTTTTTTTGAAGGTAAGGGTGATTGTTATGTACGATACCAGGAGCCTGATACAGCCCCACCTAAATCCTCCCCGGAAGGGAGGACTTCAGAAAACGGAGAGCAGGAACGCTTTTTTTGCGACAGGTTTGAGCTGGATGGTATCCGTTTTGAAGAACCCACACCAAATTTTTTCAGCTTTAATAATCCTTATGGCGCCTGTAAAAGGTGCGAAGGATATGGCAAAGTAATTGGTATTGACGAAGATTTGGTTATACCTGATAAAAGCAAAAGTATTTATGAAGGTGCCATAGCCTGCTGGCGCGGCGAAAAAATGCGCGAGTGGAATGATGTGCTGGTTAAAAATGCTTTAAAGTTTGATTTCCCTATCCATCGTCAATATAACCAGCTTACTGAGCAGCAACAACGTTTGCTATGGACAGGCAACAATTACTTCCGCGGACTGGATGCTTTTTTTAAGGAAATGGAGGAGCAAACCTATAAAATTCAATATAGGGTTTTGCTATCGCGATACCGGGGTAAAACTACCTGCCCGGAGTGTAAAGGCAGCAGGTTAAGGCAGGATGCATCGTATGTGAAAATAAATGGTAAGTCCATAACCGATATTGTTTTAATGGCCCTGGACAAAGCGTTGGAATTTTTTAGTTCTATTGAACTAAATGAAACTGATACCAAGATAGGCAAGCGCTTACTGATGGAAATAACCAACCGTTTGTTGTTTTTAAATGACGTTGGCCTGAGCTATTTAACACTTAACCGTTTATCAAATACATTATCGGGCGGCGAATCGCAGCGTATCAATTTAGCAACATCGTTGGGCAGTAGTTTGGTGGGCTCTATTTATGTGCTGGATGAGCCGAGCATTGGTTTGCATCCACGCGATACACAACGGCTAATTACGGTATTAAAATCCTTACGGGATGTAGGTAATACTGTACTGGTGGTTGAACACGAGGAAGAGATTATGAAAGCCGCCGACCATATTATAGATATAGGCCCGGAAGCCGGTACGCATGGCGGTAACCTGATGTTCTCCGGTACTTATGATGAGATTATAAAGGACGATAACAGCCTTACCGGGCGATATTTGAGTGGTAAGGAAGAAATAGCCATTCCAAAAAGCCGCCGTAAGTGGAATGATTTTATTGAGATAAAAGGCGCAAGGGAAAATAATCTGCAGCATGTAAGTGCCAAATTCCCGCTGGGTATACTAACGGTGGTTACAGGCGTTTCCGGTTCTGGTAAAACCAGTTTAGTAAAACGGATACTGGCCCCTGCATTGCAAAAAACACTGGGCAATTATAACGGCGAGCAAACAGGCCAATACGATAGCATCGAGGGCGATTATCAAAAAATTGAGCAGGTGGAGATGGTCGACCAAAACCCGATTGGCCGTTCATCACGCTCAAATCCGGTTACTTACGTTAAGGCCTGGGACGAAATCCGTAATCTGTATGTCGGGCAGCCGGTAGCAAAAGCAGCAGGTTTAAAGCCATCGGCATTTTCATTTAACGTTGAAGGCGGCCGTTGTGATGTTTGCCAGGGCGAAGGTGAAGTGAAAATAGAGATGCAGTTTATGGCTGATATATTTTTAAAGTGCGAAACCTGCGATGGCAAACGCTTTAAGCAGCATATCCTTGATGTTACCTATCACGATAAAAATGTATCGGAAGTGTTAAGCATGACCATTGAGGAAGGGCTTGAATTTTTTGCCAAAGAGCCAAAGATCATCGGTAAAATAAAGCCGCTGATGGATGTTGGTTTAGGTTATGTGCAATTGGGGCAATCATCAAACACATTGTCAGGCGGCGAAGCGCAGCGTATAAAGCTGGCGTCTTTCCTTGTGAAGGGGAATAATACGCATAAAACGCTATTCATTTTTGACGAACCTACAACAGGGTTGCACTTTGCCGATATAAAAAAACTGCTTAAATCGTTCGACGCATTGTTGGAACATGGCAACACCATTATTGTAATAGAGCACAATATGGATGTAATAAAATGCGCCGATTGGGTAATTGACATCGGCCCTGAAGGCGGCGACAGAGGCGGTAAAGTAGTTTTTGAAGGCGTGCCTGAAGATTTGATTAAGAAGAAAGACTCGTATACCGGGAAGTTTTTGAAAGAACGCTTTTAACCACTCTACCCGTCCTTGCGAGGCACAAAGCAATCTCTACACAGGACGAGCGGCTATGCAAGTCGTTTAGGCAAAGTTCAGAGATTGCTTCGTGCCTGCCCATGACATATTTAAAGAAGAGGAGGGTGTCATGGTGAGCCTGTCGAACCATAGTGGGCAAAGGCCTATACGACAGGTATTACCGCCAATTCATAGTTAGCGATGCCTGCGCGCCGTGGTTCGACAGGCTCACCATGACACCCCCTTTTGTCATTTCTCCTTCAGAATTCGCAGAATTTGATAACTCGCAATGACGCGTGGTAATCAGTGGTTAATACTTATACCTTACAAAAGCCTCCATGGCTTCATATTCAGCCATGCCGAGCTTGTCATATTCTTTGGCAGTTTCACGGGTGCGGTCCTCTGCCCTTACCCAGAACTCCCTGGCATCATCACCCGGGAAAACAGGCCTGTCCTTTTGGCTCTGGTGCTTGAAGATGGCATTCCGCTTGCGGATCACTTCCTGTGGTGAAAGCGGCACCGCCATTTCAATCTCATAAGTGTTAAACTCCTGCCATGCACCACGGTACATCCACAGCCAGCAATCCTTTACCCAGTCTTCCGTTTGCTGCAGGCGTCTTAATGCACCCAGGATGATGTTGAAACATACCAGATGCGTCCCGTTCGGGTCGGCAAAGTCGCCTGCTGCAAAGATCTGCTGCGGCTTTACTTTTTGTAGCAGGTCTATCGTTAATTTTATGTCTTCTTCGCCGACCGTGTTCTTCTTGATCTTCCCCGTTTCATAAAAGGGCAATGCCATAAAGTGAATATGGTCGTCTTTTAGCCCTGCATACCTGGCTCCGGAAATGGCTTCCGTTTTGCGGATAAACCCTTTTACATCCCTGATCTCTTTGGTATCTACCTGGTTGGGTTTTTTGGTAGGGATGAAAGCTCTCATGTCTTCATAAATACTCTTCAGCCTTGTGTTGTCTTCACCGATGCTTTGGTTAAAGTCGATGGCAAACTCTACGAACCTAAGCACATCATCATCCCATACGGCGGTATTGCCCGAGGTTTGGTAAGCCACATGCACATCATGCCCCTGGTCAACCAAACGGATGAAGGTTCCACCCATGGAGATCACATCATCATCCGGGTGCGGTGAAAAGATGATCGATCTTTTTCTTGCTGGCTGCGCCCTTTCCGGCCTTTGGCTGTCGTCCGAATCCGGCTTGCCCCCCGGCCAGCCGGTAATGGTATGCTGGATCTGGTTAAAGATGTCGATATTGATGTTATATACCGGTCCCTGTTCTACGGCTAACTGGGCCATGCCATGGTTATTGTAATCTTCTTCGGTCAGTTTCAGGATCGGTTTGTCAACCGCTCCTGCCAGCCAGATCACCGCTTTCTTTTTCAGTGTGTTTTCCCATACGCAATCTTTTACCAGCCATGGGGTATCGAATCTTGTCAGGGAGCTGGCTGCAGCTTCATCCAGCACAAACTCCACATGATCCGATAATTGCAAATAGGTAGCCGGTACTTCTCCTGAGATCTCCCCTTCCACTGCTTTTTTAATGATGGGCGCTTTCTTCTGGCTCCAGGCCATCAGGATGATCTCCCTGGCCTTGAAGATGGTGCCGATACCCATGGTGATGGCTTTGGTGGGCACATTCTGCTTGCCGCCAAAATCACGGGAAGCATCATTACGGGTCAAATCATCCAGGGTTACTAATCTTGTGCCGGAGTTGGGTGCCGAGCCCGGCTCGTTAAAGCCGATGTGGCCCGTACGGCCTATACCCAGGATCTGCAGGTCAAGCCCGCCTAAAGCAGTTATCTTTTTTTCATATTCCAAACAAAAGGCGGCTACTTCTTCCTGGCTCAAAGTACCATCAGGGATATGCACATTCTTTTTATCGATATCCACATGGCCGAACAAATTTTCATTCATGAAGGTGACATAGCTTTGCACGGCAGTAGGCTGCATGGGATAGTATTCATCCAAATTAAAGGTGATCACGTTTTTAAAGCTCAGGCCTTCTTCCTTATGTAATCTTACCAGCTCGGCATAAACGCCGATGGGGGTAACGCCTGTTGCCAGGCCCAGCACTGTTTTTTCGCCTTTTTTATCCTTGCTTTTTATCAGCTCAGCTATCCGCTGTGCTACTGCTACCGAGGCTGTTTGCTGGTTGGCATATACCGTTACCGGCAGCTTCTCGTAACGGGTCTCTTCTAATAAATTTAATCTCGCCATTTGTTTGGGTTTGTTGGTTATATCTTAAGTCTGTAGTCTTAAGTCTTGGGTCCAAAGTTAAAAAATGACTTAAGACTTAGGCTAAAGACTTTAGACTTGAAAAAAGGTCAAAACAAATATATCAGATATGTTTAGATAGTATACTTATTTATTTAACTTTTGTATTACGCCTAACAAATGGCTAATTTAAACCCATGTTACCTTTGAACCAAAATCTGCAAAAGCTTTTTAATATTGCCCAAAAAACAGAAAAGCTGGGTATCGGCTTAATGTCGGGCACCTCGCTGGATGGGCTGGATATTGCTCTATGCCGCTTTACCGGCAGCGGTTTGCAAACACAATTCAACCTGCTTCAATTTACCACTATTCTTTATCAGGAAGATTTCAAAAAGGAAGTACAATCCATATTCGCCCGCAAGGATGGCGGCATCGAAAAGGCCTGCCTGTTGAATGCTTATATAGGCAATTTTCATGGGGAATTGATTTTACAGGCGCTTGCCGGTTGGAAAATAGAACCAGGAAATGTTGATTTCATAGCCAGTCATGGGCAAACTGTTTATCATGCGCCTAAAAGACTGCATCAGCAAACTAATTATCCAAATGCTACATTACAAATCGGCGATGGTGATCATATTGCTGTAAAAACCGGCATATTAACCATCAGCGATTTCAGGCAAAAGCATATTGCCGCCGGTGGAGAAGGTGCACCATTGGCCCTGTATGGCGACGTATTATTAGGAAGTAAATTTGGCGAAAATAGGATACTGCTCAATATAGGCGGTATTGCTAACCTAACCTTCCTGCCTGGGGGTGGTAATTACAACCAAATTTTATGTACAGATATTGGTCCTGGTAATACACTGATTGATGCAGCCTGCCGTAAATATTTTAATAAGGATTACGACGAAGATTCAAAAATTGCTTTCTCGGGAAAAATAAATGAGACATTATTAAAAGCTTTGCTCGATCATCCATTTTTTAACGAACAGGCTCCCAAAACTACCGGGCCGGAATTGTTTAATTTAGATTATATAGCTAACGCACAAAAACGATCAGATACATCGGCTATAAACAATGAAGATTTAATTTGCACCCTTAGCGCTTTCACTGCTAAATCGATCTGTGATTTTATTGCTGCTAATTTTAAAGCTGATGATCTAAAAATATTCACCAGCGGGGGTGGAGCAAGAAATATTTTTGTTGTCGATGAATTGAAAAAGAAGTTACCAAAAGCCACTCTTGCAGATACCAGCAGCTTAGGCATCAATCCTGATGCTAAAGAGGCTATTTTATTTGCATTGTTAGGTAATGAAGCGCTATGTGGCGAGCCGATGGCGATCGGCAATAACCCTGCAGTTTTGATGGGGAAGTTTAGTTTTGCGGGATGAGGAATATATTATTTCAACCAGTATCCTATTATGATTCCTATAGTTCCGATGGCCCACTTAACTAAGGCACTATCGGTGGGTTCAAAACTATAATACCCATTGAAAACAGACCTAATACAGTAGTTATACCTATCTGAACTTTAAGCCTTATCTTTTTTAATTCATCTGCTGACATTAACGCTTTCTTAATATATTGATTGCTCTTCGTATATTTTCTCCAAAGAACTCTCCGTGTGTTACCTCGTCTTCATCTTCTTCGTTATCTTTATTTTTTAGCTCAGTCTTATTTTTCTCTACAACGTGTCCACCTATTTTCATAGCATATTTAGACAAATCTTTTGCTTTATTGTCAGGAATATCAAATGTTATAGTAGTCATTTTTGTGCTCTTTATATACAAACTTAAAGTATTACCTGGCATTATCAAAATAATAAATAACCGGTAAAAGATTTACGAAGTTTAAAAAACTTCGTAAATCTGATCAGCCTTAAAAATAAAACAAATCCCCTCCATCAATTCACCAGCCTCCCGTCTAAATCTACCGTTCTGGCGAAAGGATTTAAAAACCTATTGGCTAATACTGCAAACTCGCGTCTTGTTATCTGGCGGTTAAGGTCAAAGTCGAGCTTAAATTTGTATTGTGTTTTCCATGCCCGGTTTATAGTGGCCCATAAAAGCTGAGGATCGGTTAAGGTATAGTCGCTGATAAATGAAAGCGTGTTCCCTATAGTAAACTTTTCGCCGGGCTTTTCATTGTTGAACCATAAAAAGGCCCGGGTATATATTTCAGTTAAAACGGGCTTTATTTCGGCAGTTGAAACTAATGAATCTGGTCTGAAAAGAAAAAATGCAGCCTTTCCTGTTACCTGCTGTACTCCTTTTAGCAGTCCGGTCTCGCAAACTTGCTGCACGGCCCGCCAGTCAGGATCCTCAATTGTTACATCATTAAATGGCAGCAGGTAACCTTTAAAATCGAGCAACTCACCCTGTATTATCCGCACTTTTAAATTTTTTGTGGTGGTTTTAAAAAATGCGCAGTAAGCGGCAATCGCTCCAGCTCCTTGCCCCAATGTAAGTTGCAGGGGCAGGTATTGCATGTTTTTATTTCCCGGTAATACCTTTTCGGTTACCAGAATATTATCCGCTTCTTTTACTACCACGGCACTCATGGGAATACAATATGCCGGGAACGGCGGATAATTGTTTTTAGGAGCTTCACGATCATTATAATGTTGGTCAGGCGTGGCTTCGCCCGTAGTTATTGAAGTACGATATAAATTTGAGCTTACGTTATTTATACGATTAGCGTACGTATTCAAAAACTTCGCACCGGCCTTTTCAGCAACTTCGCCCTTTGCTGTGGCATCAACCACAACCCTTGCTTTAATCAGCGTGGTTTTCCCATTTTGGGTGATGCTTACATCCCACCGGTCGTCATCTTTTTTTATAGAAGCAAACCCTGTGTTTAAATATACCGTGAGATTTTTTAACGTGTCGGTCATTTTATGCAGAATGGTAATGCCGGTACCGGGTTCCAATCGTAATGCAGCATTTTGCGCCGTATCATAGCCCGCTGTGTTTTTATAAAAGTTGCGCACCTGTTTACGGAAGTCGCCCCAGGTACCCGATGGTATGTTACGGTCAGTCTCTATTGTAACCATCCCGGTTGTTTTTGCATCATCCGGGCTTGTTTCTGTTTCGGCAAGTATTGTTTTTACTTTACTGTGAGCGCATTGTATAGCTGCAGCTATACCGCTTGCATTGCCGCCTATTACCAGCACATCGGTTTTAATGGTTTGGGCACATAGTATGGTACAGTTACAAATGAGCAGAATTACGATTAGTTTTTTTAACATCAGGGGCACTAAATAACAGGTACAAAACGCTAAATTAGGGCAAAACCTTGTTGCTGATTAAAATAATACCTAATTTAAATTTTTTTTTAACGATGACAGACGAACAAATGAAGTACCCCGCCGGGAAATTCAAGCCCCCGGTATCCTACACCACCGAAGATCTGCGGCATTGGATCACTATTATAAAAGAGTTTCCGGGCAGGCTGCGTCATGCAATTATTAATCTAAGCGAAAAACAACTGGATATGCCGTACCGTACTGGCGGTTGGACATTAAGGCAGGTTGTACACCATGTTGCCGATAGCCACATGAACTCGCTATTGCGTTTTAAATGGGCTTTAACAGAAAACAATCCAACAATTAAACCTTACGAAGAAGCAGACTGGGCGCTGTTGCCCGATTACCGGTTGCCTGTAGAATCATCGTTAAGAATAATTGAGGGTATTCACCTGCACTGGGTTGCCCTGCTGGAGAGCTTTACAGAAGAAGAATGGAACCGTACTTTTCTACACCCGCAATCGGGCGATACCATGCAGCTTAAAAAAGCGGTTGCCTTATATGCCTGGCACAGTAAACACCACTTGGCGCACGTTACGGAAACGATAAAGAAGTTTTGATGATCTTAAAAGCTGTTTAACAACAAGAACCCATGTCATTGCCGCGCTTCGCCCGGAATGACATGGGTGGATTGATAAAAAGGCGGCCCGGTCAAATTGACCAGGCCGCCTTTTTATATATTAATGTTATAGGGAATTAAACGCCTTTATCATCATCGTCGTTATCAGGCAAGCTTGCTATCCTGTAAGCAACGTTTCCATTAGGATCGGTTACTTTTTCGTAATAGATGCCATCCGGAGAAACAAAATATTTCTTACCGTTCAGTGTGATTTTACGGCAATCATCAGGAAGCTGATTTACAATATCACCAACGCGCGGAGCGGCATTTGTAGCATTAGGATCAGTAACATTATCGCCTGTATTTAAAACACCATCTCTTCCGGCCACAACATATAGTTTTTTGCCTTTATCATCTACCGTTACTTTATAGTATACACCATCAACTTCATAATATTGAATACCATCAATTTTAATAGGCTGGGCGCTATCAGGTAAGTTTGGTACACCTGCACCAATTGGTGGGGTAGTTACTGCATATCCGCCATTATCATACGGACTGTAAAAAACACCTCCGTAATAATAATATAACGACGAGCCCCAGTAAAAAGGGTAATAGCCAAACGGTAAAATTCCTAAATAAAACCCAAGATGCGGATAACCATAATAGCCAAAACCAGGGCGGTAAAATGCGCCGCCATGATAGCCGACGCCTGCGAAATAACCAGTGCCCGATCTGAAGCTGCCTGCGCGAACGCCACCAACCCCACCGCGAAAATTTGTTGCGCCACTGCTGTGAAAGCTACCAACGCCGCCGCCGTGGAAACCGCCGCCACCACCGAAATGACCGCCGCCACCACCACGCTGGGCACTGGCTGTAGTGATCATTAAAATTGATAAAATCCCGGTTAAAACCAAACCGGAAACATACTTATAAATCCTTTTCATATCTTTTATTGATAAACGTATTAACAGATTTTTTTTATTTTAAGTATACGTGCTATTTAAAATAAATCAGAATCAATTGTTAGACCAGAAAACATGACAATGGTTTAACCGATCATTCAAATTTATTAATAATTATTTCAACTTTTTTGACTTTTCAGATCCGGTGGCACGGCTACTTTTTATCCCAAAGTTTTTTGCTCAAAATCCGGTCCATAACCTGCTCGCGATGGTTCCTGCTGATGGGAATACGGCTGCTGCCGATAAATAGCTCCCCCCCTTCAATACCATCAATCTTATTGATAGCGGCTATGCTGTTCTTTAGGATCAAACAGCAAAAAAACCTCTCACAAAAATGACGGGACAAAGGAAGAACAAAACAGGCTTTGAAGCTAAACAGGTACGATTTCTACCAACCCCCGCGGGAAGATTAATTTGAAAGTGCTTCCTTTATCTTTATCAGATGCTACTTCAATTTTTATATGATGAAATTCGGCTATTGACTTTACTATAGGTAAACCAAGTCCAAAACTATCCTGCTGCAGCGATTGCCTGAACTTTTTAAACCGGTTAAAAATATAGGGAAGCGCTTCGGCGCTGATGCCTATCCCGGTATCAATTATACTAATGGTAAAAGCATCGTTCTCCTTAGTTGCAATAACTTTTATCCCACCATTTTCATGATTATACTTTATTGCATTATTAATGAGGTTGAAAAACAGGTTGAACAATAAAAATTTATTTACTTTAACTAACACCCAATCGTTTGGTATAGCTGCCTCATAACTAATGTTTTTATCCTGTAACCGGATGGAAATTTCATCATAAACTTCCTGCAGTAAGCCGGCCAACGGAATTTTATCTTCCTTTAAAAACTGTTCATTTTCAATTTGCGATATCAGCAATAAGGTTTTGGTGATGCTTTTTAAACGGTTCAGTATTTTTTGCATTTCCAGCAACCGGGCCTTAAACTCATCAACAATATCTTCCCGTTCAAACATATTCTCAATTTTTGATTGAAGGATGGATATCGGTGTCATCAACTCATGCGAGGCATTCGAAATAAATTCACGTTCTTTCTGGAAGGCGGTTTCTATCGCCTCTATCATTTTATGGATGCTTATATCCAGGTATTCGAAATCAGAAGTGCTGGTTTTTACCTTATCATACGAGCCAAAATTTGGGAATTTATGAGCAATCAATTTGGTTTTGATGATTAATCCTAATGGCCGCAGCACGTAATTAGAGTAAAGCTGGTCGGCCAGGATGGTTAATAATACCATACCCAATAATACCTGGAATGCGATGTTTTGCAAAGGCGTGGTTGTTTCGCCAATGGTATCAACACTCTTGCCAATTTCAAGCAGGTAGTTTTTTTTATTTACAATAAAATTGTAGCTAAGTATCCGGTACTCTATGGTATCGCCTTCAATTTTCCGTTTCTCGTTTTGTATGGTATCCAGGCTTTCATCTTCCAAATCCTCGTCAAGGCTATAGTATTCTTCTTTTAGCGGAGAATAGGCGGCATATAAATAATCTTTTATACCCGACGTTTTTATAATTTGAAGTACTTTGGTTTTTTGCTTTTGAAGTTTACTATCGGTAAAACTCTGGTTTATATTTCTGATCAATACAGGCAATAACAAAACAAACAGGGTTACAATTACCAGTTTCGAGATGGTATTAAACAGTGTAAGTTTTGTTTTAAGTTTCAAATACTTAGTTGTTAGGTGAGAGTCAAGAAGCAAGAATCAAGATTCAAGATTCAAGAGGAAATTATTATCATTCGGAGTTTTCTTTCCTGTCTTGGTTCTTGTCTCTTGATTCTCAGCTCTTAATTCTTGCTTCCCGGCTCTTTTTAATTATTGATCTTTACTTTATACCCCAATCCTCGCACGGTTTCGAGCCAATCGGGCGATGCATATACATTTAACTTTTTGCGGATGTTTTTTATATGTGCATCGATATAATTAGAATCGTAATCATCATTTACAATGCTTCCCCAAATATGTTCACTTAATTGCGACCGGGTTAGTGTGCGGTTTTTATGTAAAATTAAATAGGCTATCAGGTCAAACTCTTTTTTAGTTATGGTACTGATCTCCGTGTTTTGCCATTCGATGGTACGGTCGGTAAGATTAATCAAAAACCCGCCCAAATCAATAATATTCTGCTTTAAACCAAATCTTCTGCGTGTTATGGCCTGCATCCTGCTTTGCAGCTCCAGCAGCGAAAAAGGTTTCGGCAAATAATCATCGGCGCCAAGGTCAAGTCCTTTTACACGGTCATTAACTTCGGCACGGGCGGTTAATATTACACATATGGCTTCGGGGTTATTTTTTTTTGCTTCTTTAAGTAAGTCTAAACCATCATAATCAGGAAGGCCAAGGTCAATCAAAATAAAATCATAAAGATTAACGGCAATTTTTTCGGATGCAGATAAGCCATCAAGGCATACCTCGCACATATAATTATAGTTGGTTAAAAATATTTCCAATTCATCGGCAAGGCCTTTTTCATCTTCAACTATCAAAACATTCATACTTAACTAAAAAAAGAGGTAGTAAAATGTTAAATTAAAAAAAACTTCGTGCCGGTTCTCCAACGGCCCCTCTACGTTAACTGGTATAGAGTATTTCCACGATGCCTCAAAGGTGTAATGTGGTCTGTTATAAGCTATTGGCAATTTAATACTGTAGTTAAGGGCGTTAAACCTGCCATCATTATAACGCGGCGGCTGGCCATCGCCCGGTGGAAATATATTATCTACATCAACCCTGTACTGATGATCGAGATAGTAGCGCTCCACAAAGTTTTGCGTACCTAAAATGGCGCTGATGGTGGGGTTAAATGACAGGTAGTCCTTATCATCAAAAATGCTCCAACTGGTTTCAATATATTTTGAAGTATTGAGGGTGATAAAAAAATCGCTTGCCTGGCCGAACAGGTAATCGGTTATAATGCTTGATTTGGCGAATCCCCAATTAAAGGAATTCTTAAAGTTTATATCATTTGACGATGCTGATTTTATAACCTGTGCCGCATCTTTATTAAATATAAAACGGGTATAACTTATAGTACCGGTAGTTTTTTTTGAATAATTAAATAAATATCCGCCGCCAAGGTCAATTTCATCAATAAGCGGATTATACCCCAGCACCTTAAATATGGAGCTATAAACAAAGAAACCCGACTTGGAGTTATATATAGCATCGGTACTCATAAAAGGATATTTGATAGGACCGGTACGTCCAAAAAATTGAATGTCGCTACCGTAGCTGGCCCCAACTGAAATAGACTGTTTTCTGAATACTGTATCCGTATCGGCAACCAATTGCTTATGGGCAGCAAAAGCATACGGCCCTGCTGTAGCAGCGTTCGCAGCATTACAAACTACAAAGAAAAGCAATACGGAAAGGTATTTCATTAATATTCAGTAAATTGTGTGTCAGATTTGTTAATTGCCATTTCTTCTGGGTATTTCGGGCGGCGTTTCCAATCCTTCAGGCCGGCGTTGCCGCTTTGGCCTTGTTTTGGTTTTTACCGGGTTATCTTCGGGTTCAATTTTTTCGGGCTTTGGCTGCCTTCTTGCTTTAGCTACTTCTTTAATTTTCCTTTTATCTTCCTGGTCCTGCTTTTTACTCTTTTTTGTTGTTGTATCAGTTAATACTTTTTCATACGGCAAACCTATTTCCAATTTATCAGAAACGAAATCAAAACGGGAAAATTTTAATTTGGCAGATGATAAACATGGTGCAAATATCAATAACACGACAATATACGCAAACCACTTTACCATGGAGAAGGAGAAAATGTTAAAATTCTTTTCAAATTGTATTCAATTAAGCAGTTAACCATTAAGGAGCGGCACGGGCATAACATAATTATGCCACCAACTTTAAAATTGATTTTGAAAAAATATAATTGGATTTTATTACAATATAACTAATGGAACCCATCACTTTTATATTGAACTACCGCATTCAAATATTAGTTAAATTTAGCTTTATATACCCATTGCAGTATGAATATTATAAAAATAAATTCAAATCAATTGGGGATACTTATGTCTTTTGAAGTATAAATGCGGTCGTGGTCATCAATAATAATACAGGCCATTTGATTTAGCTGGTTTATTAAATACAAACCTGCATTAATACCCATTGACATTACCGGGGTAGCCATAGCATCGGCCAGTTCAGCACCGGGGCTTATAATACTTACACTTTTAATTCCGCTAACCGGAAATCCCTTTTTGGTATTAATAGCGCTTAAATGTTTGTTATTAATAATAGTAGTATATTTTCCGGCATTTACCGATGTTGCAATTGCCATATTGCTGATATTGACATTGGCAAAGGCCTGTGCGTTTTGCGAAGGATCAGCAGTTGCAATTGTCCATGGTTCATTATCGGGCTGTGCGCCCCAGGTAAGTAAATCACCACCGGCATTTATAACACCGCTGCTTACACCAAGCATTTGTAAAATGTATTTTGCTCTGTCAGCAGCATAGCCTCTGCTATTGGCGCCAAGCCCTATGCGCATACCCTCTTGCTGTAAAAATACAGTTTGCGCGTTGGCATCAAGTACTACATTTTTATAGCTGACTGCTTTTTTTGATGCGATTTTAATAGGGGTATTGTTTGAGTCTATTGCATCTTTATCAGCGGCATAATAGGTGATATCGAAAGAGCCATGTGTAAGTGCGGATATCTGGAGAGAGCGATCTATTAATCTGAAAATTTCGCCATTGGTTTTTACAGGCTGAATGCCTGCATTGCGGTTTATTTGATTAATAGCGCTATCATCGCTAAACGCACTCAACAACTTTTCAACACGGTTAATTTCAGCTATTGCATCGTCAATGCGCTCCTCAGCCCAATTGGGATTATCTCCAACTACACTTATCTCAAACCGGTCGCCCATTAAACGTACTTCACGCCTGAAAATAACTGTTTTATGGGTTAATGTTTTTATAGCCAACATAAGCAGATCAAATTAAAATTAATTCGTTTACAAACACTTCGCTTAAACCTCACCAACCAGGGAAAATGCGGAATATCGCTATTGCTTGCGTACTAAAGTAGTGGCCTATTATGAAAATAAGATGAAAAGAGGTTTGCCATTATTTTATGACGCTATGCAGACACTGCAAAATAAGTATATAAAAAATTACAAAAATTTATACTTTTAAAGCACCTAATTACTTTATAAATGACGCTTAAATTAAACCTGCTTATCCTGTTACTTATATTCTCGAATATCGCTTTAGCTCAAACGAATAATGATCAGATAGAATTTTCGGCCATTGAAGGAATAAAAATATTTACACCTAATAATTTCAGCATCCAGGGGAAAATACAAGGGGGTGAGTTTGGGTATCATTTCAATATGGCCGATAACAAGGTGGATTATGTTAATTTACTTGGCATAAATTCTATCGATGTGGTAGCCTCATATCGCAGTTTGGAGTCGTTGACTATTAATAATGATTCAGCGACTAAAGGTTCTCTTGGTGGCGCATACAGTGTTATCGGGCAGCTTGAAATTCAACTGGCAAAGGCGGGCCCTGTTAAATTATTATTTACCCCCGGGTTCGGCTTTGTTTATTCAACCGTAAGTTATTTTAGTAATAAAAATCCCCTTGTAGGTAGTCATGTCAATTTTGCGGCACAGGCCGGGATGAAAATTTTTACCGCTATTACGCCCTCTACAGGGGTACAGGCAGGCGCCGATCTGTTTCATTATTCTGATGGTGGGGCAAGGGTGCCCAATAACGGCATCAATTCGCTTAACATATCGTTTGGCATAGTTCAAAGTATTAACAGAAGCGGGCCCACAACGTCTTCGCAACCATTTGAATATGATTCAAAAAGTGCCTTTGAATTTGGTTTCGATGTTGGCCGGCGCGGTGTGTTCGACAGTAAAGCAAACCTGTACAGGTCGGGGTTGTATGCGGGGTATAGCTATGGCTTAAACAAAGTTTTCAGGTTAAAGGCGGGATTTGATGCCGGTTATTATTTTACTCCTTACAATATTAACCAGGATCCGACTACAGGCGAGGGCTTTGCCAGCTCCTACGCCAGGGTACGTTTGGGTGTAAGCGCAGGCGGCGACTTGAATTTAGGCAGATTAACTGTAATGGCCAGCTATGGCTATTACCTCCATTTTTATAGTGTATACCCGGTACATACCTATTGGACACCCGGACTAAAATATTACCTGTTACCCTGGATGGCGATACAGGGCAAAGTTTACATTCACTCTAACCAGGCTGACTACTTAGGTGTGGGATTATTGTTCCGGGTACATTAACGGTGGCCAGGTAAGCATAAAGCATAGGGCATTATGCAACTGTGCCTTCTTTCAATTTTTCTGCATTCTCTGCAAATTGCAGCGCTTCCATTATTTCCTGCAAATCGCCGTTCATTACTCCTGAAAGGTTATAAATAGTTAACCCTATACGGTGCTCGGTTAAACGCCCCTGCGGATAATTATAGGTACGTACTTTAGCAGAGCGGTCACCAGTGGATACCATAGTTTTGCGCTTTTTTGATGTTATTTCCAGGTGCTTTTGCAACTCCATTTCATAAACCCTCGAACGCAATACCTGCAAAGCCTTATCATAGTTTTTTAGCTGTGATTTTTGATCCTGGCATTGTGCCACAATGCCTGTTGGGATGTGGGTTAATCTTACAGCCGAATAAGTAGTATTTACCGATTGACCGCCCGGTCCGGATGCACAAAAAAGATCTTTACGTATATCGCTAACCTGCAAATCGATATCAAATTCATCCACTTCGGGTAATACTACCACGGTTGCTGCCGAAGTGTGTACACGTCCCTGGGTTTCTGTATCAGGTACGCGTTGCACACGATGCACACCCGATTCATATTTTAAATTGCCGTAGGCATCCTCGGCATTTATATTAAACACAATTTCCTTGTATCCGCCTGATGTTCCTTCGGTATAATCAACCAGTTCCGTTTTCCATCCGCGTCTTTCGCAATAGCGCATATACATGCGGTAAAGATCGCCGGCAAAAAGGGCCGCTTCATCACCACCTGTACCACCACGTATTTCAACAATGGCATTTTTTGAATCCTCGGGATCCTTAGGTATCAGCATTAAGCGGATGGTTTCTTCCATCTCATCCTGCTTAACCAACAATTCATCTAACTCAGCTTTAGCCATTTCACGAAATTCTTCATCCTTTTCAGTAGCCAGAATCTCTTTGTTGCTATCAATATTGCTCATGATGTTGCGATAGATGTTATATTGATCAACAACTTTAGCAAGGTCTTTATATTCTTTATTCAACTGGGCAAAGCGTTTCATATCAGCCATGGCATCAGGGCTGCTCAATTCAGCTTCTACATTTTTCCAGCGTTGAAATATCGCTTCTAATTTCTCTAACATATTAACTATTGTAAATTAATTACAAACAGGCATCGACCTAAAAAATAAAATCTGTTTGGTGAGGTA
>Ga0206874_1141_pt2 | contig 18580 bp, 15 predicted proteins | sample Alteio_BWOrgCont_12_FD_152629 | JGI IMG/M metagenome (GOLD analysis project Ga0206874, IMG submission 152629) | Enriched cells from forest soil in Barre Woods Harvard Forest LTER site, Petersham, Massachusetts, United States -... | ecosystem: Environmental > Terrestrial > Soil > Temperate forest >...
GAGAAATGCAGGTCGGCGATGTGATCATTCCCGAGCGATACCATGCCGTTGACGCGCCCGGAGGGCGCGGTGCGAAACTGGTACGGCTCCATGATCTTGGCGGTGCGGGAGCCGATGGCCCGCGTGGCTGCCTGCGGATCTATCCGGCACACGCCGTTGCTCAGATACAGCAGCATGTGCGCAAAATCCACGTCCACGCTGTCGAACGAAGCGTATTGCCCGCCCGCGCGTTCCAAGCGAGGTTCGCTGAGTTTGAGCCAGAGGTTGGTGTATTCGACATGCGTATGGACGCTGGCGGCGCTTTCGCCACGGAAGGTGAAGTTGCCGGGCACGGTGACGTCGGCCTTCACCCCGAGCCGGTCGTGGTCATGCCAGCGGCCCCACAGATCGGCGTCGATCACCGGAGCAACGGTGAAATGCACCAGGTCGAGCGGGTGCTGGGCGGAGGAATCAAGTACCGGCCGGATGGCCTGCGGGTCGAAGGTGCCGCTCAGGTGCCAGTAAAAATCCTGCGTGCGGTCGTCCGTCCGGTACGTGGCGGTCATTTTGCCCTCAGGCCGGGTGATGACCAGGTCGGGCAATTCCAAAACGTGGTTGGAATAGGAAAAGCGCGACTCGGCCGCCAGCGCGGAGATGCCGCGGAACGAGCCTTGCTGGACCTTGAACCAGCCGTTGAGCTTCACTGAGTCGACGATGACCGCGCTTAAGTCCGCCGGGCGGTCGGCGGGCAGGATCAACGAACCGGCGGCCCGCAATTGCGGTGGTTCTTCCCACGAGAACTGGGCAAGCCAGTCGGCGGCCTTTTGCGGCAGCACCGGGCGGAGCTTCTGGGGGTCGAAGTTGGACCCGCCCTCGAAGCGCAACACCCGGGTGCTCGGGTCGATGGCGGCGAGAATGATCAGGCCGCCTTCATCCAACCGGGCGCGCAAGGTGACCAGCAGGGATTCGGGGTGGAGCGCGTCGCCGGAGAAATTGAGCCGCAAAGCCGGGGGATGGGTGAACTGAAGCTGGGCCAGCCGGTCGGAAATTTCCTGGAGACGCGCCGGGATGTTTTGCGCGGCCTCGTTGGTGGAGGCTCCTTGGAAAATTTTCCAGTCGGCGACGGCGGAGGCGTTGGTTACCGTGCCGCCGATGCGGATCTGAGCCGGGCCGAGCTTGAGCTGGAGATTGTCCAACTGCCATTCGTCACCGGGCAAAAAACGGAGTTCGGCATAGATTTTTTCCAAGGCGAACTCGTTTGTGCCCGCCAAGGGCCAGGCCACGCGGGCATCGTGGATGACCAGTCCCCCGATCTGGAACTTGAAGTGGCGCAGCGCGTCGCCGTTTAGCGGCAGTTCCACGCGGACGGCAGAGATATGGGGCGCAGCGGGGTTTTGCGCCTGGACGAAACGGACATTGTAGGCCACCAGCCCGCGGTGCCAGCTCAGGCGGAGATCCTTGAATTCCACTTGCAGCCCCCGGGCGCGAAGATCCTCCAGCAGCGGGCGCTTGATGAATCCCGGCAGTCCCCAGACGCTGAGATAGAGCAGGGCGATGATGCATGTGAGGATGAGCAGCAGAATCGTGATGCGGAAATGGCGGAAATAGACCCGGGCGCGCCGCCAGAAATGTTTTTGGGCGGGAGATGGCATATCTCACGGCCCGGCCGGCTGGGCCAGATAGATATGGATCAATTCACCGAGCTGGGGCGGAAGTTCAAAGACAAAATAATCGTCACCCAGCGTCGTGGCGGCATAATAAAGCTGGTTGGAGGATACGCCGCCGAGTTGCAGGCTGAACGTGTTCGTCTGGCCGCTCTGTTTCACGGCCAAATCCAGTTGCAACGAATTGGACGTGACGCCGAACGGGGCCAGATTGGTCTCGTTGTGCGCCACCCACGCGGTGACGGTCAGGCCGCCCAGCCGGTGCGAGGCCTCTTCCGCGGCAAAGACGTTGATGACGCCCTGCGAGCCGGAGGCGAAGGCCCATTCATTGGTGCCGCTGTGGAGCAGTTGCCGCATCTGGCCGTTCTGATGAAGCGTGATGGCGGTCACATTGGTCTCGCTGAAATCCCAGATCTGCCGTTCGCGCAATTTCCAGCCCGCGTCCGGCAGGGACGCCAGTTCGCCAGCGGGGAGGGCGTAAACGCAGGTCTCATCGCTGCGGCGCGCGTAAACCTTGCCATCCTGCGGCGCGCTGAAATCAAGCTGCACGGGCGCGAGGTTCGTGTCGACAGGTTTCAGGATGAAACTGAGCGCCGGCGGCGCGAGGTTGTAGTTTGGCAAGTCTGGTTCGGTGACCACCGTTTTTACGAACTGCGTGGCCTGCAGTTCGGCCAGGCTGCCGAGAAACCCGCGCATCAGCCCGGCATCGACCGGGAAATTATCCGGCGGCAGGATGCGCCAGACATCGTTGGACTGGAACTGCACGGTGAAATTGTCCGCACCATGCACTTCAATTTCACCTGGCGGCTCCGCGGCCAGATCGAGCAGGCGGCGATCCCGGAAATCCTCGTAAGAGCCGCTCCAGGGAGCCGTGGCCTCGGTGCCGGTGAGGGCGATGCCGTTTTGGTCGCTGCGCCGGACATAGACTTCCGTGTCGGAATTCGTCGGGTTCTTGCCGAAGTCCAGGGTCAGAACGTCGTTGCTGTCCTGGGCCAGGTCAAGGGTCAGCGCCGGGGGCAACAGGCCGAACGAATCGAGGTCGGGCTTCGGGTCGTCGGTGACGAAGTGGCTCACGCGCAGCTTGGCGAGCTGGGCGATGAGGTCGTCCACCTTCGGGCTGTCGGCGCGGGCCTGCACCGGGCGGGTCACGCTCCACAGGTGATTGGTGCCGTTGCGCTGCAGTTCAAAGACCTTGGAGCCATTGGTGACGATGAGCCGGTTGAACACCAGTCCGTTCAGGCTGACCAGCGCCGGGTCGCGCCAGTCTTCGGGCGTGGGAGGGACGAATTTCAACAGCGAAACATCCACCACGTAAATCTCCTTCTGGTCGTCCACGCGCAGGAACAGTTCATCGCCAAAGGGCGTGCGCGAGCCCAGGAGAACCTTCATCGGTTGGCCGTCTTGTTGGAAGTTGAACGTGTACTGCGGCGGGGCAAAACCAAAATCGTGATTGGCGTCCGCATGTTCCTCCAGGTCCGCCTCCGTGAGGCGCGAATGCCAGTTCAGCCCGGCGAGCGCCTGCAGGAGATTGGTCACCACGGCGGCCCGGGCGGGCGCAGTGATGGGGCTGACGATGCGCCAGCTGTCGTTGGTGCGTTCGAGCGAGACTTCCGGCTGGCCGGCGGCCTGGGCCTGCACGGCGGAGACCGCTGCGGGTTTCAAAGCAGGCAGCACCGGGCCGGGGCCGCCGTGGTTCACGGGGCGGGGATGGCGGTCAACGAAATAGATGAAGGCAAAAAGCGCCGCCGCCACGCAAACGAGGAGCAATGTGCCGCGCGGTTTCATTTTTCATTTGCGCCGCCGCCACCAGACAAAACCGCCGACGATCAGGATTGCGCCCGGCATGCCGGCCAGGAAAAGGGCCTCGATGATCTGTAGCTTCTGCTGGCTCATCACGACGCGATATTCCTTCAAGGGCCGGGGCAGGAGCCCTGCGAGCAGCACCTGCGGACGGTCCAGCAGCCAGTCCACGGTCAGGCCGGCGAAATAGTGGTTGGCCGGCGTGGTATCGATAAGTTCATCGTCCAGGCAGAGCGAATCGCCCACCACGACGATGCGGGTGTCTCCGCGGTCGCTGGTGATGTTCTGCACGTTGCCCTGCTCAACGGCCACCATCAACGGAAAGGACGCCTGCTGGTCGGTGTAGGGATTGCGGTAGGGCACGCCGTTCCGGATTTCGCTGGCTTCGATGCCCTGGTCGCTGGTGGAGGCCAGCACGTCCACGCGGGGGGCGTCCGGCCCGGTCGGGGCGGTGCTGGACTTGCCGACCGCGCGCGGCAGGACCAGCCGCAGGCGCATGTCTTGGTCCTCGGAGAAAAGCGCCTTCGTGATGGGATGGGTGGGGTTCAGCTTGGCCGCGAGAAGGTCGTTGCCGGTCGGGGAATTTTTCGGGTCAAACACCATGTCGTCGGCCACGCCGATGCCCCACTGGGCGAGCAGTTTTTCCAGCCCGGTGCGCTGGCTTTCGGAATAGGCCATGTTCCCCATCAGCACGAAGAGCCGGCCGCCCTGCTTGAGGAAACGCCCGATCTTGTCGAGTTCCCCGTCGGTGAAGGGCAGGCGCGGCCCGGCGATGACCAGCAACTGGCAGTCGGCGGGGATGTCGTTGGTGTCCAGCAGGGAGATCTTCTGCCACTGGACGTTGTTCTTTTCCTGGAGGATGGCGGCGAACTTGGAGTAGCCATGGGGGTTGTCGTTTTGGCTGGGATCGTGTTCCCCGTGGCCGGTGAGGAAGCACACCTGGAACTGCCGCGGGTTGGCGAGGTTGAAGATGGCGGTGGTGAAGAGCATCTCGCCCTTGAAGGCCTTGCGGCGGAATTCCAGGGGTTGGCCGGGCTGGCGGTTGGCCAGCGCGGAGTTGATGTCATAATCGGAAAGTTCGCTCTCATAGATCACCTTCGTCCGGCCCTCGCAGTCGATGACGATGAAATTTTTGTTCTTGAGGCCGGTGAGCTTGTATTTATTGAGGATCAATTCCGCCGTGGCGGGATCGCGCACGGGGTCGACGGCCTTGCAGACGATGAGCGGGTTGATGTAATTGTACTCGCGCAGCAGCGTGGTGGTCAGCCCGTATAATTCCTCCTGCCCCTGGGCGTCGAAGAAAACGGTCACGTCCACGCGGTTGGTGATGGAGTGCAGCACGCGCTCGGTCTGGGGCGAGATGCGCGCCTGCCGGGAGGCGCCGAGTTCCAGGCGGGTGAAATGCCGGGTGGCGAGGTAGTTCAGCATCACGCCGATGGCCAGCACGGCGGCGATGGCGACGAACGCGTTGAACCCCGCCGCCCATTTGCGGCCCCGGGAAAAACTTTTTGGAGTGGAAAAATCGGCAGCCATGTCATCTCCAGCGGCGGCTTTGCACGACGCCCAGGGTGAGGTACAAAAACAACCCCGTGAGGCTCAGCAGGAACACCACCGGCCGGGTGTCCACCACGCCGCGCGCAAAATCATCCATATGGTCAAAGAGGTTGAGGTAGGCGAAACACTGGCCCCACCAGCCCGTGCCGGCATCCAGCTTTTCCCCGAGGAAGCTCAACAAAAACAGGCTCACCCCGCCCACCAGGCAGACCATGGCGGCGATGATCTGGCTGCGCGAGAGCGCGGAGGCAAAACATCCCATGGCCATGAACGCGCCGCCCAGCAGCCCCACGCCCAGCCAGGTGCCCCCCACCGCCGCGGCGTCCATGGCCGAGGGGTCGCTGGTGTAACGGCGCAGGATGACGATGTTGGCGATCAACGGCAGCCACATGAGCATGTAGAAAATCCACGCGGCGGAAAACTTCGCCAGCACCACCTGAGCGTCGCTGACCGGCGCGGTCATCAGGGTCTCAAAGGTGCCGGAAAATTTTTCGTGCGCAAAGAGGCGCATCGTGATGACCGGGGCGGTCAGCAGCAGGATGAGCCAGAAAAAGGGCGTGGCGAAAAACAGCTCGGTGACCGGCATGGGCGTGGCCGTGTCCTGCAGCTTCACCAGCATCAGCGCGAAGCTGGCGCCGGTGAGGAACACCGCGGCGGCAATGATCACGTAGCCGGTCAGCGAGAAAAAGTAGGCGGACAATTCGCGGCGGATGAGGGTCCAGTAGACGTGCATCAGTCTTGTTCCTCCTCTTCCTCTTCGGGCGCCCGGGTCAGGCGCACGTAGATGTCCTCGAGTGAATGGCGGCGGCGGGTCAGTTCCCGGAGCTTCCAGCCGCGCTCCTTGGCCAGCGAGAAGACCAGCGGGCGCAGCTCCATGCCCTCGCGGGGGGTGAGCGCACAGCGGAAATAATCGCCGTCGACCGGCGCGATGTCGAAAAGCGCCACATCCGCGCTGTCCTCCCAGCACTGGCGCAGTTCCGCCATGGGCGCGGCGATCTCCGCGATCACCTGGGCGCTCTTGCTCATGGAATGCTGCAATTCATCCGGCGTGCCCTCGGCGAGAATCTTTCCTTCGCGGAGGATGATCATGCGGCTGCAGGTGAGTTCAGCTTCATGCAGCAGATGGGTGGAGATCAGGATGGTATGGCTGCGGCCCAGTTCCTTGATGAGCTCGCGCACGGAACGGATCTGGTTCGGGTCCAGCCCGATGGTCGGCTCGTCCAGGATGATGAGCTCCGGTTCGTGGACGAGGGCGTCGGCCAAACCCACGCGCTGGCGGTAACCCTTGGAGAGGTGGCCGATGATTTTTTTGCTGACGTCGGCCAGCCCGCAGCGCTGGATGACGATGTCCACGCGGTCACGCGCGCGCTGGCGGTTCAGGCCCTTGAGCCGGGCGCGGAACTTGAGGTATTCGCGCACGCGCATGTCCGGGTACAGGGGGTTGTTTTCGGGCATGTAGCCGATGCGCCGCCGGACCTCGTCAGACTGGGAAAAGACGTCGAACCCCGCCACATGCACGGTGCCGGAAGTGGCCGGCATGAAGCCCGAAAGGATGCGCATGGTGGTGCTTTTGCCCGCGCCGTTGGGGCCGAGCAGGCCCACGATCTCCCCGCGGCCGACGGTGAAGGACACCGACGAGACCGCGGTATGCCCGGCATAACGCTTGGTCAGGTCGGAAACTTCAATCATGGCACCGTTATTCATCGACGATTTGTGACTATAACCGAAAAATGCCCCGGTCGGCCAACAAAAATTCCGGAAACAAAAGCAGTCTCAACGCATCGGTATGTCAAAACCATGGGTCCAGGTGTTGGCCCAGTAGCCGAGCGAGTTCGTTTGGCGGTCCTGCACGAGGATGTCCAGGTGCGCGGTATCGCCCTTGTTTTTGGCGTACAACAGCTGCGCGACGCTCATGATGTTCGGCGGCGACTGGCCGTCGATGTCGCGCACCACGAAGCCGCGCCGCAACGCTTTGCCGGCCGCCGAATTGGTGTCCACGCTGTCCACGATGAACCCGTCCGGGGTCGGCAGGCCGAGCTGTTCGGCGATCTCCGGCGTATTCTTCACCAGGGTCACGCCGAGCTTGCGGCGGATCAGGTCGGCGTTGAAAAAGGAGTTCTCCGGAATCAACCGGACGCGGGTCGTGCGGGACGGGCCGTCGTGGGCAAGGGTGAGCTGGGCATCGCCGTTCGGGCTGTCGACGAGCAGTTGGTTGAGGTCGAACTGGTCTTTGGGCGTGACGCCGTTTACTTGCAGGATGGTGTCGCCGGGGCTCAACCCGGCGATGCTCGCCGGACTGCCGGGCTGGATCGAGACGATCTGGGGTGGCGTGTTATGGGGTTTCACCCGCGCGCCGAACCAGAGTTGCGCGACGGCCTCGGGGGTGATGAGCCGGGACAGCGCGGCGTCGATCTGCGTCACGGGCACGGCGAAGCCGATGCCTTGGGCGTTTGGTAAAATGACGGCATTGAGACCGATGAGGTCGCCGCGCAGGTCGACCAGCGGACCGCCGCTGTTGCCGGGATTGATGGAGGCGTCGGTTTGGAGGCAGTTGTGGAGGTTCAGGGGCTCGTCGCCGCGCGATTCCACGCGGGCCTTGGAACTGAGGATGCCGCGGCTGACCGAGCCGCCGAGATTGAATGGGTTGCCCAGGGCCAGGACGGTCTCGCCCAGCAACAGGTCGTCCTCATCGGCAAACTTGATGGCGGTGAATTTCACTCCGGGCGGGGTGATGATTTTGAGCAGCGCGGTATCCTTGTTCGGGTCGGTGGAGATGAGCTTGGCCTCGTATTCATTTCCGTCGCTGGCAAGTTTCACCCAGATCTTGTTGGCGCGCTGGATGACGTGGTCGTTCGTCAGCACGTAGCCATCCTCGGTGATGATGACGCCCGAGCCCAGGGTGAAGGGCGCGTCCGGCTGGCGGTTGGCGTAATACGGGTTCCAAAACTGTTCGAACATCTCCGCCAGCGGGTCGCGCACAGGCTTGACGTTTTCGGTGCCGACGTTCACCACGCTGGGCATGACGCGCTCGACCGCCTCCACCACGGCGTCGCGGCGGATGTCGTTGGCGGGTACGGCGGGCTGAAGCTTGATTTCCTGGTTGGGTTGGAGGTCGATGGCTGGCGTGCTCGGCATTTCCACCTGTGCCTGCGCCGATACGGCCGCCAGCAACGCCGCGCAAATCAAATTCAATTTCATGCCCGATTCCATAGTTTCCCGACAATTCCCACGCCGGTTTGTTCAAATCTCCCCGCAGCGCAGCGCAATTCTATGCCGGGCCGCTTGACATTGCAAACCCGCCCGGCAAAACATTTGTCCGTGCCTGCGCAAATCTCCTATGCCGACTGGCGGCTTCGCCAGTTTTCCGGCTCCGCCCTGCATGAGGGCGATGACGCGCCGCCGGAGCGTTTGCTTCAGACCGTCTGGCAACACCAGCGCCTGCGCCGTGACCAGCTCAAGACATTGGACGGACGCGGGGTCAAAATTCTTCATCCGGGTTTTCGCAACCGCGAGGCCGGGCCGGATTTTCATGGCGCGGTAGTGCAATTTGATGATGATCCGCCCCGCACCGGCGATGTGGAGGTGGACTTGCGGGCAAACGGTTGGACTGCCCATGGTCACGACGGCAATCCCAATTTCAAGAATGTCATCCTGCACGTCCTGTGGAAGGGGGAAGCGCCCGCAAAGGAAAGTTGCGCCACGCTGACGCTGGAGAAAGTTTTGGACGCCCCGCTGGGCGAATTGGACTTGTGGCTCGGCGGTGATCCGCCCGCGTTGCCCGAAAATCTGCACGGCAAATGTGCGGCAGTGTTGCGCGAGCTGCCGGCGGAGAAGGTTGCCGAACTGCTCCAGCAAGCCGCGCTGGTGCGGTTGCAAGGCAAGGCGTCGTGGTTTCAGGCGCGGGCGCGGCAGGTGGGTTGGGAGCAGGCGCTTTGGGAAGGATTGTTCCGCGCGCTCGGTTACAAACGCAACGTGTGGCCCATGCAACGCTTGGCTGAACTGCGCCCAGAATTGTCTGGCGGCAAAAAGTTTTCATCACTCGAATGGCAGGCCCGCTTGCTGGGCGGGGGTGGGCTGCTGCCGACTGAATTGGAAAAGACACTCGCGGGCACGGATGTCTATCTGCGGCGCATTTGGGATTTATGGTGGCGCGAGCGCGATGCGTTTCAGGCTGTGCAATTGCCGCGCGCGGTGTGGAAATTCAACGGCCTGCGCCCGGCGAACCATCCTGAACGTCGTCTGGCGCTGGCGGCTCACTGGCTCGCGGCAGGCAATCTGCCGGCAAGGCTGGAACGCTGGTGCGTTGCGAAAGAGAAACAGCCATCTGTTTCCTTGCTGGAAATCTTGCAAATCGAAAACGATGACTTCTGGTCATGGCACTGGACCTTGCGCTCGCCAAAATTGAAGGCCCCGCAGCCATTACTCGGGGCGGCGCGGACGACGGACTTGGCGGTCAACGTGGTTCTGCCATGGCTGTGGTCACGGGCGACTGAAGGCAAAAACAGTGAAATACGCGAAGCGATTGAGCGGCGTTATTTCGCATGGCCGGCGGGTGAGGACAACGCCGTGCTGAAACTGGCGCGACAACGGTTATTGGGTAGCACTGGCAGACGCCATCTGGGCGGCGCGGCGGCGCAGCAGGGATTGTTGCAGATCGTCCGCGACTTCTGTGACCGCAGCAATTCCGTTTGCGATAGCTGCCGGTTTCCCGGACTGGTCGGGGCGTGGAAGATTTAAGCTTCCAAGTTCGTGAACGGATTGTTGGCGAAACCGTCGGCGGGAGGCTCTGCAGACGGTGCCGGAGATTTCGGCGGCGCGGAAGCAGCGGGCTTGTTGCCGTTGGTCTGCGCCGGGGCGGACGGTTCGTCGTCTTCGTGCTGGTTAGGATTCTTGGCGCGCTTGGCGCGGGGCAGGGGCGAGAGCATCACATTGATGCCGCGGCCGATGAGCTTGGGCGGAAAATCCGGATGGCCAAACGGCGTGACGTCCGCGATCAACTTGTTGACGACCTGGAAGCCGAACTCGGTATGCGCCATTTCGCGGCCGCGGAATTTCAAGGTCAGCTTCACCTTCATGTCTTCGCAAAGGAAGTCGATGGTGTGCGTGGTCTTGACGCTCAGATCATGCGGGTCGATCTTCGGGCTGAGCTGGATCTCCTTGACCTTGTTCGCGTGCTGGTGCTTGCGGGAATCCTTTTCCTTCTTGGCCTGCTCGTAGCGGTATTTGCCGAAATCCACGATGCGGCACACGGGCGGCACGGCGTTCGGGGCGATCTCCACCAGATCCACGCCGGAGTTGCGGGCGAGGGTGAGGGCGTCGCCGAGGGCCATGACGCCTAATTGCTTGCCTTCATCACCGACGACCCGGACTTCGCGGGCGCGAATCTTCCCGTTGACCCTGACAAAAGAAGCGGATGGGACTGAACTGCGAGGGGAGAAAGGGCGGCTCAAGACGCCCCCATCGGTTGGAACTTATTCATGCAATTTGGTATAAACCTCGATTTCCGCACGGCGGAATCAACAAAATATTATGCTCTAATTAACCCCGTAACTGCCCAAACTGCAAGCAAAAAGTCCGGGAAAAAGGCAACATTTTGGTGACAGGCGTTTATACCGGGCCCTTCGCTCTCCTTCCAAATTATGACTTTACAGCCCGGATATTTCTCATTAACCTGACTATTCAAATTAACGAAAAAAGAAGACAGGAATGATTGGACTTATGCCAGAAAAGAAGAAGACGATTGAGACTTTCAAGCTGCACGACAAGGACACCGGCTCGGCGGACGTACAGATCGCCCTGCTCACCGAGCGCATCAACCATCTCACCGAGCATTTGCAGACGAACAAGAAGGACCACAGCTCCCGCCGTGGCCTGCTGATGATGGTCGGCCAGCGCCGGCGCCTGCTGGATTATCTCCACAGCACCGATGCCTCCCGGTATCAAACCATCACCAAGAAGCTCAAGCTTCGCAAATAGTCCATGCCGGCATCCGGCAATCCTTGATTTCAATTTGGCCCGCCTGCCCGCGCAGCAGGTTCGGGCTATTCACCAACTAAACAAACAACGCGCACAAAATTCCGCCGCTATTCGGGAAATTTCATTCAGGCTCCGCCCGCCGGGTCTTGAATGAAGTTCCTCGGGGGCGGCGGAGACAGGAAAACATATGTCAGTCAAAGTCACCGCTCAACTGGGCGACAAGCAGATCATCATCGAAACCGGCCGGCTCGCCAAGCAGGCCGACGGCGCCGTGACCGTCCAACTGGGCGAAACCATCGTCCTCGTGGCCGCCGTTGCCGCCGTCAAGGCCAAGGAAGGCCAGGATTTCTTCCCCCTCACCGTCGATTACCGCGAGAAGGCCGCCGCCGCCGGCAAGTTCCCCGGCGGTTATTTCAAGCGCGAAGGCCGCCCCACCGAGAAGGAAATTCTCACCTGCCGCCTCACCGACCGTCCCATCCGCCCGCTTTTCCCCAAGGGCTGGTACAATGAAGTCCAGGTCCAGACCGTCCTGCTCAGCGCCGACGGCGAAAACGACCCCGATATGTTGAGCATCATCGGCGCGAGCGCGTCCCTGATGGTCAGCGATATCCCGTGGGCTGGCCCGCTCGGCGCCGCCCGCATCGGCCGCGTCAACGGCCAGTTCATCGCCAACCCCACGCACACCGAGATGAAGGACAGCGACCTCGACCTCGTCTACGTCGGCAATGAAAAAGACATCGTCATGTACGAAGGCGCGGCCAAGGAGATCTCCGAGGCTGATTTCCTCGCGGCTCTCAAGTTCGCGCAGGAAGCCATCCAGCCCATGATCGCCGCGCAGAAGGAACTCGCCTCCAAGGGTGGCAAGAAGAAGCGCGAGATCACGCTCAACATCGTCCCCGACGACATCCTCGCCGAGGCCAAGGCCCTCGCTGGCGACCGTTTCGTGCCCGCGCTCCTCACCCCCGGCAAGCTCGCCCGCGAAGCGGCGTGCAACGCCATCAAGGACGAGGTCGGTGCCAAGCTCGTCGAGAAATTCGGCGCCGAGAAGGTCACCAAGTTCGTCATCAACGACGCTTTCTATTACATCCAGAAGGAAGCCGTTCGCGCCCTCATCCTCACCCACGGCAAGCGCCTCGACGGTCGTAATTTTGACCAGATCCGGGCCATCTCCGGCGAAGTCGGCATCCTGCCGCGCGCCCACGGTTCGGCGGTGTTCTCCCGCGGCGAGACCCAGTCCGTCACCCTGGCCACCCTCGGCACCGGCGAAGACGCCCAGGAATTCGATTCCTACACCGGCGGCGGCACCGAGAAGAAATTCATCCTGCACTACAACTTCCCGAACTTCTCCGTCGGCGAAACCGGCCGCATCAGCGGACCCGGCCGTCGTGAGATCGGCCACGGCGCGCTCGCCGAGCGCAGCATCGCCCCGATGATCCCGCTCGACACCTATCCCTACGCCGTGCGCGTCACCAGCGAGATCATGGAATCCAACGGTTCCACCTCCATGGCCTCCGTTTGCGGCGGTACCCTGGCCCTCATGGATGCCGGCGTCCCGATGATCCGCCCCGTGGCGGGCATCAGCGTGGGCATCTGCACCGAATACTCCGGCAAGGAAATCTCCCAGTACAAGCTCCTCACCGACATCATCGGCTGGGAAGACGCCTACTGCGACATGGATTGCAAGATCGCCGGCACCGAGAAGGGCATCACCGGCTTTCAGCTCGACCTCAAGCTCAAGGGCCTGCCGCACGCCATCATGGCCGAGACCGTTGAGAAGGCCCGCGTCGCGCGCCTCTTCATCCTGGGCGAGATGGCCAAGGTCCTCGCCGAGCCGCGCAAGGACATCAGCAAGTACGCCCCGCGCATCATCACCCTCAAGATCAACCCCGAGAAGATCGGCGCCCTCATCGGGCCCGGCGGCAAGAACATCAAGCGCCTCGTGGAAGAATCCGGCTGCGAGATCAACATCGAGGACGACGGCACCGTGAACATCTTCTCCGTGTCCGCCGAGGGCATGAAGATTGCCCGCGACGAGATTGAAGGCATGACCGCCGAGGCCGAGATCGGCAAGATCTATCGCGGCAAGGTTGTCACCATCAAGGAATTTGGCTGCTTCGTCGAGTTCCTCCCCGGCCGCGATGGCCTCGTCCACATCAGCGAGCTCGCCAACTTCCGCGTGAAGAAGACCGAGGACATCGTCAAGATGGGCGACGAAATCTGGGTCAAGTGCCTGGGCGTGGATGAAAAGGGCCGCGTGCGCCTCTCCCGCAAGGCCGCCATGGAAGACCGCGACAAGGAAATGGCCCCCGCCGGTGCCGAGGCCGCCCCCGAGGAAGCCAAGGTCTAGTCGAAGTTCGACTTCCCATTATTGGGCAAACAATTCAAGAGCGCGGAAGGGAAACCTTCCGCGCCTTTTTATTTCCCGTTCCACAATTCATGGTGACAATCCGATAAATATGTAATATCATATATTACACCCTGCGAAACGCGTGTTTTAAAACCTGTGAAGAACATGGAAGAAAGACGTCCCGCCAAAAGAGCGTTCACCTTGATTGAGCTGTTGGTGGTCATCGCCATCATCGCCATCCTGGCGGGGCTGTTGCTGCCCGCGCTGGCCAGGGCCAAGGACAAGGCCAAGATGATCTCCTGCACCAGCAACAATAAACAGATCGGGCTGGCGATGCTGCTGTACGTCAATGACAACAACGACTATCTGCCGCCGTTGAATGAAAAGAATTTTGCGATCGCCATCAACTCCGCGATTTTTACCAACTGGTATCCGATGATTCTGGACCGGGGCCAGTATATCACCAAGAGCACCCAGACGAATGGCACGGTATGGCGTTGCCCGGCGGTCCAGAATGCCGACATCAATCCGGCCACGATGACCGCGTTTCACGGGATTTGCCAGGGGTACGGTCCCTTGGAAGACACCGTCAATCCGGCCAACGGGGTCATCCGTTACTACTTGGACCTCAATTACAATGTGCAAGGCAGCCAGAGAATGAGCACCATCGTCCGGACCAGCAAAATCTGGCTGATCGGGGATGTGGGCGTTCCCAAAGCCAACGCAAACATCAATCAATTGCCCACCAGCTACTACACGGAACTGACCGTCATCAAACCGATCCCGCCCAACGGCTGGATTGCCGTGCCCTCCAATAAACAGGCGGCGTGCCGCCACGATCAACGCGCCATCTTTTCCTGCTGCGATGGCCACGTCGAGAATTGGGATTGGTCCGATCTGGACACCGACAAAAACGACGTCTTCGCCTTGTATTCCTTCTGAAGATTGTAGCGGCGGTCTATGACCGCCGGACCCGGCGCTGACACAGCGCCGCTACCGTTCCCCGGTGGGGCGAGCACGGTGGCCGTGCGCAAGCACCGCGAGCCGGTTTTAGATTCGATGTTGGGCGTTGAATGTTGAACGTTGAGTGTTCATTCCCACTTGAAACCTGACACTTTTCAACTTGGCACTTCCCCCCGATCACTTCCGATAATTGCCCGTGACCTGTAGGCCGCCCGCGAGTATCACCCGCGTGGGCATGGTCTTGGAAAAGGCAATGGTCTCGCGGGCCGTGCTGCTATCGCCATAGGTGAACGAAACAATCACCGAGGAAGCGTCCTCGCGAATGATTTGGTCGAAAACCTGGGGTGTCGTTGTGTCTGAAATGTTAAAATACAACGGTGAAATCTCCGTCGTGGCAGGGCCTACCACAGCGGTATCCACTCCATCAGTGGGTATGTCCTTAAAATAGGTGAAATATAGGCCCGGCGCTTGCGGGGCAGCCTTTGCAGCGTGATAGTGCGGCACAGTGCAACCGGCCACGCCTGCTAAAAGAACCATCAGCAACAACGTGCAAAATTTGGTCATCATGAAAATCATACATGGTTTTCCGCAGCGGTGGAACAGGCATTTCGTATTCTTTATTTTCGGATGTGTGTTAGAATTGTTGTTAAGGTTTTAGCTCCAATGGCAACTAACTTGGGGAAACGACGAGGTTTTTGAACTATGGCTGACAAGATTGAGAAGCCGGATGCCGAATGGCGCCGGGAGCTGACGCCGGAGCAGTACCATGTGCTGCGCGAGAAGGGCACGGAGCGGCCTTTCACCGGCAAGTATTGGAACACCCACGAGGATGGCGTCTATCGCTGTGCCGGTTGCGGGCTGGAGTTGTTCCGCTCCGGTTCCAAGTTCGATTCCGGCTGCGGCTGGCCCAGTTTTGACGCCCCGGTGAGTCCAGAGGCCATCGCCACCGCGGATGACCGCACCTACGGCATGCGGCGCACAGAGGTGATGTGCCCCCGTTGCGGCGGGCATCTCGGCCACGTCTTCGATGACGGCCCCACGCCCACCGGCCTGCGTTATTGCATCAACTCGGTGTCCATCAAGTTCGAGGGCAAGGGGTCCGGCGTAGGTGCCAAGGATAAGCCCAAGGGCTGAATGGGTTTACTGGAATCATGTCGTTGACGGAATTTTCCCCTCGCCCCACCCAAGCGGGGAGAGGGAAAGGGTGAGGGGATTTTAGAAAATGGCACCACCTCACCCCGGCCCTCTCCCCCGTTGCACGGCGGAGAGGGGGAGTATTATGGACGTTTTCGGCCATCCGAACGTCAAAGGCATAATCCCGGGTTTTGCCAATTGTTGCAGAGTCGTGACTTAGGTTTTGACTTGGGGCAACGCCGTTCTTACAGTTAAGTCGCATGTTGGCTTCCGAAATCAAATCGCCTGTCAGCGAGGCGGCGAGCACCGATCAATCGATGGCGTGGAAACGTTTTGTCGCGCCGGTCGAGCCCTTTCTGGACGCGGTGTCCAAACGGCTTATGCAGCAGGTGCGGGAGTTCGACCCCTCCATCGAGGCTTACGCGGAATACGCGCTGGAAGGGCAGGGCAAGCAGTTGCGCCCGTTGCTCGTGGCCCTGGCCGCCGGCGCCACCGGCAAGTCCGGTGACGATCATGTGACGATGGCGGTCATCGTGGAGATGGTCCACCTGGCCACGCTCGTCCACGACGACGTGATGGACGAGGCGGAGATCCGCCGCGGCCGCCGTACCCTCGCCGCCAATTGGGGCAACGAGATCGCCGTGTTGGCGGGCGATTGCCTTTTCGCCCACGCGCTGAAGCTGGCCGCCAGTTTTCCCACGCCGGATGTCTGCCGGGCGGTTTCCTCGGCTACGAACACCGTTTGCACGGGTGAAATTCTCCAGACCCGCCAACGCAGCAATTTTCGCCTGTCGCTCACGGAATATTTCAAGATCATCGAGATGAAGACGGGCGAGCTGTTTGCCCTGTCCTGCGAGATGGGCGCTTACTTGGGCGACGCCAGCCCCAGCTTGCGCGCGTCGTTGCGGCATTTCGGCATGGCCCTGGGCACGGCCTACCAGATGTACGATGATTGCGTGGATATTTTCGGCACGGAGACGGTTGCGGGCAAGTCGCTGGGTACGGACTTGGCGCAGGGCAAGCTGACCCTGCCGGTGCTCCTGCTGCGCGAGCGCACGAACAGTCTCGAACAGGCGGAATTGCAAAAGCTGGTGACGAACTGGCAGCCGCGCTCGCTGGCGCAGTTGAACGCGCTGCTCACGCAGCATCACATTCTCAAGGAATCGCTGGGGATCATCAACCGCCACTTGGACGAGGCGCGGCGCATCGCGGGCGGCCTTTCCGCCGGGCGCGAGGCACTTCTCCAGTTGACGAATTTTCTGGCCCGCCAGACCGAGGAGATCTGCTCTTAATCGACCGTCCGCGATGAGTGACGCAAAGCCAGCCAACGTCGGGGGCGAGCCGTCCGGTGACCCGGCCGTGTCCGACGAGTTGGAGTTGATCAAAAAGTCGCGCAATGGCGATCTGGGCTCCTACGACGATCTGGTCCGCCGCTATCAGCAGCGCATCTACGCCACCATCTACCACATGACGTCCAATCACGAGGACGCCAACGATCTGGCCCAGGACACGTTCATCAAGGCCTTTCAAGCGTTGAAATCTTTCAAGGGCGGTTCGAGTTTTTATACCTGGGTCTATCGAATTGCAGTAAACAAGACGATCAACTTCCTCAAGCAGCGCAAAAATCGCGTGCAGATGAGCTTGAATGACATGGACTTCAACGCGGAGCACGACCCGGATATGGTGGCGTTGGTATCCGAGAACACGCCGCGGCGCGAGGCGGGATTGAGCGAATTGCAGGAAAAATTGAACGAGGCCATGCAGAAGTTGTCGGAAGTGCATAGATTGGTCGTGACGCTGCACGACGTGCAAGGCCTGCCGCACGAAGAAATTGCGCAGATCATGGATTGCAACGTGGGCACTGTGCGGTCTAGGCTTTTCTATGCCCGACAGCATCTGCAAGGTTACTTGGTAGACTATTTAAAAGATTAAACGATATGAGCGCGGAACAGGAAAATTTTGAGGCATTGCGGAAGTTGCTGGCAGTCAAGCGATACGAGACGCCGCCGCCGGGCTATTTCGACCAGTTTGCGGGTGAGGTGCGGGCGCGCCTGCGCGCCGGAGACCATGAAAAAGAAGATTTGTGGCGCGTCATCGGCGACGAGGCTTCCTGGCTGCAACGGCTGTGGGGTGCCCTTTCCAACCGCCCGGCCTTCGCGGGGGCTTGTGGCATGCTTCTTTGCGGCGCGGTGTTGACCGCCGGCATCCATTACTCGGAGGTGGCCGATACCGACGTGAAAAACCAGTCAGTCGCCGAAGCGTTGAGTGTACCCGGGCCGGCTGGCACGCCGGCCCAATTGGCGCTGGGTCAAACGCCCGCCCAAAATACCATTTCTGGGACGAATCCGGTGATATCCACCCCCGCGCCAGCAGGTTTGTTTGATCAGATTCCGGGTCAGGCGAGGGAAGTCAATTTCTCGCCGGCAGCGGGCAACCAGTGATCTGCGCTTAGTCTTCGGGATCGAAAACGATCGGCGCCCATTCACCGTTCAATTCCAGCCGCTCATTCTTGATGTCGCCGGTGAGATCTTTCATGTCGTTGAGCGAGACGCTGTAGGTGTCGCCATTTTGCTGCCACTGGCCGGTGAGCTTCTGCGGGTTATCCAGCATGTCCTTCTTGACCAGCGTGCCGGGCTTGACCCAGATGACGTTCTTCAAAAATGCCTGTTGGTCGGGCGTGGCCACAAAAACGGCCTTGGTGTAGGCGATGCTCAGGTAATATTTCAGCCGGCGCAATTCGGTGGAACTGATGTCGGGCTTGTTCTCCTTGAGCAGCACGAGCGACGCGGCCAGGTTGAAGTCCCAGCGGCCGAGAATTTTCTGGCTGGCGTATTTGGGCGATTCACCGGTTTGCAGATACGTCTCCAAGTCCTCCAGATCCGGGTTGATCATGTTCCAGATGTCCTTGAGCAGGCCGGTATTGTTCAAGATGCTCTTGGTCTTGTCGTTCTGCAGGATCTCTGAAACGGGCGCCTGCCGCTCCATCATCTCCATGAAGGCCGTGTCATTGGCGAGATCCTGAAATTCAGGCCGCTCGGACAACGCCAGAAACGCGGGATAATTCGCGAGGCGGCCTTCGGTCAGGGGATTGTTGTAGACCATGCCGATGATGTCGGCGGATTCATAATAATTCTTGGGCACGGGGTCGAAGGACCGCACTACT
>Ga0206874_1143_pt1 | contig 18511 bp, 15 predicted proteins | sample Alteio_BWOrgCont_12_FD_152629 | JGI IMG/M metagenome (GOLD analysis project Ga0206874, IMG submission 152629) | Enriched cells from forest soil in Barre Woods Harvard Forest LTER site, Petersham, Massachusetts, United States -... | ecosystem: Environmental > Terrestrial > Soil > Temperate forest >...
CTTCTTAAACGCGAAGGGGAAAAGGGTATCGCGGGTGTCGATTTCAGTGGTCGGCACGGACGAAGATAGTCCGCTCCTCAGCGACGAGGTCACCAGCCCTTATCCATCGCGGGTTTTCCAACTTTGGAGTCCGTCGATGCTCGTACTCCAAAACCGAGTCGATACCAGTGATGGTGGGCGTGCCTACATGCATCGAGTTGACCTCAAGGCGCATTCCGCGCAATTCCTGGGCGAACACACGATGCAAGCCATCTCCCCGGATGGCCTAACGTTTGTGACGACTAAGTACGGATGGGTCGGGGGTTATCGCGGGACGGGGGCCGAGAAGAATATGAAGATGTTCGTGTGGGACGCAAAACGGTTAAGTCATCGCCCAATCGGGTTTCGCTACATGGCATGTTTTGGAGCATGTTTTGTGTCATCCCGTGGGGGCCGTGAGTGACCAAAGGGCTGAATTCTGGCCCCTTCGGGAACGCGCGACGTTGTCGCGCAGGAGCGGACGCGTGGTCTAATGCCATCCAGTTTTTGGATGAACGCCTTCTTTGTAGATGCGGGATGGCTCGTACCCGCGAACCCAGCCTTCGGCGTGAACATAAACGTGGTGCCACCGGCAGCCCCGAACGCCGGTACGAACCATCCGGCGGCTGCAAATTCCGTTGGAAATTGAAAGACTGGAAGGCATTAAAGGGCGCGTCCGCTGACCATTCGTCCCGATTCTCGGGGCGCTCCCTTCGGCAGTTCATTGGTCGAATGCTTGGGTTTTTGGTCAGCGCTATCTTCATCGCCTCTGGAGCACGTGCGGACGACGTGATCTTCGCGGCAGCCCGGTTGAAGGCGGTGGAGGGGAGGTTTCTGCCGATCGAGGCTTCGCATTTGTACCGCGTGGGGACAGATGGGACTGGGTTGAGGCAAATAACGTTCGGGGTGGACTCGGATACCGATCCTTGCGTTTCGATCGATGGTCGGCGGCTGCTGTTTTGGCGGCGGCGCGACGATTTGGTGGGCGATGTCCGGTTGATTTCGGCGGCGTTTGATGGGACGGATCAGAGGGTTTTGTACCGTGTTACGGATTTGGATTTGTCGTCGCCGACGGATTTGGCGCGCGTGCTCGCTTACCAAAGGCGCGTAAAGTTCCGACCGGATCCTGACGGAGACCCTCGGACCGCTTGTGAAATGAAGGCTTCCAAGAAGGCGGGCTGGCAAACGATCAAAGGTCTTTCGCTCTCACCCAGCGGTAGGTACCTCCACTGCGATACGAAGGAGGGAACCGACGTAGCGATTGACCTGCGCAGCGGGAAGACGATCTCCTCGGTCTCGGGTGTGTGGCTTGATGACCGCGTACTTGTTTGGCCGAGCCTCAAAGAGGAAGGCTGGCTCGAATTCTCCTCGATCTATGGCGATCCGTCGCGTGAGATCGACATACACAACGTGGTGAACGGAAAGAAGGTGGATTGCGTGTCGATTGCCGGCAGTGAGCGCGAGGTCGATCAGCAGGGATACAAGGCGTTTCGCCTGGGACCTAGCGGCAAGGAGGTTCTGCTTCAGACGGTGTGGCGTTCGGAGGCGGGGGGCAACCCCTTGACCTACGGCTTCAGCGTCGTAACCGGGCGGGTCCGATTCGAGCTAAAGGATCTGTTCCTAGAAGGCGTCGACCGGAGCCGGGCACATTTCCTCACAACGACCTGGAAATGGGGGAGCGGATGGAACTCCGACGGGGCGGTTCCGCTCCGGAAGCTGCAGATTTGGGATGCTGCGTCGGTCAAGCCGAAGCAGTTGGGGTTCGATTTGGAATCGTGCGACGGCGCGTGTTTCGTTCCGTCGGCAGGAGCCAAGCGATGATCGGCGTATCTCTTGCGATGGCGATGTTGTCGGTGACCGGTTCCGCCAAGCCGACGATCATCTTCTCGGCTAAGCGGTTCGAGCAACACCTCGACAAGGTCTATTCCTTGGGGCCGGCCCACCTGTATTCGATGGGAGTCGATGGGCGCGGGGTCCGGCAGATTACGACGGGACCCGGGTTTGACGTATGCCCGGAGATGTCTTTGGACGGCAAGCGGGTGCTGTTTTGGCGATGCAAAGGCGAGATCTATCAGTGGACCGAAAGTGCGAAAGTGGAGTTATGCTCGATCGATCCGGATGGCTCGAACCTCCGGGATTTGCACCGAGTGATGCTTGGGTATCCGCGCCTCGGATTGGCACGAGCGTTCGAGCACTACGGGCCGGACGTTTTGCGCAGTTCGGGGAATGACAATGCGGTCGTGGTTCACGACTTGCGGAATCGGTGGACCCTCACCGTGATGCAGCCGTTGTTCAGCGCAGACTGCAAACATTTGATCGGCTACCACTACGACGACGGGCACAAGTATTCGCTCGATACGAACGCGATATTGATAGATTTGGAATCGGGGCGGGTCACGGTGCTCGGCCCGAAGTATTGGGTGCCGCTTTGGATCGACAACCGGTCGATTTTTGCGACGGTCGGCAATTTGACTGCGCGGGACGCCCCGAGCATATTTGTGGTTCTGGATACTCGCGGACGGGAGACCGTTCGGAGGGACTATTCCCGTAAAGAACACGAGGCCCCCGAGAGCAATCGGCCGTTCGACGACGACTTTGGGATTCCTCGACGAAGGCGGTCTTTCTCAATAGGGAAACCGGGGCTCATCGTCGTGCAGTCGCACTTCTCAATGAGCGACGGCGGATACGACTCGAGCTTCGAGATCGACATGCGGAACGGTACGTTCAAAGAATTGCCGCTCGGCGCGTTGGAGGGGGTTTCTGGTGACGGCTCGCGTATTCTTGGTTCAGATACCGCCTGGGTCGGCGGATACAAGGGAATGGGGGCGTGGAAGCTGTGCAAGATGTTCTTGTGGGACACGCGAAAGGAGACCAGTACACAGGTCGGGTTTAGGCACAGTTTGCTGTTCGGGGCATGCTTTGTTCCGGAGGGCCGGTAGTTCATTCGGGCGGAGTAGGTTGGAAGCTTCGGAAGGAGACGCTCCGGCCCGGGTGCCACTGGAAAACGGATGGTTGTGCCGTGCATCCAGTGAACTGACTTCCGAGGTGCGTAACACTGGGCAAGCCGGCACGGACATCCGACTTGACCAATGGCACCCATGAGATCCCAGAAGCCCCAATGCTTCAGCGCTTCTCCCCTTGGGCTAGGCGGTCATACACCGCCAAGATCGCCTGCATTGGCGGGGAGGGGGATTGTTTGGTGTTGCAGTTGATGATAGCGACGGCGGCTAGGTTTTGGTTGGGCCAGATGGCTAGCTCGGCGTAGAAGGTGCCGTCGGAGCCGGTGTGGCCTTGGAAGGGTTCCTTTGCGGTGCTTTCGTCGATGACCCAGCCACAACCGTATTTGTACACGCCCGGTCCGGTTTCGGCGGGTTGATGCAGGATGTCGAAGTTTTGCTTGCTCATGAGGCGCACATGGCCGCGGAGGCCGTCCAGATGGTACTGGGCGAACTTTAGGAGGTCGAGCAGGCACATGCTGACGCCCATGCCTGCCGGTTCCTGGATCGCGTTGAACTCATGTTCTCCGATGACATGGGGCTCGAGGCCGTCGTCGCCGATGATGTGGCCCATGATTTGCCCGGGACTCCCAGGGTTGCCAGGGGCGCCGGGGACGCCCATCCTCACCGAAGCCATGTTGAGGGGCTTGAACACGAGATCCCGCATCAATGCCTCATAGGGCTTCTTGGCGACGGTCTCCGCCATATGAGCGGCGATCGAATAGCCGGCGTTCGAGTACGCCATACGCTCGTCCGGCTTGGCGATCGGGTCGCGGGCAAGTGTGAAGCGAGTGTAGTGTTCGCGCACCGGTACGATGTCTTTCGAATCGCCGGCAGCTTGTTTCAAGAACTCGGGGGTGGCGTATCGATCTTGGGGCACGCCGGCGCGATGCCGGAGGAGTTGGAGGAGGGTGACGGATCGATACTCTTCTCGCATCGGCGTGTTGGGCAGCGCCTCGGCGATCGTCATGTCCCATCGCATCAGGCCCTTGTCGACCAAGCGCGCGATCATCATCGAAGTCATCGACTTTGTGATTGAGCCGATCAGCCAGCGGTCTTGGAGGGTGACCTTATCCGGCTTGCCCAGTTCCCGTTCGCCGGCTACGGCAAGCTGTGGCCGGTCTCCTTGCCAGTAGGCGATGCCGATGGCGGGCACCTTGGTGTCGGCCTTGATCTGGGTGATTAAATCGGTGAGGTCCTTCCAGTCTTTGAATTGCTTGGCGGGCGGGCTGGTTTGGCTCCCAGGGCCACCCATGTAGATCGATTTGACCCAGTGGGGCGGATCGGACTCCATGTTCAATCTCAGTTCCCAAGGATCGCCTCCCGAACTCTTGAGTTCGGCGATGGCTACCGTCGGTTCGTCTTTGAGCAGCTTTACGACGTCGAGCGGTGTACCGACCTTCGCCAACTGAAAAAGGCGGGAGGCGCGCTCCGAAACGGGGCCGTTCGTTGGATGGCATCTCTCACGAACGAAGGCTTCGACCTTGGCTTGATTCTGCGAATTGAGGGCATCGACGAACTCGCGAAGCCTCATTTCTCCATCGGATTGGGCGAACCGTGGGATGGCGCTGAGGGCCGCCAGCAACGGGAGAAGCATCATGCGTTTATTGTGCCGCGTGATCGCGACCATGCGCGGCCAGCCCTCGTATATAGCAAACACGATGGAGTATGTGAGACTTGGAAAAACAGGGCTGAAGGTATCGCGGATCTGCCTGGGGTGCATGACGTACGGGGTTCCCGAGCGGGGCGCGCATCCGTGGTCGCTGAACGAGGAGACGAGCCGGCCGTTCATCCAGCGGGCGCTGGAACTGGGGATTACGTTCTACGACACCGCGAATGTGTACTCGGACGGCACCAGCGAGGAGATCCTCGGGCGCGCGATTCGGGATTTTGCCAAGCGGGATGAGGTCGTGATCGCGACCAAGCTCAATGGCCGAATGCGCAAGGATCCGAATGGGGCGGGGCTCTCTCGAAAGGCGGTGATGTCGGAGATCGACCACAGCCTCACGCGGCTTGGCATGGACTACGTGGATCTTTATCAGATCCACCGCTGGGACAGCGAAGTGCCGATCGAGGAGACCCTCGAAGCGCTGCACGACGTGGTCAAAGCAGGCAAGGCGCGGTACATCGGGGCGTCCTCGATGTACGCGTGGCAGTTTGCGAAGGCGCTGTATACGGCGGACAAGCACGGCTGGACGCGATTCGTCTCGATGCAGAATCATTACAACCTGATCTATCGCGAGGAAGAGCGCGAGATGCTGCGTCTCTGCGCCGATCAGGGAATCGGCGTGATTCCCTGGAGTCCGCTCGCCCGAGGAAAGTTGACCCGCGACTGGGACGAGACCACCAACCGGAGCGAGACCGACCAGTTCGGCAAGACGCTCTACGGGGCAGCGTCATCCGACAAAGCGGTCGTCGAGAAGGTCGCCGAGATCGCCGCCGCGCGCGGCGTGCCCCGAGCGCAGGTTGCGCTCGCATGGATGCTGAGCAAGCAAGTGATTACGGCGCCGATCGTCGGCGCGTCCAAGCCGCACCATCTCGACGACGCGGTTGCCGCGCTCGACTTTAAGCTTACGCCGGAGGAGATAGCGGCTCTAGAGGAGCCGTACGTGCCGCATCCCATACTAGGATTCGCATGAAGAAGAGCTGAAGCGTCGAAGCGTTCGAGGGGAATTGCGGTTTCTCGGATTCGTAGCTCATTGGGTGCCACTGGTCAAATCGGATGAGTCGTGCCGTGCATCCAGTGTACGGAACTCCCAACGGCCGTTCACTGGATGCACGGCACGAACCATCCGTTTTTCAGTGGCACCCGAGGCGGAACCCCTTAATGGTTGTTAAAAATGACCACCGGCCCCGTCCCCGGCTTGATTTGAACCCAGCCTTCGGGGTCCTTTTTGAGGATGGGGGCGCCAGAGAGGTGGCCGGTTCCTAGGGGGATCCAGATGGGTTTTCCTACCAAGGACGGCGGAATCTTGAGGGTTACTTGCTCGGGTTCCTCGGCTGCGAGGACGACGCCTTGAGGGTAATCCTTGGCGTCGGTCGTACCACCAATTTGCAGTGATCGGGCGAACACGCGGTCCGTGTACAACTGCTCGACATAGAGGGCAAGGCCGATAAAGGCGTCCATGCCTTCCTTCTTCGGATTCGCGAGCAAATCCGAGGTGGGTAGGGTTTGGGCCGCCTTCATAACTAGAGGATCGGCATGTTCGGCGAGCCACTTGTCGATCGCCGGTTTCGTTGCGCCCATAGCGTCGTCAGGAGTCAGCAGACCCTTGCCCATTGCATCGCTGATCCAACGCAGATCCAGCTTTTCGGCGAGGTAGCCGTTCGCCCAGCGTTCGGGATCCGTAAAGCCGCCGATTGGATAGAGGGTGGCGTGGCCATACTCGTGAGCGACCTCGCGAGCCATCTCCACCGGATCGGTGAAGCTTGGCATGTCATACACATAAATCATGTTCGCCATGTAGTAGATGTGCTTTTCCGGGTTGGTGGGGTTGGGATCGCTCACCTCTCCGATGAATTGCTCTCCACCGGGGTCCCCTCCAAAACAAAGAAAGGCGTCGATGATCCCGCCGTGATAAGTCGGGTTGTGGACAATTTTCAGTCGCTCGAAGTTGAACTCCCATATACGCATCAGCATCCGGGCAACCTGTGCGGCTTTGTTGCCCTTCTGCTCTTGCGCATAAACGCGAACCTTCTCGTCCTGACTCGGCGGGCTACCGTTGGAGTGCGAGTAGCCGGCAACTATCCAAGGGAATTGCCAATGTAGCTTTTCCTCGCCGAACGCTTTGGGCGACTCCTTCGGCGGGTCCATCGGATCCGAACGCTCCTGAATGTACAGGGCGGTCGTACTGTTCGGCGGCATGGGAAGCACCGTTTTCGTCCAGAAACTGCCGTCTTGTCTGGAGAGCGAGGCAGCAAGACAGACGAGGGCGGCGATCATTTGTGTTCTTCGGCTTCCAAAAATCTCTCTGCGTCGATCGCGGCCATGCAGCCGGTGCCGGCGGCGGTGACCGCTTGGCGATAGACGCTGTCGGCGACGTCGCCGGCCGCGAAGACGCCGGGGACGTTTGTCTTCGTCGTTCCCGGGAGCGTCAGCACATATCCGACTGCGTCCATGTCCAAGACGCCGTGAAACAGCTCAGAGTTCGGCTTGTGGCCGATGGCGATGAAGACGCCGTCGATCGGCATCTCATGCTTCTTGCCAGTGACGGTATCCAGCAGCCGTACGCCGGTGACCTTCTTGGGATGGGGCGATCCGAGAATCTCGTCGAGGGTGGAGTTGTAGATCACCTCGACCTTCGGATTGTTCAGGACGCGGTCCTGCATGATCTTGCTCGCCCGGAATTCGTGGCGGCGATGGATCAGATAGACCTTGCTCGCATGCCGCGTGAGGTAATTTGCCTCCTCCATCGCGGTGTCCCCACCGCCCACGACGATGACCTCCTTGTTCCGAAAGAAGAAACCGTCGCACGTGGCGCAGGCGCTGACCCCGAAGCCGCCGAAGGTAACTTCCGACTGGAGGCCGAGCCACTTGGCGCTCGCGCCGGTGGAGACGATAAGCGCATGCGCCTCATACATTTCGTCGCCGACATATACCTTGAACGGACGCTGGGAGACATCGACCCGGTCGACATGCTTTTGGTGGATCTCAACCCCGAAGCGCTCGACTTGGCGGCGAAACAGGTCCATCAGTTCCGGCCCCATGATGCCGTCGGGAAAGCCGGGATAGTTCTCCACGTCGGTGGTGATCATCAACTGGCCGCCGGGCTCGTAGCCGGCGAACATGATCGGTTTGAGATCGGCGCGAGCGGTGTAAAGAGCGGCAGTGTAGCCGGCGGGACCTGAGCCGATGATGATAACGTTGTGAACCATTGATGTACCGAAAACGAGGGCAGTTTACCTATCGCCACTTTGCCCGACCGCCGCATCGAAAACGATCGATGAGACGTCTGTAAGCCTTGGAACATGGCCGAAAACGAGTCTGATACCCCGAAGAAACCTATAAGCATCTACGACATCCTCACGATTTTGATCGAACAGTTGTCGGCGGTTTCTTGGCAAAAACTTGGATTGCAGCCCGACTCGGTGACCGGGACCATCTCGGTCGACCTTGTCGAAGCAAAGGTCGCGATCGACCTTACCGCGCAAATGGTTCAGCACCTCGAGTCCCAGTTGGACGAAGAAGACAAGCGGCGGATTCACAGCCTGGTTCGAGATCTGCGCATCAACTACGTTCAGAAGTCTCAAGGAACCTCCGATTGAAGGTCGGCGCCTCGTTCGGACGAAGCAAGAAGGCGAGCGAATCGGGGGCGCCGCATCGACAGCGGGCGCTGATCGACTACTATGAGCAGTACGAGACGGTGGTCGAGACGCTTTGCGATGCCGCTCAGTATGGTCCTACCGCAGCGCTTGAACGGCGCTATGCCGAGTGTCGGGCCCGAATGCAGGCCGAGTACCCACCGTTGAAACCGTTTCTCATTTCTTATCTCGAATTCTTGCCGGAAGACGCGGAGGCTGGTCTAAAGTTATGTGGGAGACCGTTGGACGCGTTTGAGGCGCTGGTGGCCGCGTTCGACCTTCAGGAGTTTTTGAAGATGGACGACGGCAACATGATAACGCGCATCAATCGAACTCGCGAGGCATTGAACTTTTACGGCGAGCATCTGCGACAGCTAGCGGCTCGAACGGCATGAAGCGCAGCTTTCGCAACGCCGACTTCGAGCGGCTCGCGGCATTTTGGAATGAGTGCGCGCCCGAGAAGTACGCCATCGACGGTGAACAGCTTCGCCTCAACACGGTGGATTCGCCAGTTTTCGATTGGGGCGCCTCGTGCATCGAGGATGCCGACGGGGAGATCCTGGGCTTCGTGTCCATCAAGAAGTCTGCGGCGTCGCTCTACAAAGGACAGGACCAAGACGTCGCCCACCTCTCCGCGATCGCATATTGCGAGCCGCAATACGGCCTGGACTTGATGACCGAAGTCAAGATGCTGTTGGCCAATCGCGGCTTCACCCGATTGCAGTTCGGGCAGGACAGCAGGCATTTCTTTCCCGGCTGCCCGATCGACCATCCGTCGCTTTGCAGCTTCCTGACGGTGGAGGGGTTCTCCGAGGGGGGTGAAGTCGTCGACCTGGAACGCGACTTGAGCGACTACAAGAACCTCTATCCGATCCCGGAGGGGGACGAGATGCGGCCGCTCGAGGAGAAGGACGTGCCCGCCCTGATCGAGTTTTTCGACCGGGAGTTTCCGGCTCGGTGGAAGTACGACACGATGACCAAGCTCGGGATCGAGGGGCCGAGATGCGTCTTCGGGTTATTTCATGGCGACCGCATCGACGGCTTCGCGTTGATTCAGGACAGCACGAACAAAGCGCCGATCGGCGGCGCGGTATGGCACGTGAGCATGGGCGCCAATTGGGGCGCGCTCGGCGCAATTGGGGTCGCGAAGGAACTGCGAGGCCGCGGAAGCGGTCACGCGCTGCTGGGCTCAGCTCTCGAATGTCTCCGAGACCGCGGCGTCGGTCCCTGCATCATCGATTGGACCGGGCTCGTCGATTTCTACGGCAAACACGGGTTTGTGCCGACGCGGCGGTATAAGGCGATGAGTCTCGCACTAGAAAGGGGAAGCGCTTAGCGTTCGAGCGTTCGAGGGATAGCGAACGCACTCGATTTCCCTCTAACGCTTCAGCGCTCTAACGCTCCAGCGCTGTTTCTGAGATCGTCCCCATCCTTAAGCAATTTCTGGCACACGACGGCTAGTTGCCGATTGGCGTCCAAGTCTCGGGCGAATGTGACGGCGTAGAAGGCGCCCAGGATGAGGCAGGCTACGCCGGCCAGGGGGAGCCAGTTGACGGGCTTGCGTGCGGGGACGGCGGCGAGGGCGCCGAGGGTGGCGAGGGAGCCGAAGAAGATCGCGGAGCCGAGGTCCAAACGCACGGCGATGGAGACCCATGATGCGGCGCCGAGGACGCACGCCACGACGACGCCACCGAGAGTGAGTGCGAGGGGGATCTTCGGCAGGCAGCGTTCACTGACGAGACTCAGGGTGAACATGAGCGCGATGACGGCGAGCGGCGCGTTGTTCCAAGCGAAGATGGCGCCTGCGAAGGCAAGAACGGCAACGGCGAGGCCGGCGACATCCGTCCATCTTCGCTGGGTGGGGAACAGCGCGGGCACAAAGAAGAGGGCGGCGAGCCCGAAGGCCGGGGCGGGACCGGCGCGGGCGCCGAAGAGATGCTCGGTGGCGAGCGTCACGAGCCACACGAGGTGAGGGCACGCAGCGCCGAAGCGCTCGCCGGCGACTTTGAGGAACACAAACCCGAGGCAAACGGGGATAAGCAGGATCGCCAGTAGGGAGGCGCCGGACCAAGCGGGCCTGAGGGTCAGCACAAGGTCGATTCCATTGAATGTGGTTCCGTAAAAGTCGAATTTATTTGGATCGATGGTTTGGTAGAGGCTTACGATCCGCTCGACATCGAGCTTCTCGCCGGTCTCAGACTCGAGCTTGAAAAGAGCTTGCCTGACCTGTTGCGCGGTGAGATCGGGCGCGGAGTAGTGCTCGCGAGGAAGCTTCTCGGCAAGCGCGCGAGACATTACGCCCCGTCCGACGATCACACTAATTCCGATGGGGTCCTGCGTCATCTCAAGGTTCGCGAGTCGGACGAGGGCAAGGTGCGCTTGAGGGTCCTTTTGCTCCGAATAGTAACGGCCGATTGAGCCGAGGACATTCAGCTGAGGAAGCATCGTTTCGGTTAGAGGCCACGCCTTGGGCAAGTTGCCACGGTCTCCATAGCGATCCTGTAGATACTTGATCCGTTGCTCGGGTTCGAAACTGGTGTAGGCGTCATACCGTGGACACTTGGAGGCGTCGAGCAGGGCCTGGCGGGCCGCGGACGGGTCGCCGAGGCGGGTTAGGAGGCCCGAGAGCATCGCGGGGAAGAACGCGTTGCCGGGATCGAGACTCGCTCCCGTTTCGCAGGCAGTGCGGAGGATGGCCTGGGTGTGGCGCTCAACTGAGCGTTGGAATGGAATCTCACCCGGGTCCTTGAAAAGGATTTGCTCATGGAAGCCCCCTTCGCGGACGAGTTGCGCCCAATAGCGCGGATCGGCCTCCGCCTGGCAGAAACGCTCCATTTCGTCGAATCGATTTCGATACTCGTCGGTGTCGACGGCGCCTTGAGGCGGCGTAACCATCCACCAGAACCTTGCGGGTTGGGTCGCCGGCGGCGTCAAATCCTCCAGGTCCCGCTCCTTCGGCCGAACGAAGGGCATGTTCGGGAAAGTGCCGGTAACCCAACCGCCAAGGTATTTCCAACGACCGGCGAGGACGTCCAATTGGGTGAGTACTTCCCAGCGTGAAGAAGGGGCGATTAGGGCGGCCACAAGGAAGCCGGCGCAAGCGTAGGTCGGGATAAGCCAGAGCTTTAGGCGGTCCATCCGGTCCCTCCGTTTTGGGGATGACTTGATGGCTGGAGGGGTGGAGCGTTGCAGAATTGGACTTTTTCAACTTCGACCGGATTCCCCCCTCTCACGGTTCGCAAGCTCACCGATCTCTCCCACGGAGTTGAGAGATGAGGGTTGGTTGCGGCTAGTCCTTCGGTGCTCAACTCTGGAGTTAGCCCTGCGTGATTTCCTGTCGGGAGCGGGAGTTGTTGACCCGCCACCGCGAGATACTGCGATCTCGTAAGCGCTCGCGCGGCTTCGACTCCGACGCTTTCGGAGGGATGGCTGGGGTAGGTGGTGAGTACCAGAACCAACAGGCCGCCGATGGAAAGGCCGCCGAGGGGGGCGGCGAGACGAAGCCACCAGGGGGTTGGCAGTGGGCCGGCGGTCAGACTGGCGGGCAGGGGCGCGGTGCGGCACTCTTCGTAGAAGGCGTCGAGGTTGTCGAGCGGGTCGGAGGTCATTTGCGCCATTCCTTGCGAAAGGCTTCGCGGGCGTTGTGGAGGCGGGATGCGACGGTGCCGACGGGGATGTCGAGCGCGAGTGCGATCTCGCCATAGGTGAGGCCCTCGAAGTGGACGAGGGCGAGCACCGCGCGGTCGATCGGGTTCAGACGCTCAAGGGTCATCCGAACCGCCATCGCCTCGGTGGGATCGGCATCGGACGCAACGTCTTGTTGGGAGTCGAATCGAGGCCTTGCCAGCGCGGTCAGTGCGCAGCGGACGACGATCGCTCGCAACCAAGCGGCCGGCTCGGCGACCGTCCGCAGCTTCTCCCGAGACCGGGAGGCTCGAATCAGCGCTTCTTGGGTGACGTCCTCAGCGGTGTCCGGCCGGCCGACGATCGCAAGGGCTAGCCGATACATCGTGGGCCGGGCATCCCTGAGCAGGACATCCACGGCCGCATGCGACCGTCTTTCGACTGCCATCCGTATTTGAGAGGTGAGAGAAACCTGCATGGGACTCGATAAGAAGACTTGCCGAGCGAGCGAATCCTTCATACAGTCTTAATATCGCGGTCAGATTTTGAATAAGAAACAGGCATTTGTCACACGAAAGGGGCTAAGCTATATTTGCCATGAAGCTGCGAAGAGGCTTACTGCCCACCCCCGAGGGTTTGGACGAATGGGAAGAGGCTTTCGCGGAATCGAACGAGACAGTCGCCCAGATTTGTCGGAAGTCGAAGGCAGGCGGTAAGCGGGGCGTTAGCGAGCGCACGGTCGGGCGGTTTAGGAAGGGCGAGCCTCACGACGAACGTGCTCTGCTGCTTATCTATCACTTGGTGGGAATCAAGGCGAAAGAGGGCGTCCACTACCGGCGCGCTCCCAAGATTGTGGTTCCGGAAGCTCCCGCCCGGCAGACCGGCGCGTATATTCGCAGGGAAGATATAGACGACGAAATCGTTGGTCGGATTGTATTCACGCTGCGCAATTCGGTTAGTACTGAAGGTCTGTTGGTGTCAATTGAGGGCGACGGAGGGGCGGGCAAGACGCGCCTGGCACTCGAAATCTTGAAGCGTGTGGCGGCACAAGACCTTACGACCAGTTTCCTCACCTATGAACATGTGTCCTTACCAAACGACCAAGAGGAAGCCTATTGCCTGGACACGTTCATCCAGCTTCTCGGTAAGAGCTTCGGGTTTGAACCGCAAAATCGCACCGAAGAGGATCTCGTTCGCTACCTCGTGAGCGAACCGGCGCTGATCGTTCTCGACAATTTGGAAACGGTGCAGTGCGCGGCAGTCAGCGAACTGTTGCGCCGAGTCATACGGCGGTGCCCGAGATTGGCGATCCTCTGCACCTCTCGGCTCTCGGTGGGCGCCGAAGACAAGCACACGTTCACCCTCGAAATTGGAATGACGCTTGAAGAGGGAATCAGCCTCCTCCGCACACGCATGATCGAAACCCTGCCGCCAAACGCCCCCGCACGTAGGATGACGACTTCCGAACTTGGGCAGCTTGTGGCGCTTTGCGGCGGTATACCGCTCGCAATCGAAAACCTGGCTGCCATCGCTCGCACCGGATTGCAGCCGAGCCGCGTGGCGAAAGAGCTCGCCTCGATCAAGCGCGGACTTCCCGATCCTTTGGACATCACCAGTCATTTCCGAAATGCAGTTGCAGTCGATCGAAATCGTTCGATGGAAAGTACGAGCGTTTGGGGTTACCGCCTGATCGACAAGTGGGGCGGAGAGAATGCCGATGCTATCCGGAGGGCCTACCGAACGACGGGCATCTTTCCCGGGCCATTTACGAACGACGACTTCGAAGCTGTAGCGGGGCGGGGCGAGTCGAGATGGCTCGCAGATCTACATGGCGCGCATTTGCTTGGCGCCGATCAGTCGGGGGGCACGTGGTCGCAGAACGTTTTCCGGCGCGGATTTACTACGCGTCTCGCGAAGGATGCGGGCGAGTGGGAAGCGATTGAGTCCCGCTTCGTTGACCACTTCTTTGGTCTTCTCCTGCGTGAAGGTCCGTTACTTGGGGGACCGCGAGCCAACTGGGACTTGCTGCGAGCGACCGAACCGAATTGGGTCCATGCGTGCTACTTGATGGCGGACCGCATCGTGCAGGGAAGCGAGGAGGCGGCTGAGGCTTTTCACGCAGCGAGGACTGCAATTCAGAATTGTGCCTACCAGCTCGGATGGGACGCCTCTCCGTTGCTTGCCATGGTTGAGGAAGCGGCTGGCAAGCTGGGAGCCATTGCCTGTCAAGCCGATTGCGCACGATGGCTTGGTATTGCTTACCTGTGCTTCAAAGGGAACTCCGATCTCGCCAGAACATGGTACGAAAAGGCCCTCAGGCTGTATACGCGAATTGGAGATCTTGAGGGCCAGGCGGATGCGCTCAGATGCCTCGCCGACTGTGTGCCCGGACACGTGACCTCGGAAATGTTAGCCCTGGTGGAACGAGCCCGGGAGTTGGTTCCGAAAGAAGAGGTCATGCAGAAGGCCTGGATCGAGAGACGCCTCAGCGTGATACTCTTGGGAACGGAGCGCGGCAAGCGTTATTTCGAAGAGTCCTGTAGCGCGTTCCTGTCGTGTGGCAGATACGGGGACATCGCGTCGAATTATCTGGATCATGCATGGGAGGTTGCACGAAGCGGCGACTTGGAACGAGCCATGCTTCTCAGGAGCGAGGCGCGCCCGCATGCCCGGCGCTCCGGAGACACTCGGTTGCAACTAAGCGTTCTTCTCGCCGGACTTGATTGGCAGGTTTTGCTTGGCGAGAGCAAGCAAAAATATACCGACTTGACCGAGGCCCTGGCCGACCTCGCGGAAGCGAAGGAACTTGTCGCCTTCTGCTCCGATCCGAGAATGCCGCCACGCATCAAGCTTCACGAGGCAGAGTTTTTGGCGATTAACGGCCGCGTTGCGGATGCCTTGGGCTCTTTTCTGGAAACCTCCTCAGTTTTCCAGCGCCTGTCCAACTGGGAATCTGCGGATTATTGTCGCAAGAGAGCGGCAGAAATCCAAAGTGAGTTCGCCCCTGTCTCTAGCCTTTGACCAAGTCTGTCTGCAGGATGCTGGGTGCTCTGCCGAATTGGCAATGGCATTTATTAACTGCCGGTTTGGCCTGTTCACGCGGTCCACAAACTAATGGAACTTCCGTTCCCGGATCTGTCCACTGTGACGATCCGAACAGTTGAGGACCAGGCAGATGAGTCATTTGTTCCATCCAAAGTTCACGATCATAGCCGCAGTTTTCGCCGTTTCCGGTGCGGCTTTTGCTCAGTTCGGTGTCAATGACATAGTCAGCAAGGCCGTGTCCAAGGCGGTCAAGGAGGGCGAGCCGTACCACTTGGACAGCACCTCCGCCTTTCCCGATTTGGGCAATCGCGGCCCAACGTTCGATCCCGGCGGCGCGCATCCGCTTGCTTCCGCAACGGAACTCACTCCGCCCCTCAAGGCGGGGGATTTTGCGGTTCCAATTGCGGTTTATGGCTTGATGTTTGGCTGGCACGAACCAAGCACAGGGCAGCCCTATCGCCTTGCGAGACTGCAGGGAAAGCTCGCCCAACCGATCAGCCTGCTCTTCGTCCGCGGCACCGCCAAGAACGAGGCTCCTGAGCAGTTGAACGGACTTGCTTGGCGACTTCAGGATGGCATTCCTATTTCGCAATTGCGCGATTCGGACAAGGAGTTAATTCACCGTCTCATCCCCGAATTTGAGGATTCGTTCACCAAGGACTATCTGGAGTCGCTCCACTCACTGTACAAGCGCGGCGGTTCGCTACTTGGAGGCGGAAAGTCGTTCGAGCAGATGCTCGATGACGCGGGACCAGATGGCAAGGCTTTCGCGACGATGTGGAAAGCCCGAAAGGCGCTGATTTCCAAGACTGGCAACGATTCAGGCTTGCCCGGTCAGTTGTTTCAGCCGCTCGGCGACAATTTGCCGTTCGGGCTGCCGGCAATCGACAACCCTCAACCTTCGCCTTGGGCCGAAGTTCAAAGCGGCGTGTTTGTTCGCCTATCGCTCGGAAAGGGGATTTGGGGTGAAGACAACTACCTTGAAGTGCACGTAGCGGCGAAGGCCGCCGGCAAGTCCTCGCTCGCGGAAGTTTTGGCCTGCGCGGGAACTGACGCCATCGCAACTCCAGATCCATCGGCGCCCACCGCACTCATTGCCTATCCCCTCGACGAAGGCGTCGAGCCGCTCCTTCTAGTTCCTACATTCAAAGCCGCAAGCCACTAGCGCTGTCCAGGCGACTCTTACGGAAACCACTGCCATGCCACTATCCAAGCTGATTCTCGTCCCAATTCTACTGACGGTTGCCTCGGCAACAGCCATGGCAGAGCGCTGCTACTACCTGGTTGGAACCAGGCATGTTTACAAGATCGGACTCAATCGCGACGCGAACGTAGCCGCGCGAATGGAGATTGAAAAGACGTTCGCCGATCGTGTCAACGACGACCAAGACACGTTCCAGAAGCACGTCGACGCCGGCGCGGACAAGGAGAAAGAATCTCAACAGCTCAACGCGGCGCTCGATCAAGAGGCGCTCGACCGGGACAAGAGCCTGGGCGCCATCTTTGAAAACGACGACGCCATGCGGGAACAGCACCCCGAACTGAAGATCGATGGGGACGGGCCGTACCAAGTCATGGGGATCGAGTTTCACCAGGAAGCCGACGTGGCCGTGTTCGACAGCATGGTCGTCTATGCTCCTTGGCCGGGATTTGTTGCGGTGGGAGATGTGGCTTACGGCGGGTGGGTTTTCGGCGTTGCTTATGCTCCTGCCGTCTTCTTCGACCGCTACCATGGCTGGCACGACCGATACTATCACGGGGAGCGGTTCTTCGGCGGGATGTATGGCCACCACGGCCTTGTTCGCTTCGCCCCGAGAGGGTTTCACGATCGAGGTTTGGATCGGCACGACGATCGACCCGGCGCTCGCTACGGCGCCGCCGCCCACGACCGGCCTGGTGACCATCGCTATGGAGATGGTGCGCGCAACAAACCGGAGGAGCTCAAACACGACGAACCCAAACGCGACGAGCCGTTACATGACGGTCCCGCCGCGCACAGATACGGCGGAGGAGCTTCCGTAAAGGCGGATAGACCCGAAGGCGGCGATGAAGCCAAGCCGACCCATCGCTATGGCGACGGGGCTAAGGCCAAGTCCGCCGAGCACGATGCCAAAGCCGAAAGGCCGGCGCCGAAGTACGGCGCAGGTGCTCTGGCCAAGGGCGGCGTTCGCAAACCGGTCGCTGCCGCAAGCCATGCGCCCGCCGTCCATGGGCCGACTGTGTACAAAACAACGAAATCCACGTATCACGGCACCAAAGTGGCCGTAGGGGCGACGGCTACAACCAAGCCGGGAGGCGCCGGAGGCGCGGGCGCTCACCCGGGAGCCACAGCCTCAAACTCTGGCTCTCACTCAAGTACGCCTGCCTCACACCCGTCGGCGCCCGCTCATGCAGCTCCGGCGCGGAGAGGGCGAGGCTAGCCTTGCGATTAACCTAAACCCAAAGGATCGTTTCGACACGCTTCAAGCACTCACTCCAAACCAACAGTCATGTGTAGACCACGAACTCCCCTGCATTGTCTGCTTGTGCCCTTACTATTGGCTCTTGTTGCAACTCGTGCGCGAGCTCAGGCAGCAACATATTTCGACCTTCACGACTTTGCCGGATACATTACAAGCGACGGCAATTACATCGCTGATGGACTGGAGCCTGAGGGAACAGTGGCGTTCGACGGCGCGGGAAATATGTACGGGACGGCATCGAGCGGCGGGGCAAACAACAGCGGAATCGTTTGGGAGATCACAGCATCCGGCGCATATGTGGACCTTCACGATTTTGGAGGGACGATAATCAATGCCGACGGAACCTCTGGCCCGGACGGTTTTGAGCCCACGGCGGGAATCACCTTTGACACAGCGGGCAATATGTATGGCACCACGTTTGAGGGCGGGAATCCCGGAAGTTCGTTCATTGGTGTTGGAATGGTATGGGAGATTACGAAGTCGGGAGCCTATAAGGACCTGCACGACTTCAGCGGCACGATCACTCAGTCGAACGGGGAAAGTGGTCCAGATGGGTCAGGACCCGAATGCTCCGTGACGTTTGACAGCGCCGGCAATATGTACGGGACCACTTCATCGGGTGGTGCGTTTTCCGGCTCGGGGATCGTTTGGGAAATCACCAAGTCCGGAGTGTATAAGGATCTTCACGATTTCGGTGGAACAACTACCAATGCCGACGGCACTAGCGGACCAGACGGTAGCGAGCCGATTGCCTCAGTTGCGCTCGATGGCAGTGGGAACCTCTACGGAACAACGCTGGTAGGGGGACCGACGTATAGCGGGATGATTTGGGAGGTAACGAAGGCCGGAGGATACAAGGACCTTCATGATTTCGGCGGCACGATTATCAACTCCAACGGGCTGAGCGGTTCTGACGGCATGCAGCCGCACGGCGGAGTCACGTTCGACACCTCGGGGAACATGTATGGCACAGCCGTCGGTGGTGGGGCTTACTACTATCTCGAGGGCGGCGTTGTGTGGGAAATCACGAAATCTGGCACGTACAAGGATCTCCACGACTTTGGC
>Ga0206874_1145_pt1 | contig 18476 bp, 15 predicted proteins | sample Alteio_BWOrgCont_12_FD_152629 | JGI IMG/M metagenome (GOLD analysis project Ga0206874, IMG submission 152629) | Enriched cells from forest soil in Barre Woods Harvard Forest LTER site, Petersham, Massachusetts, United States -... | ecosystem: Environmental > Terrestrial > Soil > Temperate forest >...
TGTTGAGCCATTATACGATCGTATTTTAGGCCGTACCACTTTGCATGATGTATTTGATCCTATCACTAATGAATTATTAGTTTCGGCAGGTGAGGATATCACTGAAGAAATTGGTAAAAAAATAGAGAATTCACCTTTGGAAGGTATCGAAATACGTTCGGTATTAACCTGCGAAAGCAAACGCGGTGTATGCGCATTATGCTACGGACGTAACCTTGCAAGCGGTAAACGCGTGCAAAAAGGCGAGGCTGTTGGTGTAATTGCTGCACAGTCAATCGGTGAGCCGGGAACACAGTTAACCTTACGTACATTCCACGTGGGTGGTACCGCTTCAAACATTGCTGCTGAATCACAGATCAATGCAAGATTTGAAGGTATCATTGAATTTGAAAATGTTCGTACGGTTGAGTACAAAACTGAAGAAGGCCTGGTAGAAGTTGTATTGGGTCGTTCAGGTGAGTTCCGTATAGTTGAAGAAGGAACTAATAAAGTTATCGTAACCAACAACATTCCATACGGTGCGTATTTATATGTGAAAGATGGAAGTAAGATCAGCAAAGGCGATCGTATATGTTCATGGGATCCGTACAATGCGGTAATTATATCTGAATTTGCAGGTGTTGCCAAGTTTGAGGCTGTTTTGGAAGGCATTACTTTCCGCGAAGAATCAGATGAGCAAACAGGTCACCGCGAAAAGGTAATTATCGATACCAGGGATAAAACTAAAAACCCGGTTATACAGGTTGCTGACAATAAAGGCAATGTGATAAAAGGTTATAACATCCCGGTAGGCGCCCACATTGCTGTTGATGAAGGTGAAAAATTACAAACCGGACAAGTTATTGCTAAAATACCTCGCTCAACCGGTAAAACCCGGGATATTACAGGTGGTTTGCCACGTGTAACCGAGTTGTTTGAAGCACGTAACCCATCAAATCCGGCTGTAGTAACTGAAATTGACGGTGTGGTAACTTTAGGTGGTGTTAAACGTGGTAACCGTGAGATTACCATCGAATCAAAAGACGGACAGGTTAAAAAATACCTGGTTCCATTGTCGAAACACATCCTTGTACAGGATAATGACTTTGTGAAAGCTGGTATGCCATTGTCTGATGGTTCGATATCACCTGCCGACATCCTTGCCATTAAGGGCCCTGCAGCAGTGCAGGAATACCTGGTAAATGGTATACAGGAAGTTTACCGTTTGCAGGGTGTGAAGATAAATGACAAACACTTTGAAGTGATTGTTCACCAGATGATGCAGAAGGTTGCTATTGAAGATGCCGGTGATACCCGCTTCCTTGAAAGGGAAGCTGTTGACAGCTGGGACTTTATGCTGGAAAATGACGACATCTTTGATAAAAAGGTAGTTACAGAACCCGGCGATTCAACCAGCTTAAAATCAGGTCAGATTGTTTCGGTAAGAAGGCTGCGTGATGAAAACTCAATTTTAAAACGTAAAGATTTAAAATTAGTTGAAGTTAGAGACGCCATTGCTGCAACATCCAGCCCGATGCTTCAGGGTATAACCAGGGCATCATTAGGTACCAAGTCATTTATCTCTGCAGCATCGTTCCAGGAAACTACCAAAGTACTGAACGAAGCAGCAATTGCAGGTAAAAAAGACTTAATGCTTGGTCTGAAAGAGAACGTTATCGTGGGTCACTTAATTCCTTCAGGAACCGGTTTACGTGAATATGAAAATATCCGCGTAGGTTCACAGGAAGAATTTGATCGCCTGATGGCTTCAAAAGCAGAAGAAGTTGAAGCATAAGTTGATTATGTTGATTTAGTGAGTGGTTGATTAAGTTAAAAAGGAAGTTTTCCTAACTTAATCCAACCTAATAAACGCAATCAACCAGTAAACAGCAAATATTTTGATAAAGCCTTCCCGTAAATGGGAAGGCTTTTGTTATTTTAGCAGCATGGAAGAACAAAATGAAAACCAGTTGAATATTGAGCTTTCTGAAGAAATTGCGGAAGGCATTTATTCAAATCTTGCAATTATCACCCATTCAAGTTCGGAGTTTGTACTTGATTTTATCAGGGTTATGCCTGGTGTGCCAAAAGCCAAAGTAAAATCAAGGATAATTTTAACACCCGAGCATGCTAAGCGATTATTAACCGCATTACAGGATAACCTCGAAAAATTTGAAAATATTCACGGCCGCATTAAAATTCAGCAGGATCCTTCGGGCTTCCCGATGAATTTTGGTGGCACAATGGGGCAGGCGTAATTAATTGATTGGTTCACTGGTTCATTAGTTTATTGGTATATGACGCGAAAAAATTCGGTCAATTTGTATCAATTAAAAAATTAACAATAAACCAGCGTTAATGAATTTGCACCAATAAACTAATGAACCACTGAACTAATGAACCAAAAAGATGGATAAAAACGGAAAAATATATATAGCGGGGCACAGGGGTATGGTTGGTTCGGCCATTTACCGCAGATTAGAAAAGGAAGGATTCACTAACTTTATTACCCGTACTTCTGATACACTTGATTTGCGTAACCAACAACAAACAGCAGACTTTTTTGAGCAGGAAAAACCAGATTATGTATTTTTAGCAGCAGCTAAAGTAGGAGGGATTGTTGCGAATAATGCTTACAGGGCCGAGTTTTTGTATGATAATTTGCAGATTCAAAATAATGTCATCCATAACTCATATCTAAACCGGGTAAAAAAGCTGATGTTTTTAGGCTCAAGCTGTATTTATCCTAAAATGGCGCCACAGCCGCTAAAGGAAGATTATTTATTAACAGGTTTACTTGAACCAACAAATGAGCCATACGCTATTGCAAAAATAGCAGGCATTAAAATGTGCGATGCTTATCGTGCACAGTACGGGTGTAATTATATATCTGTAATGCCTACCAATTTGTATGGATATAATGATAACTATCATCCTCAAAATTCGCATGTTTTGCCAGCACTTATACGCCGGTTTCATGAAGCAAAAGAGCAAAATTTGCCTGCTGTAACTATTTGGGGAACAGGGTCACCTAAACGGGAGTTTTTATTTGCCGATGACCTTGCAGAAGCCTGCTATTATTTAATGCAAAATTATGATGAAGAGGGGTTGGTAAATATTGGAACCGGTGAGGATATCTCAATAAAGGACCTGGCCCTCATGATAAAAAAGATTGTGGGTTACGCTGGAGAGCTTAATTTCGATAACTCAAAACCCGATGGTACGCCACGCAAACTGATGGATGTTACAAAGCTTCATAGCAAAGGCTGGAAACACAAAATTGAGCTGGAAGATGGAATCAAATTAGCTTACGGAGATTTTTTAGAGAAATATAAAAATTAAGTATAATATATTAGCTGTTTAAATTATAATATGAGTAGCATAGTAGTATTTGGCGCCTCGGGGCAATTAGGGCAATGCATTAAAGATATTGCCGGAAAGAATGGAACAACGTCCATTCATTTTCCGCCGGAAAGTGAAGCCAACATATTGGATAGTGACTTGTTGAGAAAAGTTTTTGAAGCTTATAAACCAGATTATTGTATAAATTGTGCAGCTTACACTGCTGTGGATAAAGCCGAAGAAGACCATGAATTAGCAATGAAGATAAATAAAATTGGCGTTGAAAAATTAAGCAGGTTTTGCGCTGAAAAGGGGGCGACACTTATCCACATTTCAACAGATTTTGTTTTTAAAGGAGACAAGGCAAGTCCGCTTACCGAAGAAGATTTAGCCAGCCCTATAAGTGTTTATGGACAAACCAAGCTGGATGGCGAAAAAGTTGCAGAACGGATGGCGAAAAAATATTTTATTATTCGCACAGGCTGGCTTTATTCGGAGTATGGGAATAATTTTGTTAAAACCATGCTGAAGCTTGGCACCGAAAAAGACGAGCTAAAAATTATTGCTGACCAGGTAGGGACGCCAACTTATGCTATTGACCTGGCTGCCTGTATATTGCAAATAATTGAAAGTGATAGTACAGCATATGGCATTTACCACTACAGTAATGAAGGTGTAACTTCGTGGTATGATTTTGCCCGGGCCATATTTGATATTTCAGGAACAAAAGTAAAAGCTATTCCGGTACGTACAGATGAGTATGTAACTAAGGCAACCCGCCCTGCTTATTCTGTGATGGATAAAAGCAAGATCAAAAAAGAATTTGGAATGGAAATTCCGTATTGGAGAGATAGTTTGATAACTTGCATTGGCAAACTAAAAGCATAAACACTATACATGAAAGGAATTATTTTAGCCGGCGGATCGGGCACAAGGCTTTATCCTATAACCAGGGCCATAAGCAAGCAACTGATGCCTATTTATGATAAGCCGATGATCTATTATCCGCTGTCAGTATTAATGCAGGCAGATATAAAAGAGGTTTTAATTATTACTACACCCGAAGATAACGAAAGCTTTAAGCGTCTGCTTGGCGACGGAAAAGAGCTGGGATGTAATTTTGAATATGCCATACAGGAAAAACCAAATGGATTAGCGCAAGCCTTTGTAATAGGTGAACAGTTTATAGGTAATGATAAAGTTGCACTGATACTTGGCGATAATATATTTTACGGTACCGGTTTTAGTGAATTGATCCGCAGCTTTAATAATGTTGAGGGTGCTGCTATTTTTGCCTACCCGGTTGCCGACCCTGAAAGATACGGGGTTGTTGAATTTGATAAGGATTTAAAAGCCTTATCGATAGAGGAAAAACCCGATAAGCCGAAATCAAATTTTGCCGTACCCGGACTTTATTTTTATGATAATACGGTAATTGAAATTGCCAAAAATTTGAAACCATCGCCTCGAGGTGAGTATGAAATTACTGATGTAAATAAATTTTACCTGGAACAGGGCAACTTACATGTTGGAGAAATGGATAGGGGTACAGCCTGGCTGGATACCGGAACATTTGATTCGTTAAGCGATGCCTCGGAATATGTTAGGGTAATTGAAAAGCGGCAAGCCACCAAAATTGGCTGCATTGAAGAAGTAGCTTATCGCCGTGGATTTATTGATGATGAACAGCTAAAAGTGTTGATAGCAAAATATATTAAAAGCGGTTACGGGCTATATTTAGAAACACTGCTTCGTTAGATTTCGGATTTCGAATGTTCCATTTCGGATTTAGTAAAAAATTCAGAAACAGACTGTGAATTGCGAAATTGACATAATATACTAATGCTCCGGCTTTACTTTTAATTAAATCCGAAATAGAAATTCCGATATCCGAAATAAAGTGGACAGCTTACTTTTCTTTTATTAAATCCTAAATCGAACATCCGAAATCCGAAATTAAATTTACGTCTATCCACTTAATCTCTTTATCCTTTCCAAACCAGGTCATTTGTCTTTTGGCAAAGCGGCGGGTGTTTTGCTTGATCAGGTCAATGGCTGTTTCCAGGCTGGTCTTTCCTTCAAAATAATCAAACAACTCACTGTAACCAACCGTATTCAGCGCATTTAAATGCCGGTAGGATAATAATGACTTTACTTCTTCAATCAACCCTTGCCTTATCATATCATCAACGCGCTGATTAATGCGTTGATATAATATTTCCCTCGGCAAATTCAAGCCTAATTTTATAATGCGGAAAGGGTGGTTATTTGTTGAGGATTTGCGATAAGATGAGAAAGGTTTACCCGATGCTGCGAATACCTCCAGTGCCCTGATAATACGTTGTGGGTTATTCAAGTCAACCTGATTGTAATATTCAGGGTCGGCAATTTTTAGCTTCTCCTGTAAGCCTGCAATGCCTTGTTCGCTAAGTTCCCTGTTTAATTCTTCACGGACAGCCGGATCTGCATCCGGAAATTTATCAAAACCTTCGCACACCGCCTTAATGAACAACCCCGAACCGCCAACCAATATTACCTTATCATGAGTCTTAAAAAGATCGGTTAACAGTGCCAGGCATTGTGTTTCATAATCGCCGGCGGTATAAGTTTCTGTTATGGATAATGAATTGATAAAATAATGCGGAATTGCAGCCAGCTCATCATCAGTTGGTTTTGCTGTACCTATAGACATTTCACGATAAAACTGCCGGGAATCCGCCGAAACTATTACCGTATTATAGTACTTTGCTAACTGAATTGCTGCCGCTGTTTTACCCGATGCAGTAGGGCCTGCAATTACGATAAGCGTTTTTTGTAGTTCATTGTTCATAACTCATAGTCCATGGTCGATAGACCATAGACCATGGTAAATTAGTGGAGATATCTTAAATAATGATGATAGCTATGGACTATCGACTATGGTCTATGGACTGAAAATTAATAATCATCCCCATGGGGCATTTTGCCTTCTTCTTCCTCAAAACCTTCATCATCCGAAAACCCACTGCCAAATTCATCCTCTTCTTCGTCATCAACCTTCTTTTCCTCTTCATCCTCTAAACCGGTTTCTGCAACTTCCGAGAAATCTTCGGTATCCTCATCGCTGATGGCCAACTCATTCAGGAAATCAAAATCATCGCCTTCAGCGGCCTCTACGGGTGTGTTAATTACATTCCCAAATTGTTTTGGTGCTTCACCTACTGATTTTATAACAGCAGGATAAACAACCCCAGGGGCATCATCCAATATGATTTTCATCAGTTCAACATGAAAATCAAAGGGGCGGTCGAAATTAAAAGTATAATAAAATTTTTGATGCGGATCGTCGATATAGCTTAACAGCTTTACCTTATCCATCAGGGCAACTCCCCGGTCAATTCTTTTTTGATTAGGCAAATAAGTAATCTCTTCGCCTTTTGTCCATTGATCATTACTGATATAAAATGATGAAGGATATTCCGGAACGTAACCGGTTGACTGGTGAATGGCCCGGTGAAGATCCTCAAATGTTTGATTGGACTTCACATCGATCTCTCTTATCACATCATCATAGTCTTCAAAAGTAATTCTGAACCTGTATAGCGCCATTTTTTTAAGTAGATTTTTACAAAAATAATAATGTTTTGTGTATTTCGGATTTCGGATGTTCGATTTCGGATTTATTTATTGCATATGTATAATTCAAATCCGGAATTGACATCTGAAATTAGTTATTCGCTAGCCACAACTTTTAAGCCAATTTCTGCTCCTTTTAAAATTGTGTAATTAATTGCTGCTTCGCGTTCATTAGGTATTTCGCCTTCCAGTATGGCTTCGCGTATCTGGTTTTTAATAATTCCCACTTCCCGGCCCTCTTTTATTCCAAATAATTGCATTATATCAATGCCGGTAACCGGAGGCTGCCAGTTGCGTATGTTGTCGCGTTCTTCAACATCTTTTAATTTTTGCTGAACAAGCTCAAAGTTGTTGCGGTATTTTTTTACTTTATATTCGTTTTTTGTGGTAATGTCTGCTTTGCACAACAGCATCAGGCTCTCAGTGTCATCACCGGCTTCGAATAATAATCGCCGCACTGCCGAATCTGTAACAATAGATTGCGCCAAAACAATGGGGCGTAAATGTAGCTGCACCATTTTTTGCACAAACTTCATTTTCTCATTAAGCGGCAGCTTTAGTTGAGTAAATATTTTAGGCACCATGCGGGCACCACGGTCTTCGTGGCCATGAAATGTCCAGCCATGCCCGGGTTCAAAACGTTTGGTAGCAGGTTTTGCAATATCATGCAGTATGGCAGCCCATCGCAGCCACAGGTCGTCGGTTGTTTCGCAGATGTTATCTAATACCTGCAAAGTGTGATAAAAATTATCTTTATGGCCTTTACCATCAATATATTCAACCCCGTAAAGAATTGTCATTTGAGGGAATATTTTGTGAAGGAGGCCGGTATCAAACAAATAATTAAAGCCGATGGATGGTTTTTTTGATAGTATAATCTTGTTCAGTTCATCCGTTATGCGTTCCTGTGATATGATGCTGATCCTTTCGACGTTGCTTTTTATGGCTGCAACGGCAATTTCATCAATCTTAAAATTGAGTTGCGATGCAAAACGTATAGCGCGGAGCATCCGCAGCGGGTCGTCCGAAAAAGTTTCAACCGGGTTAAGCGGCGTTCTGATCAGTTTTTGCTCCATGTCAGCTATCCCGTTAAATGGATCTAAAAGCTCTCCGAATGAGCCTGGATGCAGGGAAATAGCCAATGCATTTATAGTGAAATCCCGGCGTTTTTGATCATCTTCCAATGTTCCGTTCTCGACGATTGGTTTCCTGGAGTCCAGGCGATATGATTCTTTACGGGCGCCTACAAATTCTAGTTCCGTGTCCTGGTATTTAAGCGATGCTGTGCCGAAATTTTTAAATACAGATAATTTCACCTTTAACTTTTTTGCAACACTTTCGGCAAATGTAATGCCATTGCCAATTACCACTATATCTATATCTTTTGAAGGCCGGTCCAAAAATAGATCACGCACAAATCCTCCAATTGCATAAACCTGCAAATGCTGTTCAGCAGCCAGTTTGGATATGATGGAAAATATAGGATGTTTTAAATACCTTGTCATTATTACTTACGAATTACGAATTACGATTTTAGATTTATTTTTAGATTCACAACAAATCATAATTCGTAAATCTAAAATCGTAATTTCTCTTACCTCCTGATAAACTCAAACTTACCATCCGGAGCTAATTTCATTATGGTCGACGGTGTTTTTATCTCCATATCGTGCTGGTCAATATCAACCACGTAATTAACACCATTAATTATTTCATCGTCAATTTGTGAAAAATATTGAGGTGATGGTTTACCGCTTATATTGGCTGATGTTGATACCAGTGGTTTGCGTAAACGCTGTATCAACTGCTGACAAAACGGATGTTTTGATATACGTATACCAATACTACCATCACTGCTGATTAATGCCGGTGAAATATTTTTAGCTCCGGGCATTACCAAGGTTAAAGGGTTCTCGGCATATTCAATCAAATCATAAGCCAGTGGATTTACTTCGCTTACATAGCTTTCCAATTTGTTTTCAGTATCCAGCAAAATAATCATGCTTTTAGCTTCATCGCGCTGTTTCAGCCTGTAAATCTTTTGAATAGCGTCGGTATTGGTAGCATCGCAGCCTATCCCCCAAATAGTATCGGTAGGGTATAGGATGATGCCGCCTTCCTGTATAACCTTTAAAGCTTTGGCAACTTCTTCTTTAAGCATGGGGCAAATATACGCTCAATGTGTTAATGATCTGTAATTCGTCTATCAGTTGCATACATTTTGGTATGCCGTATAATTCGCAGGTGTTTTTTACACAAGGCTCGCAGCTAAGCTTACCATAACGAAGCACGGTTAAATTTTGCTGATTATAAGGTGCCGTATTGTACTCATTCCCCGCGCCAAATAATACGACAACGGGTGCACCAACACTATTAGCTAAATGTGCCGGCCCCGAATCGGTGGTTAATACTGCCGTTGAAGCAGCCAGTAAACTACATAAACCGATCAGGTCTGTTTTTCCGGCTAAGTTTTTTATACGTTCTTTATTTTCAGCTCCCTCAATTACCTGTTCAATAAAAGCAGCTTCTTTTGGCGAGCCGATAAACGTAAATGTTGTACCGGTAAATGTTTTGGTTAATAAATTAATAATGGCTCTGCCTTTATCAACAGGCATTCTCCTTGATTCGGCTTCGGAATTGAAGTTTATTATAACGGTGTTTTTATCTGTTTGTTCAGAATTGTTAACGGCCAACTTTACCTGTTTGCTAATTACAGGCTTACCAGTAAATTGTTCAAGAAGAGATATATATTCATCAACCCTATGAACATTTACAGGTTTTTTATAGCTATTTGTCAGCATAAAGAAACCACCTTCCTTACCAAATCTTATCCGTTTTTTACTACCTGTGGCCAATGCCATTACTAATGATGATAAGGAAGTTGGCAGATTAAAAAACAGATCATACTTTTCTGATTTTAATTTTTTCCCGAAGCGGTATACGCCAAGTAACCCCTTATTTTCCTGCTTTGAAAATGGGTGAATAGTGTGCAAACCGGGTATCAGGGTGGCTATACTGTTCAACTCCTTTTTTATGATAACATCAACATGGGCACCAGGATATAACTCCTTCACTGCCGCGATGAAAGCAGTGCTCATCACCACATCGCCAAGCCAGTTAGGAAGCCGAATCAGGATTTTCATTTTTGAGAGGTTAAAGATTGGTGATTAGAGGTTAGTTAGGCATGATAAAAGGCAAAGACCAGAGATTAATCGAACTGTACTTTTCCTAATCTCTAATCTTTAACCTCTAATCACTAAACCGCCACATTATTTTCCCTCAAGGCATCATTCAATGATGTTTTTTTATCAGTTGATTCTTTGCGCTTGCCTATAATTAAGGCACAAGGCACCTGGTAATCTCCTGCCGGGAATTTTTTAGTATATGAACCCGGGATAACTACCGAACGTGCAGGTACATGACCCTTATATTCAACTGGTGCGCTATGAGTAACATCAATAATTTTGGTTGATGCGGTTAACACTACATTAGCGCCTAATACCACTTCCGTTTCCAAATGAACACCTTCAACAACTATAGCTCTTGAACCGATGAAGCAATTATCTTCAATAATAACAGGTGCTGCTTGTATGGGTTCTAATACGCCGCCTATGCCTACGCCACCACTTAAATGCACATGTTTACCTATTTGCGCACATGAGCCTACGGTTGCCCAGGTATCAACCATTGTGCCTTCGCCAACATAAGCGCCAATATTTACATAAGATGGCATCATGATCACTCCTTTTTCAAGGTGAGCGCCATAGCGGGCAATAGCATGGGGTACAACGCGTACGCCTGTTGCTGCATAGTCGGTTTTAAGTTTCATTTTATCATGAAAAACAAAAGGACCGACTGAAATTTCTTCCATTTGCCGGGTTGGGAAATATAGTATTACCGCTTTTTTAATCCATTCATGGGTGTGCCAACGTGTTCCGATTAATTCGGCGACACGAATTTGGCCCTTGTCGAGCTGTTCAATAACAGTGTCAATCGCATTAATATATTCGTTATAATGCAGCAGGTTCCTGTCTTCCCAGGCTTCTTCAATTAGTTTTTTAAGATCTTGCATCAGTAAATAAAAATTTTGGCAAATTAAATCAATTTTAAGGGGAATTGTTAATCAGAGTTTACGGATGTTTAAAATTACAAATTTGCACTGCAAAACTTACAAAGTGTTTAAGACTTTGTAAGTTTGAATATTAATTATGGCTGAAAAAGAAAAACTACGAATAGATAAATACCTGTGGGCAATACGAATATTTAAAACCCGCACCCTGGCATCCGACGCTTGTAAGGCCGGCCGCGTAAAGCTGGATAATCAAAACATCAAGCCATCGCACGAAGTAAAAGTTGGCGAAACATACCAGATATCGAAAGGTATTGACCGGAAGGTACTGAAAGTTACCGGCTTGTTGGAAAGCCGCGCAGATGCTAAAACAGTTATTAACTTTTACCAGGACATAACCCCGGTTGAACAAACCCAGGCATTTAAATCGATGTTTCATGCACCGTTATTAACCCGTGACCGTGGAACAGGCAGGCCCACCAAAAGAGACCGGCGAGAGATAGATGAGCTGAAGGATGATTTTTTTGAGAAAGGAAGTAATTAATTTAAAGTTAACATGTAAGTAAAAAATTGCCTAATCTAAGTTCCATTTGGTTTAGTTTTAGTTTAATTTTTTATGGATTTTGCTGCTGATTTATGCGGATTAACTCCATTTTAGTTCCATTTAGGTATGTTATACAGGTATTGATGCTATTGTTAAAGGATTGTTTTCCAAATGTTATTAAACAAGGGGTATTATAATATAAATAAGAGTTATTAACAGGCGCACTTTTTAGAACGTATCGCAAAACAATTCTTTTTTTTAATAAAAAATTATACTTTTGAGCCAAATATCATTTTTAAAGAATGATTGTTATCTACCAATAACAGTATGAAAAAAAATCTTTACCTGAATATTTTTATATTCCAGGCAATTATATTGTTCTTAACCTCATGTGTTAATCAAAAGCAAATAGCTTACTTTCAAAAAGGTGTAAATCAGTCTGATACTATTGCCGTTGCCAAGGCGTACGTTCCAAAAATACAGTCGGGTGATATACTTTCCATTATGGTGGGATCACTGAATCCTATGGCCAGTAGCTTTTTTAATCCCTTTTCAACAATGCCGGTTACCGGTGACAATGGATCGGGCGGGGCATCGGGCAATGGAACCACTGCTTCAATTGTGCAGCAAGCTGCTCCCGGTTTCCTGGTGGATTCAGCAGGTGCAATAGAATTTCCGCTTATCGGTACAATAAAAGTATCTGGCCTCAGCACATCTGAATTAAGAGATGTAATTAAAAAACAGTTATTAACTTATGTAAAAGAGCCTACAGTTAATGTAAGGTTTTTAAATTATAAAATTTCAGTAATGGGGGAAGTAACCAGGCCTTCAATATATATTATCCCTAACGAAAGAATCACATTGCCCGAAGCTTTAAGTATGGCGGGTGATATGACTATTTATGGAAAAAGAACTAATATTCTTATAGTAAGGGATAATAATGGAAAAAAGGAATTTGGACGTGTAGACTTAACAAGCCGCGAGCTTTATAATTCCCCTTATTATTATTTAAGAGCCAATGATCTTGTATATGTCGAACCGACAAAAGCTAAAATTCAGCAATCCGATCCCATCTATAGAATTCTGCCTATTGTATTAAGTGCTATTTCAGTAATTGTAATAGCTATTTATTATGGAAGACACTCATAAATATAACTATTAAAAATGAATCTTAATGAAAATATAGATGGTCTTACAGACCAAAATGATACGGAAGTAAATTTAAGAGAGATTTTATTAAGGTACCTACACTATTGGAAGTGGTTCGTATTATCATTGGTTATTTTTCTTGCACTCGGGTTTATTTACATAAAAACTACTACCCCTTTATATCAGGTTGAGACCGACCTCTTAATTAAGCAGGATAAGGATAATGCCAGTGTGGGCGGTGGGGTTGATATATTAAAAAGTCTGAATCTTTTTTCATCTGATAAAATAGTTGACAATGAGGTGCAAATCCTTAAGTCATATACTTTATTTGAAAAAGTGGTAGAAGATTTAGGGTTAAAAGTATCTTATTTTCAAAATGGCCGAGCCAGGAAAATTCCCTTGTATGAAAATCTTCCTTTCGAAATAGACCTGTTAAGGCCTAATAAAGATAGTTATAAAGACTATTTAAAGGTAACTTTAGTAAGTGAGAATGAAGTTGAAGTTGATGGAAAAAAACTTTTATTTAATCGCCCTTTTCAGTCATCTCTGGGACTGATAGTTATAACTGCGAAAACAATAAATCCTAAATTTTTAAACAAGGAAATTGATATAAAATTTAATGATCTTGACGATTTTTATCAGGACTATAGTAAATTATTAAATATTAACCCGGTAAGTAAAGATGGTACCGTTTTAATTATCACTTATCAGGACGCTGTGCCTAAAAGAGGTAAAGATATTTTAAATAAACTTGTTTTTGAATATAATAATGCTGCTGTCGAAGATAAGAATAAAGTTACTGCCAATACTTTATCATTTATTGAGGAACGTTTAAGAAAACTTGCGGATGAATTGGGAACTGCTGAAACGAGTGTGGAAAACTATAAATCCAATAACAAAATTACGGATATAGGTGCGCAATCCCAGGCATTTATGCAAGGTGTACAGCAGAATGATGCGGATTTAAGTAAGGTAAATATCCAACTTAGCATTTTAAAAAATTTAGAAAACTATTTAAATACCGGAGGAAATGAGCAGGATAAGCTTCCTTCTATGCTGGGTATAGATGATCCTACGTTACTGTCGTTAGTTAGCCAGTTAGGAGAAACTGAGCTAAAAAAGGAAAGCTTGTTACAGACTATACCTGAAACCAATCCAATTGTTCATTCCATTAACGACCAGATTAACTCGCTTAAAACCTCAATTAACGAGTCGGTTCAAAACCTGAAATCTGGTTTACAGATAACAAAGCAGCATCTCGAAAAAAAGAATTCTTCATTTGAATCGAACATGAAACTTGTGCCTTCTAAAGAGCATGGTTTGTTGGATGTGATGAGACAGCAAGGAATCAAAGACACGCTTTTTAATTTCTTATTGCAAAAGCGTGAGGAACAACAGATGTCATTGGCCTCAACTTTAGCTGATAGCCGTACGGTTGATGTGGCCCGAAGTACACCTTTGCCTGTAAAACCGGTTAAGTCGCTGATAATGACTATCTTTTTTGTAATTGGCCTGATAATTCCGATAGGTATTATTTATTTGAGAAGTATTTTGAATAACAGGGTTAATAAACGGGCAGATATTGAAAAATTAACCCGCATCCCGATTTTAGCCGAAATAGCCCACTCAGATGAAACGATGGCCCTTATAACTGTTGGAAAACCGCGATCAATGGTAGCAGAACAAATTCGTATTCTTAGAACTAATTTGCAATTTGTTAGTGCCGAGCAAGAGCATAAAGTATTGTTATTTACATCAGGCGTAAGTGGTGAGGGTAAATCGTTTGTATCTCTCAACCTGGGCGCCAGCCTGGCTATGTCAGGTAAAAAGGTAGTTATTTTAGAATTGGATTTAAGAAAACCAAAGTTGAACATCGCTTTGGGCTTAAATAACGATCAGGGATTGTCTAACTACTTAATTTCAAATATATCTTACAAAACTATTCTTAAAGAGATACCACAATTGCCTGACTATTTCATTATCACCAGCGGGCCGGTTCCACCTAATCCTGCGGAATTATTGATGAATGGCAGGATTGAAGCTTTGATTAAAGAATTACAAAAGGATTTTGATTTTGTACTTATTGATGCACCTCCCGTTGGCTTAGTTACCGATGCCCAGCTTTTGGCCCGGTTTGCACATGCAACTATATATATCGTTCGCCATAATTACACATTAAAGAACCAGATTCACTTAATCGACGATCTTTATAGAAGTAAAAAGCTCCCAAATTTAAATATTGTATTTAACGCTATTGATTATAGTTCAGGTTATGGCTACGGTTATGGCTACGGCTATGGTTATGGCTACGGAGATGGTTATTACCAGGAAGATAAACCTAAAAGGTTTACGCTATTTAAGCGAAAGAAAAAACAGTAGTGAAATAAATATCGATATAAACGCATTTAGATTAATGAGTATGCCTACGATTAAATCATCAGAAGAAAATAATAATTTCTACAAAAACGCAGATTTTACAATTGCAGTTATAGGTTTAGGATATGTTGGCTTGCCGCTCGCTGTTGAATTTGCAAAAAAATATAATACTGTTGGTTTTGACATTAATTTAAATAGAATATCAGAATTGAATAATGGGTATGACCGTACCTTGGAAGTCAATAATGAAGATCTGAAAAAGGTTAATAAAGCCGAAAATACACTACAGACTGGGTTGTTTTGCACTAATAATCTTTCAGACATTGCTAAATGTAATATTTATATAATAACTGTTCCAACTCCCGTTGATAAACATAACCGCCCGGATTTAACGCCGTTGTATAAAGCAAGCGAAACGGTAGGCAAGGTTTTAAAAAAAGGTGATATAGTGATTTATGAGTCGACTGTTTATCCTGGGGTTACTGAAGACGAATGTGTTCCTGTCCTTGCAAGCATTTCGGGATTGGAATTCAACACTGATTTTTTTGCAGGCTATTCACCAGAGCGAATTAATCCCGGAGATAAAGAGCATACCGTTGCTAAAATTTTAAAAATTACCTCGGGGTCAACTCTTGAGGCCGCTGAAAAAGTAGATCAGCTTTATAATTCAGTTATTACAGCAGGAACACATAAAGCAACATCTATCAAAGTTGCCGAGGCTGCTAAAGTTATTGAAAATGCCCAACGGGATATAAATATTGCTTTTGTAAATGAGCTGGCCAAAATATTTAATCGCTTAGGAATTGATACCGATGAAGTACTGCAGGCAGCCGGTACAAAATGGAATTTTCTGAAATTTAAACCGGGCCTGGTAGGTGGTCATTGTATTGGTGTTGATCCTTATTATTTAGCACAAAAGGCGCAGGAAGCCGGATATCATCCGGAAATCATTTTAGCAGGTCGCAGGCTTAACGATGGCATGGGCGAATACGTTGCTCATGAGGTTATCAGGTTAATGATAAAGAAAAGTATCCCGGTTAAAAAGAGCAACGTTTTAGTGCTAGGTATTACATTTAAAGAAAATTGCCCTGATGTGCGCAATACCAAAGTTGTTGATATCCTGAATACTTTAAAGGGATATGATGTAAATATTACAATTCTTGATCCTTTGGCTGAGCCCAAAGAAGTTAAGCATGAATACGGTTGGGATTCTGTTACAAAACTCAATAACCGGAATGATTACGATGCTGTTATTCTTGCCGTTTCACATAGTGAGTTTAAAGATTTGGATATTTCTTCATTGTGCAAGGCAAATAGGGTGGTATACGATGTAAAAGGAATATTGCCAAAAGAAATTATTGATGCGAGACTTTAATTTAAGTTCGTACAAAAGAGGTTTAATAATAAAACTACTCATACACTATTAATACTATATGTACGATCTGCCTTACCATACTGAAGACTTAGGTCAATATAATTTCTTAATTACCGGAGGAGCAGGCTTCATAGGCTCAAATATTGTAGAATACTTGCTTAAATATGGCGCTAAAAAGGTTCGTGTGTTGGATAATTTCTCCACCGGCCTGCAATATAATATTGAAGTATTTAAAAATAACCCGGCATTTGAACTAATAGAAGGCGATATCAGGGATATAGATACTTGTCGTAAAGCATCTGAGGGAATAGATTACGTAACCCACCAGGCTGCTTTAGGCTCCGTACCGCGCTCTATTAATGATCCGTTAACAACTAATGCAGTTAACATAGATGGTTTTTTAAATATGCTGGTTGCCTCGCGTGATGCCGGTATTAAACGATTTATTTATGCAGCCAGCTCAAGTACCTATGGCGATCACCCTGGTTTGCCAAAAGTTGAAGACAAAATAGGCAATCCGCTTTCTCCTTATGCTGTAACCAAATATGTGAATGAATTATATGCCTCCGTGTTTTCCAAAACATATGGTTTCCATGCAATAGGATTACGGTATTTTAACGTATTTGGTCCTCGTCAAAATCCAAAGGGAGCATATGCTGCGGTTATCCCTCTTTTTATACAATCGGCTTTGAGGAATGAAGCGCCTAACATAAATGGCGACGGTGAAACGAGCCGGGATTTTACCTTTGTGGAAAATGCTGTACAGGCTAATATAAAGGCGCTGCTTGCTCCGGGTATTAACCGGCACGAAGTAGTAAATATAGCTTTCGGCGAACGGACAACACTGAACCAGCTATGGACACAGATTTGTGAAATTTTGAGAGTTAATATAACGCCAAATTACATGGAAGAGCGTAAAGGTGATGTTAGACATAGCTTGGCCGATATCACGAAAGCTTCTAATCTTATTAACTATAATCCGCTCATAGCTATTTCGCAGGGGCTAAATATAGCGTGTAGCTGGTATGAAAATTCTAATAGAAATTAGAAAACTATGGATCAGGGTAAGAGTTTATTCAAGCATACAGTAATTTATGCTATTGGCGAATTAGGATCCAAAGTTATAGCATTCCTACTGTTACCTTTATACTCTTTTTATCTTAGCGCCCAGGAGTTTGGAACATACGATTTAATAATTGCTTCCGTTTCACTTTTAATACCATTTATTACAATTCAAATTTCTGATGCTGTTTACCGGTGGCTATTAGATGCAACATCTGAAAGAAAATCAATAACCATAACTACAGGCCTTTTTATAATTGTTATTGTCTCGTTAACTTTTGGTATCATTTATTATATATCATATGCCTTTGTTGGATATAAGTACGGGAATTACATTTTTTTCTTACTTCTTTTTTCTTCCTACCTGCCTTTTTTTCAACAAACTCTTAGAGGTTTAGGAGAAAATAAATTATACGCAACTGCTGGTATACTTAATACAATAGTTTTATTCAGCTTAAATATCGTTCTTTTAACGGTTTTTAAATTAGGATTAAGAAGCCTGTTTATCGCATCTATTACCGCCAATATTATTACCATTATTTTTATAAGCGTAGCAATAAAATTTAGCCGCTTTATTTCAATAAGCAGTATAAATTTAACCGAAGGCAAGAAAATGGTCTCCTACTCCTGGCCTTTAATCCCAAATTCAATTAGCTGGTGGTTGATAAACATAGCAGATAAATATTTAATACTATATATCCTAAATATCGAGGCCAATGGATTATATGCAGTTTCGTCACGTTTTCCGGCTATCATTACTGTGTTTAATTCAATATTTTTAATGGCCTGGCAGGATCATGGCATTATAGCTGATAGCAAAGATAACCAAGCCTTTTTTTCAAAGACATTGGATAGGTTTATAAATTTTGAATTTACCTTGGTAATACTTCTGATATCAGTTTCTCAATTTATTATAAAGCATTTTATAAGTTACAAATTTTATGAAGCATATAAATTTATGCCAC
>Ga0206874_1146_pt1 | contig 18456 bp, 21 predicted proteins | sample Alteio_BWOrgCont_12_FD_152629 | JGI IMG/M metagenome (GOLD analysis project Ga0206874, IMG submission 152629) | Enriched cells from forest soil in Barre Woods Harvard Forest LTER site, Petersham, Massachusetts, United States -... | ecosystem: Environmental > Terrestrial > Soil > Temperate forest >...
ACTCGGCAGATTTTACAATCATTGTACAAAGGTAAAATTTGTTTTGTGTAAATTTGATGTTTAAACATATATTATTGTCGAAGTATGACAAATCATATATTCTTAGTGACCTCTGTGGTTAATTTTACCACCAAGGGCACAGAGAAAGAATGCACAAAGTAACACAAAGGGGTACCTAACAAATAATTGCCGTCCCTTTTAAGGGGCGGATAAAATAAAAACAGAAATTTGGCTTTAGCCAAACTAACCAACAAATCATCATGGATAATTACAAAATACCAGCCCAAACCCGCATAGGCCACGTACATTTAAAAGTAAGCGACCTGCAAAAGTCATTGGATTTTTATAGCGGATTACTCGGTTTCGAGATCATGACCACCTACGGCGACCAGGCAGCATTTATATCTGCCGGGGGCTATCACCACCATATCGGCTTAAATACCTGGCAAAGCAAAGGCGCGCCACCAGCTCCAGAATACGCCCCAGGCCTGTTCCATACAGCCATTCTATATCCCGAACGCAAAGACCTGGCAGTTATTGTACAGCGCCTCATAGACAACAAATACCCGCTAACCGGCGCGTCGGACCATGGCGTGTCCGAAGCCATTTACCTGGATGACCCCGACGGCAACGGCGTTGAACTATACTGGGATCGCCCCAAAGACCAATGGCCCCTTGATGCCGAGGGTAACCTGACCATGTACACCAGGGCATTGGATGTAAAAGGGTTATTGAGTTTGGCTAAATAGTATTGCTCCGTAGGAGCAAATGTTGGTAGCAAATACAATTTAAAATGTTTAGCATGCCGTAGGTATGCAAAGCAGCGTGGTTACGTACCTACGGCACGATTCTTTCTATTCATTGATTTTTCTACCAATATATAGCCCCTATGGGGCTTTTTGGCATTAAATGCAGGAGAGCGAGGTTATGTCAGAATTGCATCATGCTAATCCTTAAATCCCCTAAATCAAGGTTCAGACAATATGGTTCCGCCAATAAAATCAGCGAAATCCTGAAATCATTAAAATCAGCGGTGTATCTTTGCCCAACAATATGAACGAAACCATAACGCCCTATAACCAGCAGGAAGCCAAAAAAGCACAGGTGGCCGATATGTTCAACAACATCTCCAAAACCTACGATTTCCTGAATCATTTTTTGTCATTAGGCATCGATATTATCTGGCGCAAAAAGGCCATTAACGAATTAAAAGCCGATAACCCGCAGCTGATACTGGACGTAGCCACCGGCACGGGCGATTTCGCTTTTGAGGCTTTATCTATCCTCAACCCTAAAAAAATAGTGGGTGTCGATATTTCACAGGGCATGCTCAACATCGCGCAGCAAAAAATAACCAAGCGCGGGTTAGGGAATAAGTTCGAAATAAAATTAGGCGACTCGGAAAAATTGCCTTTTGAAGCCAACGCGTTCGATGCGGTGACTGTTGCCTATGGCGTGCGCAATTTCGAGAACCTGGAAGTTGGTCTTGCCGATATTAACCGCGTATTAAAACCCGGCGGCAAAGCGGTGGTGCTGGAGTTCTCTAAGCCTAAAGCGTTCCCTATAAAGCAACTTTATAACGTATATTTTACGTATATAACCCCCGGCATAGGTAAACTTTTTTCAAAGGACGCGCGTGCCTATAGTTACCTGCCCGAATCGGTCGCGGCTTTTCCCGATGGCGAAAGGTTTGTGACCTTAATGCAGAAGGCGGGTTTTAAAAATACCAAATGCCGGCCTTTAGCGTTTGGTATCTGTTCCATTTATACAGGCGTTAAATGATTAAACGGTACTTAACCCTCATCATGCTCACGTTTTGCTGCAATTTTGTATTTGCACAGCATGCGCCTGCGTGGGGTGGTGGCGCCGATCAAAAAGACCTTAGCTTTGGCTTTACCTTCTCGTACGTTACTAATTATTATAAAATACTCAAAAAGCCCGATTGGCAAAGTCCTTTCCTCGATCCTGAAAATGGCAATGTCCCGGTTACCAGCCAATTGAATAGCATCAGCTCGGCAAATACACCCGGTTTTGGGGTTGGCTTCATTACCCGTTACCGCTTAACCGAACACCTGGAAGCACGCGTTACGCCACTGCTCATATTTGGCGACCGTAGCCTTACCTACCTTTATTCCGACCCTAAATACAACGTAACCAAATCTGTTTCGCCCACAACGGTTGATGTCCCGTTGCTGCTAAAGCTTAAATCCGACAGGATAGACGATTTCCGGGCATACGTTATCGGCGGCTTAAAATATTCCTATAGCATAGGGGCTGATAAAAGCGATGGCGATGTGGCTTTGATCGACAGGAACGTTAAAAATGTGGATGCATATACTTCGTATGAGTTTGGCATAGGCTGTGATATTTATTTTGAATATTTTAAACTTTCGCCCGAACTAAAGTTCTCAAATTCATTTGGTAATGTGCTATATCCCGAGAACCAGCCCTTCTCGGCGCCTATCAGTAAATTGTCATTACATACGGTAATGTTAAGCCTTTGCTTCGAATAGTTCTTTTAAAAAACTAATTTCGTGGCCAATAGTTACTAATATCTATGGCTAAAATTGCATTAATAACCGGCGCTACGGCTGGTATAGGTGAGGCTACCGCCGAACTTTTCGCCCGCGAAGGATACGACCTGATACTTACCGGCAGGCGAAAAGAGCGGCTCGACCATGTGGCCCATCGTTTAAACAAAAAGTATGATGTAGATGTAGCCACATCATCATTTGATGTGCGCGACCGCCAGGAAGTAGTCGACACGCTTAACGGTCTGCCCGAAAAATGGAAGAAGGTAAACGTGCTGGTAAACAACGCCGGACTTAGCCAGGGGCTTGACCCCATTGATAAAGGCGATTACGACGACTGGGACCGCATGATAGACACCAATGTAAAAGGCCTGTTGTATGTAAGCAAGATAGTAGCCAACTGGATGATAGAACACGGCCACGGCCATATCATTAACATAGGCTCGATAGCTGGGAAAGAGGTTTATGCCAATGGTAACGTATATTGCGCCTCAAAGCACGCGGTTGATGCGCTTAGCAAGGCCATGCGCATTGATCTGCTCCCACATGGCATAAAGGTAACCGCCGTTCATCCCGGTGCTGTGGAAACGGAATTTTCCATAGTGCGCTTTAAGGGCGATGAAAAGCGGGCGAAAAAAGTGTACGAAGGTTTCGACGCGCTATCGGCAGAAGATATAGCCGAAACCATCTGGTTCGCGGTATCGCGCCCCACACACGTAAACATAAACGAACTGATAGTTATGCCCACCGCGCAAGCAAACGCCGGGACGATATTTAGAAAATAAATTTAATGTGCAGATGTGCAAATATGCAGATGTGCAAATGATTATAATTTGAAGATTTGAAAATGTGCCAATTTGAAAATGAAAAAGCACAATTAATAATTCAATAAATCAGTAATTCAATAATTAATATAAATTCGAAATTGAACATCCGAAATCCGAAATAAAAAATTTACTCATTCACTAACTCACTCATTCACTCAATATAAAATGTCCCTAACCACACAAATAGATCAGGATATAAAGCAAGCCATGCTAGCTAAACAGGCCGACAGACTGCGCGGCCTGCGCGCCATAAAATCGGCATTGTTGCTGGCCCGCACTGAAAAAGGCGCTACAGAAGAAGTTACGCCTGAAGCCGAAACTAAAGTCTTACAAAAACTCGTAAAACAACGTAAAGAATCGGCCGAGATATACAAAACCCAGAACCGTGATGACCTGTACCAGGTTGAAATGGAAGAACTGGAAGTGATAGAGGCTTATTTGCCAAAGCAAATGAGCCATGCCGAAGTAGAAACATATTTAAAAGACCTGGTAGCGCGAGTAGGCGCAACATCAGTAAAAGATATGGGTAAAGTTATGGGCGCTGCAAATAAAGAACTGGCCGGCAAAGCCGATGGCCGCACCATATCAGAGGTTGTGAAGCAGTTGTTAGGATAATAGTTCATAGTTTATGGGTCATAGTAAAAAGTCAAATGCATTCTAACTATGAACCATGAACCATTAACTATGAACCTTCGACTTAACTAAAAAATAAAAAAACTTGCAACTCAACCGCAATAAACTATTTTTATAGCAGAATAATCGGGCTTGTACTGAATTTACCTTCAGCGATGCTTATATTATTAAAACATATACAGTTATATGAGTTTCGTACTTAAAGAGCAAAACGGGTTTAGTTATATTGATGAGGGTGAAGGTGAAGTGTTATTATTGCTGCATGGTTTGATGGGGGCATTGAGCAATTGGGAAGGCGTGGTTAACGAATTTAAATCGAAATACCGCGTTATAATACCCATGTTGCCAATTTATGACCTGCCTTTGCTAACAACCGGCGTAAAAACCGTAGCCAAGTACGTTCATAAATTTGTAAAGTATAAAAAGCTCGATAACCTTACCATAATTGGTAATTCACTGGGTGGGCACGTAGCGCTTATATATGTTTTGGCACATCCAACGTTAGTAAAGCGTATGGTGTTAACCGGTAGCTCGGGTTTATATGAGAATGCTTTTGGCGGAACTTTTCCGCGCCGCGAGAGTTATGATTTTATAAAGGAGAAGGTTGAATTTACATTTTACGACCCCGCGACGGCTACAAAAGAGCTGGTTGACGATGTTTATAAAACCGTGAACGACCGTCACCGCGTGATCAGGATATTGGCAATGGCGCGTTCGGCCATACGCCATAATATGCAGAAGGATCTGCATAAGATCCGTATCCCCGTAGGGTTAATATGGGGAAAGAACGACAAAGTTACACCGCCCGAGGTTGCCATGGAGTTCCATGAGTATTTACCGAAGTCGGAATTAGTATGGATAGACAAATGCGGGCACGCGCCTATGATGGAGCAACCCGAAGAGTTTAATATAGCCTTAAAGGCGTTTTTAGATAAAACAGCAGTGTAAGATGCTTGCAATTGAGTTAATAAGCGATGCGATACCACCCATACACACTTCTGACAGTGCTCAGAAGGTGATGGACCGTATGGTGGAGTTCCGTGTGCGCCATTTGCCAATTGTAAACGAAGAGCAGTTCCTGGGACTGGTAGGTGAGAACGACCTTGTTGAAGTAACCGATTACCAAACATCCATAGGCGCGCTGGCTTTATCGCTGGTTAACCCCTATGTGCTCGAAGACCAGCATATATATGATGTTATCCGCCTGTTTTATGAGCAGCAGCTAACGGTGGTTCCGGTGCTTGATGTAAAAAAGAATTATTTGGGCGTAATTTCCATAAACGCAATGAACGAATATTTTGCCCGTATAACCTCAGTTGCACAGCCGGGTGGTATTATCGTGCTCGAGATAAATAACAAAAATAACTCGCTTGCGCACATGGCACAGATCGTGGAGTCAGACAACGCCCAGATATTAAGCTCATACGTTATGGCTCACCCCGATTCCACCCGTATGGAAGTTACCCTGAAAGTAAACAAGCAGGATATATCGGCCATTATAGCCACCTTTTTGCGTTACGAATATGATGTAAAAGCTACCTTTAACCATACCGGCGATAACGACAACTCAAGGGATCGTTACGATTCCCTGATGAATTATCTTAATCTTTGATTAGTTCATAGTTAATGGTTCATAGATCATAGAAAAAATCAAATGATTATTAAATTTTGCAGTCACCATGAATTATCAGCCATGAACCATGAACTATTAACCATGAACTGCGAAGAATGAGCATGAAAATAGCAATATACGGCCGGCAATTTAATCCCGATGCTTTGCCATACGTGCAGGAGGTATTTGACAACCTTGCACAGCACAGTGTCGAAATTTATGTCCATAGCCAGCTTAATGAGTTTATTGCCGGCCGGGTAAAAACCATCCCTTACAAAATATTAAATCCCGGCGATAAGATAGAAGGCATTATCGATCTGTTCATCACCCTTGGCGGTGATGGTACCTTGTTGGATATGGTAAGCGTTATTTGTAATACGGGTATCCCGGTTATCGGTATAAATTTTGGTCGGTTAGGGTTTTTAGCCAGTATAAACAAAAACGATATTGCCGCAGCTATATTTGCCGTGGTAAATAACAACTTTACCCTCGATAGCCGCGAGCTGCTCAGCATTGGTTCTGAACAGGAGATATTTGGCGATGGCAATTTCGCGCTGAATGATATTACCATACACAAGCGCGATGACGCGGCCATGATCATTACCCGTGTATTTTTGGATGGCGAATTTTTGAACGCTTATTGGGGCGATGGTATCATTATATCAACGGCAACGGGTTCAACCGCTTATTCGTTAAGCTGCGGCGGCCCTATTATTTTCCCGCAGTCGAACAGTATTGTGCTTACGCCCGTTTCGCCGCATAACCTTAATGTAAGGCCGATCATATTGCCTGATAGCTGCACTCTTACCTTTGAGGTGGAGAGCCGTAGCAATAATTACCTGGTAACCTGCGATTCACGAACAGCTACCATTGATAAACCCATGCGTTTCAGCGTTCAAAAGGCCGGATTTAAGTTAAATCTTATCCGTTTAAATAATGAAAGCTACTTATCAACGTTAAGGAACAAGTTATTGTGGGGACTTGACGCCCGCAATTATTAAATTTGCTTAATGCCGAAAACTCTACTCATTATACTTCTGCTATTTATCTCGTTCAATTTACAGGCGCAAACCTGGGAAATTGGCGGCAGTATTGGTGGTTCCGGCTATATGGGCGATCTTAACCCCAATAACCCTCTCAAACTAAGCGGTATTGCGGCGGGCGGCTTCGTAAAACGCAACTTTGACAGATACCTGGCCTTAAGGTTGAATTATACTTATGGCGATATACAAGGCAATGATGCCAACTCATCAAACCAGCAATTCCGCGACCGTAATCTTAATTTTTATACCGGCCTTAGCGAGGTAGCGTTGATAGGCGAATTTAATTTTATGGAATACCTGCCCAACGTAAGTAATAACCGCTACACGCCATTTATTTACCTGGGCATTGGTACTGTACGTTACAACCCGCAAGCCGATTACCAGGGCGAACGCTATAACCTGCGGCCCTTAACTACAGAAGGAGAGGCCAAGCCATACGCGAACAGCGCCATATCCATACCTTATGGGGTGGGTATTAAATACAATGTATCGGGTAAATGGAATATTATTGCCGACCTGGGCTACCGGCAGCCAAATACCGACTATTTGGATGATGTGAGCGGCGCGTACCCAAACCCCGCCAAACTGCCAAGCGATTTGGCGCGCGCGCTATCCGATCGCTCAGCGGCAAACGCCAATACGCTCATCGGCAGCCAGCGCGGCGATGGCCGCGGGCGCGACACTTATCTTTTCCTTCAATTTACGCTATCGTACACCTTCGTTACGCAGAATTGCTATTTCGAAAAATAAAACATCCCCCCAAATATTATTATATAAAGAGTGAAGTTAAAGTCCTCTCCTTTGGAGAGGATTTAGGAGAGGTTTATTTACAACATTGTTGCAACAATTAACATTCCCGAACGTTAAATAAACTAAAGCGGCAAACCTATACGCCGCTTATTACCAATTCTTTAACCTTAATCTTTTACTGTCATGGCTGAATTAGTCTCTTCTCCCGGAAAATCAGGCGGCAGAAACCTGAACAGGCTCCCGGTCCGTGTCGACCTTACTGCCTTAGTCGATCTTGCCTTTTTGCTCATCACCTTTTTCATGCTCACAACAACGCTTCAAAAAGCGCGGTCATTGCCATTGGTAATGCCAGCGCCTGGCCCGCCGGGTTTTGTAGCGGCTTCAAGTACCATGACCATCTGCCTTGGCAAAAACAACCAGGCTGTGTATTTTGTCGGCATGCCGCAAAAACCGCTGACTACGCCTAAAATGGTTGCTTACGGTACTGCTATGGAGCAGGCTATTATACAAACGGCCAAACAAATAACCGCGACAACTGGCAAAAAAATGTTTGTGATCATAAGCCCGTCCAATCATTCGGTGTATAAAAGCCTTGTAAACACACTCGATGAAATGAACATTACCGGTGTAGCATCATACGCCATTGCTCCCATACCACAGGAAGGTATAGCCTTGCTAAAGCAAAAAGGCGCTTATTAATAGTTTGCAGTTCACAGTTTGCAGTTTGCTATTGGGTAAACTGCAAACTAACTATCACTCTGCAACATCCAATTGCACACTGCAAACTGCCTGCTGCGAACTGAACATCCTCTCCAACAAAATCTTTTCCCCGGCATACTAAAAAAAACGCAATTAAGTTTTACCTTTGTACCCTGAAAAAAAAGGCGCTAATAGCAAAAAAGCGGGCCAATGAGGTATTTTAACAAATATTAACTACCGGCTTTTGTTATTAGTTATATTTTTGGGCAAATTTTATTAAAAGCGTCTTTGTAACCAGATTACGGCTTTTATTAATCGGCATAAAATGGGATATAAGGATCAGATTGATTTGTTGAAACTACCAAGGCACATAGCTATCATAATGGATGGTAATGGTCGCTGGGCTAAAGGCAAAGGCAAATTAAGGGTTTTTGGCCATCATAACGGGGTACTCTCCGTGCGCGATGTGGTTGAAGGGAGCTGCGAGATAGGGTTAGAATATCTTACATTGTATACTTTCTCATCCGAAAACTGGAACCGCCCCAAGCTGGAGGTGATGGCTATAATGGAGCTATTGGTAAGCACAATCCATAAAGAGATAGAAACCTTTATGAAAAATAACGTGCGCCTTAATGCCATTGGCGAACTGGGAATGCTGCCTGAGAAATGCCACAAGGAATTAATTAACGCTATTAAAAAAACATCAGTAAACACAGGCCTTACTCTTACCCTGGCATTAAGCTACAGCTCGCGGCGCGAGATTGTGCAGGCAGCTAAAGCAATTGCACTTAAAGTGCAGGAAGGGCGTTTAGCAATTGATGATATTGATGAAGAAATTTTTGAAAGCAACTTATATACGGGTAATATGCCCGACCCTGAGTTGCTGATACGAACCAGCGGCGAATTTCGCATAAGTAATTATTTGCTTTGGCAAATAGCCTATGCCGAATTGTATTTTACAAACAAGTTATGGCCCGATTTCCGGAGGGAAGATTTTTTCGAGGCCATAGCCGATTATCAAAAACGTGAACGCCGTTTTGGCCTGATAAGTGAACAGGTCAATTAAATTTTTGCTTTTAACACTTTTTAACAACTGTATAAATTATTTTTAGCCACTTAAATATTCGAATGAATAAATTTCTTTTTACTATTCTTTTCTCTATAGTGAGTACTGCTGTAATGGCACAGGTTTCCCAGCCCAGGCAGTCGTACCTGAGATCATCGCTCCCGGCTGATAGTTTGAGTTATCTTAATCCTAAAGATTATATTATTGGTGGTATAACAGTTACCGGTACAAAATATCTTGATAAAGACGTACTGATAACCATTTCAAAATTAACAAAAGGCGACCGTATCAACCTGCCGGGCGATGCCAATGCCAGCGTTATTAAAAACCTGTATGGCCAGGGTTTGTTTGATGATGTGCAATTAAACATCACCCGCATAAACCTTGATACCATTTACCTTGAGATAGCGGTTCATGAATTGCCCCGATTATCAAAAATGCACATAACAGGTATCCGCAAAGGCGAGATAGATGATGTGCAGAAGCTGCTGAGCGATAAAACCGGTAAAATTGTAAATCAGAATTTATTAAGCACCACTTCGGCTATTATTAAAAAGCATTTTAACGAAAAGGGCTTTTTAAATACTACGGTAGATATTAAGCAGCGTAAAGATCCGGGAGATGCGAACAGTATAATACTGGATGTTGCCGTTGATAAAAAAACCAAAGTGATGATAAACAGCGTAACCTTTGAAGGCAACTCTGTATTCTCGGAAAAAAAATTAAGGAAGTATTTAAAAAAGACACGCGAAAGAAAGTGGTATAACGTATTCGGTTCTAAAAAATTCAAGAACGATAAGTATACCGATGATAAAAGCGACCTGATAACAAAAATGCAGGATAAGGGCTATCGCGATGCCGAAATTATAAGCGATACTGTTACCAAGCACGATTTTGAAACAGTTGACGTACACATTAAATTGCACGAAGGGCCAAAGTATTACTTCGGTGATATTAAATGGTCGGGCAATGCAAAATATTCAACTGAGATACTGAACAAAGTACTGCGCATTAGTAAAGGCCAGGTGTTTAGCGAAGACGAACTGAATAAAAGGTTAAGCGGCCCAACACCAAACAGCGACGACGTTTCATCGCTTTATTTGAATGATGGTTACCTTACCTATAATACCGACGCGGTACAAACCCGTATCCATAATGATACTGTTGACCTTGATCTTAGGGTATACGAAGGCCCGCAATACACCATAAACCGTGTTATTTTAAAGGGTAACGATGTAACCAACGATAAGGTGGTAATGCGCGAGATACGCACCAAACCCGGTCAAAAATTCAATAAGGACCTGCTGATACGCAGTACCCGCGAAATTTCGCAGCTGGGCAACTTTGACGAGCAGAAAACCGAACCAAAGCCAACAAACATTAACCCGCAGGATGGTACCGTTGATATTATATTCAACGTGGTTGAAAAACCATCAGACCAGATCGAGCTTTCCGGTGGTTTTGGTGGTGGCCAGATAGTGGGTACCTTGGGCCTTACCTTCAATAACTTTTCTATCAAGAATATATTCCACTTAAAAGATTACAAGCCGCTGCCAAAAGGCGATGGTGAAAAACTAAGCTTAAGGGGCCAATCAAGCGGAAGGACCTATCAGAATTATTCGTTTACCTTCTCCGAGCCATGGCTGGGTGGTAAAAAACCTATATATTTTGCGGTATCGGCTTACACGCAGTTAAGTTCAACAGGCCAGTACTATGCTACCACCGACCCGCTGTATAACAAATTGCGTATAAACGGTGTGGGTATTACATTGGGTAAACGCTTAAACTGGCCCGATAACTACTTCCAGTTAAACTACTCATTAAATCTTGACCACTATAACCTGGATAACTATACCGGTTACCTGTTTTCAAATGGTACCTCGTATAACATTAAGTTAACACAGGAGCTTCAGCGTAATTCGCTGGATGTACCTATTTTCCCAACATCGGGTTCAAACATGAAGCTGACCTTGCAGGGAACCCCGCCATATTCATTATTTAATAATATAAATTATGGTATAGCTACACAGGAACAGATCTATCATTTTGTTGAATATTACAAGGTGAAGTTTGATGCGCAATGGTTCCAGACGCTTTTTGGTAAATTCGTATTAATGTCGCAGGTAAGGTTCGGCTGGTTGGGCGAGTATAATTCAGATGTTCCCCAATCACCGTTTGAAAGGTTTAAGTTAGGCGGCGACGGTATGCAAAGCTACCAATTTTTACAGGGTAGCGATATTATAGGTTTACGTGGTTATCAAAACTTCTCGGTTATACCTGTCGGCACACAATATTCTACAGCCAATGGTGGTACGCAGGAAGACAACAACACAGGTAGCCCTATCTATACCAAATATACACTTGAGCTTCGTCACCCGGTTATTGCAAGCCAGTCGGCAACCATATTCCTGCTGGCCTTTGCCGAAGGCGGTAACGTATGGGATCACTTCAGCGATTACAATCCGTTTAACATAAGGCGTTCGGTGGGTATTGGAGCACGCGTATTTTTACCTATATTTGGTTTACTGGGGCTTGATTATGGCTATGGATTTGACCAGATACCGGGTATACCTGATGCTAACAAAGGACAATTTAGTTTTTCAATTTCTCAGAGTTTAAGTGGCGGATTTAATTAAATTTGCATAAGTATGATGAGAAAAGTAATTTTTATACTGTTTTTTACGTTTACTGCATTTACTGGTGCATTTGCGCAGCGCTTTGCCTTTGTTGATTCGGATTACATTTTAAAACATATACCCGATTACCTTTCAGTACAAAAGCAATTGAACGCGCTGCAGGATGAATGGCAAAAACAAGTTGACGCCAAATTTGCCGAAGTTGACCGTTTGTATAAAGCATACCAGGCCGATATAGTGTTAATGACACCTGATATGAAAAAACGCCGTGAGGACGAAATTGCCCAAAAGGAAAAAGACGCCAAGGATTTTCAGCGACTTAAATTCGGGCCCGACGGCGAGCTTACACAACGCAGCAATGCACTTATAAAGCCTATACAGGACCGTATAGCAAAAGCAATACAGGCAGTTGCTGAAAGCGATAACCTTGACATGATATTTGATAAGAACAGTGAGGTTATAATGTTGTACGCTAACCCGCGGTATGACAAAAGCGCCGATGTAATTACCAAACTGGGCCTTAAACCCTGAGCATTTGCTAAATAAATTATTTATACATATAATCGCACTAATTAATTAAACACAGAACAAGAACAATGAAAAAATTATTTAAAGTTGCTTTAGTTGCAGTTGTCGCAGTAGGCTTATTATTCGCAGGCAACTTTGCCAAGGCACAAAGTAAAATTGGTTACATAAATACTAACCAGTTAATGGATCTGCTACCCGAAATGAAAACGCTAAGGACACAGATGGAAGCATACCAGAAAACATTTTCTGATCAGTTAGCTACCATGAGCAATGAATACCAGGCCAAAGGCCAGAAATATGAGCAAACACAAGCTACTATGACCGATGCTGCACGTACTGCTGCGCAATCTGAATTACAGGATATGCAAACCCGTATTACCAGCTATCGTGATAATGCTCAAAAACAGATCGAAGCAAAAAGTAACGAACTGTTAAAGCCATTGACTGATAAAGTACGCGCTGCAATTACTGCTGTAGCTGCCGAAAAAGGTTATGCTTACGTATTGGATTCATCGCAGGTTGAACTTATTGTATCGCCTGCCGGTGATGACCTGATGGCGCCTGTAAAAACAAAATTAGGCTTACAATAATCTCATATTAAAAACATTTTACCAAAAGCGTTCCGTATTTACGGAACGCTTTTTTTATTTTTGTGTAGTGCCACTTTTGATCTCGGATTTCGAATGTTCAATTTCGAATTTATAAGAAATTAAAAAAGGAAAAAAGCAGGGCCCCGTGCGATTCCCCTCTTGAGAGGGGTAGGGGTGTGTTAATGGATAAACTAAGCAATAAACCAATCGGGATATTTGATTCAGGCTACGGTGGGCTCACTGTCTTCCGATCGATATTTCAGCAGCTTCCGCAATATGATTACCTATATATGGGCGATACAGCGCGTGCGCCTTATGGCAACCGCTCGTTTAGCGCCATACACCAGTACACCTGGGAGTGCGTGCAGAAAATGTTTGCCATGGGCTGCCCGTTGGTAATACTGGCCTGTAATACTGCCTCGGCCAAAGCCCTGCGCACTATACAGCAGCAGGACCTGAAAACCGAAGACCCCGCAAAGCGCGTATTAGGCGTTATACGCCCTACAGCCGAGGTGATAGGTAATTATACCAAAACTAACCAAATAGGCGTCCTGGGCACAAAAGGAACTGTACAGTCGGGTTCCTATCTTATCGAGATAGATCACTTTTTCCCTGAGCTTAAAGTTTATCAGCAGGCCTGCCCGCTATGGGTACCGCTTATTGAGAACGGCGAGCACGATAAACCCGGCGCCGATTACTTTGTAAAGGAATACCTGGACCTGATCATGGCGCAGTCGCCCAATATTGATACGCTACTGCTGGCCTGTACCCATTACCCGCTGATGCAGGACAAGATAAACGCGTACCTCCCATCAAATATTAAAACCGTTTCGCAGGGCGAAATTGTAGCCAAAAGCCTGGTGGACTACCTGCAGCGCCACCCCGAAATGGAGCAAAGCATTACAAAGAACGGCACCCAACAATTCTTTACTACCACCGATGATACCGCCGATTTTGACAGCCATGCTACAATATTCTTTGGGGCGCCGGTGGAATCGCAGTCTGTATTGATGAAAGGCTAAGAGAGCGTTGCCTGTGGTGGGGGCGCAGGCAACGGGAATAATCTCCGTCACCACTTTTATCAAAATAATTCCCGTAATTTGAATTTATCCTTCGCCGCTCAACTGACTTGGTAATTCTTTTTATGAAAAAAGAATTTTGGACATAAAAAAGTCTCCCCTTCCGGGGGAGATTGAGAGGGGGCTAATCAATTTTTATTAAGTTTGCAGCAAAAGCGCACATAAATTGAATATCTACTTAACATACTTTGCTATTGGTATAGGGCTGTTCGCTTTTTCGGCCCTGTTTGCTTTGTTTGGCGTGTATGCCGAACGCAAAGTGGCCGCTTTTATACAGGACAGGCTGGGCCCTACTGAAACCGGCAAGTTTGGTATGCTGCAAACCCTGGCCGATGGCTTAAAGCTTATTCAAAAAGAACTCATTATCCCTGCCGCTGCCGATAAGATATTATTTATGATGGCGCCCGCTATAATTTTTATAGCCGTTTACATGGGCTTTGCCGCCATGCCATGGGCCCCCGGCGTAGTGCCAACCAGCTTAAATTTGGGGCTGTATTATATTTTCGCCATTGTGGCTATTGAAACCCTTGGCATATTAATGGCCGGCTGGGGTTCGAATAATAAATATTCCATATTAGGGGCTATGCGGTCGGTAGCGCAGATCATTTCGTATGAAATACCTGCCGGGTTCGCGTTAATATCGGTGGTGATGATAGCGCAGTCGTTGAATATGCAAACCATAGCTATGCAGCAGGGCGTATTATCAACCGAAGGTGTAAAGTTTTTAGGTTTTTGGGATGTGTCACAAATAGGGGGCATATTCGCCTGGAATATTTTCCGCGCGCCGCATTTGATCATAGCGTTTGTTATTTACTTTATAGCTTCGCTGGCCGAAAGTAACCGGGCGCCTTTTGATATACCCGAGGCTGAATCGGAGCTTGTAGCGGGTTTCCATACCGAATATACCGGCTGGCGTTTTGCCTTTGTGTTTTTTGCCGAATATTCGATGATGTTTTTGGTGTCGATGATAAGCGTGGTGCTGTTTTTGGGCGCATGGAATACGCCGCTGCCAAACATAGGTTCGGTACAGTTGGCTACATGGACAACCGGCATAGCATGGGGAATAATATGGGTATTGCTGAAAAGCCTGCTGCTGGTAGGCGCGCAAATGTGGATACGATGGACATTACCCCGCCTGCGTGTTGATCAGCTCATGAACCTGTGCTGGAAAGTATTAACCCCGCTGGCATTTTTATGTATGCTGGTATCGGGTATTTGGAGAGTGTTTTTAATGTAATTATTTGATTTCGAATTTCGAATGTTCGATTTCGGATTTAATTGAAAGATGTAAAAATCAGGATGATCCTTGAATCCTATAAATCAAGGTTCAGACTGAATGAACTAATGAACAACAAAGTAATAAACGGATTTACCACGGCATGGAAAGGTTTAACCCTTACCCTTAGCCACCTCTTTGCCTCAAACGCGAAGCGTAAAGTAATATCCGCCAGCGATAATAATTACTTTAAACAGCTCGAAGGTACCAATACCATACAATACCCACACCAGTCGTTACCGGTGCCCGAGGTTGGCCGTTATCAGTTGGATGTAGAGATAGATGATTGCATTGTATGCGACCTTTGCGCCAAAATATGCCCGGTTGATTGTATCGATATTGAATCCATCAAAGCCACTGAGGTGATAGGCCAAACATCCGATGGCTCTAAAAAAATGCTATATGCAGCTAAGTTCGATATTGACATGGCTAAGTGTATGTATTGTGGCCTGTGTACTATTGTTTGCCCTACCGAATGCATTGTAATGACCAATCAGTACGATAAAACGGTATTCGAGCTAAAAGACCTGAATTACGAGTTCTCGGACATGACACCCGGAGACGCTGCCGAAAAACGCGCCCTGCTTGAAAAACAACAAGCCGAAAAACAGGCGGCAAAACTGGCTGCCATGCAAAAAAAGGAGGCCGGCGAATGAATTTAGTCCAGATCCTTTTTTATGTAATGAGTTTTATAGCGGTGGCATCGGCGGTGGTTGTGGCGTCTACTAAAAACCTGGTGCGCTCGGTGTTTATGTTCTTCATTACGCTGTTCGCGCTGGCCGGGCTATATGTACTCGCTCTTGCCGATTTTGTAGCCATTACCCAAATTGTAATATATGTTGGCGGCATTTTGGTGTTGATATTATTCGCCTTCATGCTATCGGGCCGCGAAACGCTGGATGTATTACAACAACAGAAAAAACAATTCATCAGTGCCAACAGGGTAGCCGCACTATTACTTTCCGCCCTGTTTTTTATTGTACTGGTAAATATGATAGTAAAGGTTGATGCCAATAACCTGCCGTGGATAAAGAAAGCGCTTGCTTTAAATAATGCCGTTTTACCAACATCGGACATGACGGGCAATATCGGCATGAACCTGATGACCCAGTACCTGCTGCCATTTGAGGCCATATCTATTTTATTAATGATGGCGCTGATAGGTGCGGCACATTTATCACGAAAGGAGCAGGTGCAATGATCTCCATGACCGATTTTTTAATAGTAAGCGCCGCGTTATTCTGCATAGGGCTTTATATGGTGGTATCAAAAAATAATGCCATACAAATACTCATCGGCATTGAGTTGATGCTGAATGCTGCTATATTGAACCTTGTAGGTTTTGGCAAATTCGACAGGTTTACAAATGGGGGGCAAATGTTCGCCCTGTTTGCTATAGTGCTGGCGGCGGCCACAACAGCCGTGGCCCTGGCTATAATTTTAAACGTATACCGCCGTTACAGAACCATCGACCCAAACAAGGTTGATAAATTGAGGGATTAAAAAATGAAAATATTAACCATCATATTTTGCCTGTTCCTGTCGGTAAAAGCCCTTGCGCAGGGTGCCGACCCGCTATATATAGTTGATGGTAAGGTTGTGCCCTCCATTAGCGATATTAAAGCGGCTGACATTATGGAAACGGCTGTATTGCCTGATACGGCTGCAGTTGCCAAATACGGCCCGAAAGCAGCCCACGGTGCTATGATAGTTACTACAGTAGCAGGCGCGATCACTATTTATGAACGGAAATTAGGCAACTTTAATAAACGGTACAAAAACTACCTGGAAAAGCATCACGGCGACGATACCAAGCTGGCCTATGTAATAAATAATACCATTTTGACGGCTAAGGGCAAAAAAACAGTAGGCCAATTGTATGACCTGGAGCCGGGTAATATAGCGAAAGTGGATTACAGAACCGACAGACGCTTTAGCACCGATGCCACCATAGTGATAACCACAACCGATGATAGCAATTAACAAATGAGAATATTTACTATCATATTTTGCTTGTTTTTGTGGGTGGATGCTATGGGGCAAACGAGGAATACTACAGCTATATATTCACCCAAAACTTTGCGGTTACTGGATAGCACGCTTCACACTGAAAAAATGCTGATACTGGTGGATGGAGTTATTTATAAGGACAGTTTGAAAAACTTTGATGCGAATACAATTAGAGGCATAGGTATTTTAACTGATACTGATGGAGTGAAAATTTATGGTACGTCAGGGGCTAATGGGGTATTATTAATTATGACGAATTCGAAGTTAGCAATGGCCCAAATTGATAGTGAAATGGCCAAAATGGTTGTTGACGACCCACCACCCGCTAAAAAAACTAAAGTGTTGTATGTGATAGACGGTAAACAAACCTATACCTATGCTACAGATAACAAGAAAATGCCTAATCCCAATGATATATTAAGCGTGGATGTGTTAAAACCAGCTATAGCTAAAGTGAGATACGGCAAAGCAGGAGCTAATGGTGCCGTGATCATCAAAACCAAAAGCGGGTCAATACCACTTTATGAGAAAAAATTAAGCGCGCTCTCTGAAAAATATAAGACATATCTGGCAGAACATAAAAATAATGATGCTGCTATTTTTTATGTAATAAACGGCGAGGTTATTAATGACAATCCGGATGCGCTGGATAAAAAATTGGATAAGCTTTCGGCAGGCCAGATCAAGTCGGCGGAGTTTTTTGAAAAGTGGTCAAAAGCCCTTAATAATGAACATATTTTATTAGTGATAAAAACCAACAAAATTAATTGAATTTAACCCAGCCATACCAGGATATAACTACCATTTACTATGCGCTTACAGCAGTATTGTTGCCCCTGTTTGCCTTTTTGGTTAATATTTGCCTGCCGGGTAAGCGTAATAAAATAAGCGGCTGGCTGTCGACTTTTGCAATTCTTATCAGCGCGGTTTTAGCTGCGTTGGTTTTTGCAGGGATATGGAACCGTGAACCTGTGCATGTTCAAACCCTTTGGTTCACTATTGGCGCGACCAAATTATATGCGGGTATTTTGCTGAATAACCTTTCGGCCTTAATGCTGCTGCTGGTTAGTTTGGTTGCGTTGCCGGTGCATATTTATTCCACCGCCTACATGGGGCACGATGAAAACTATAAGCGATATTTCAGCTATCTCAGTTTCTTCTGTTTTAGCATGCTGG
>Ga0206874_1102_pt2 | contig 18371 bp, 18 predicted proteins | sample Alteio_BWOrgCont_12_FD_152629 | JGI IMG/M metagenome (GOLD analysis project Ga0206874, IMG submission 152629) | Enriched cells from forest soil in Barre Woods Harvard Forest LTER site, Petersham, Massachusetts, United States -... | ecosystem: Environmental > Terrestrial > Soil > Temperate forest >...
CGGGCTCAGAAGGACCGCCCAGGAGCCGGGCAAGACGGTTACGACGATGATTTGGGACGGCGGCGACTATCTCGGAGAGGTGAAGTGAAATGGGAGTCATGAGCGTCAGTTATCTCACCGTCGACGGGGAGATCCTTTCCGAAACCAGAAACGGAGTCGAGTCCGACTACATCCCCGATCCGCTTGGATCGACGGCTGCCCTGACCAATTCCAGCCAGACGATTACCGATACCTTTCTCTGGTGGCCCTATGGGGAATTAAGAAGCCACATTGGCTCAAGCGTCACGCCATTTTGCTACGGCGGGACTCTGGGATATTACGCGGACAATAGTTCGCGGGAATATGTTCGAGCTAACAACCTAAGGACTGGGCTAACTCGATGGCAATGCCTTGACGGTCTGTGGCCGATCGTACTTCCATTTACGTACGTACATGACCGGCCATTGACGTCAACCGATCCCAGTGGCCTATCTGATTATTCAGACTGCATGAAAGATGCTATGAATCACATGCTCACGCAACGGGAAGCGTGCATTCTGTGCCAGCAGCAAGTCAACAATCTCACGAAAGGTCAAGCGGAGAAGAAGTGCCGCGGAGTACCCCGTAAGAGAGGCGGTCCCAGACCGCCCCTCATCGTTCCCAAAAAGGGCGGAGGACATTACTCGGACCCACCTCCCGTTGTAAGCTGGCTTATTGGAGTTTGCGGATCATTTATGCCAACCGGAGCGGATGTCATGGCTAACGCGCCGGGCTCTGGTAAGGATCTTCTCTGCATTGTGACGCTAAAGCGGCTTGGCGATAGCTGGGATCAGTATTGTGGCAATGACGACTCTTCTCCTGGAAGAGGCAGGTGGCCCGGAACGACCGATTCATACTGGGATAACTACTGTTCTTATCTTGACTATGCCATCAGCGAATGGAAGGCATTTTGTCAGTAGGATTAACCTCCGTCCTTGTAAGAAGGAGACGGGCTCTGGCTATCACCAGCGTCCTAATTGGAGTCTCCCTGCTGTTACTGTGGGTCTCGATACCCAGGAGAGCGATGCCCTTTCTAGCGAGATATCGCATTGTTTCTTGCCAGTCGATGACCAAACAAGAACTCGCTTTATTAGGCGACAGTAGGGACCAAGGGCAAGCGTCAACACCCTGGACCTCGGAAATAGCGGCAACGGAGTGCGTCTTTGCAGTACCCAGTCGCGATGCACTACCGGTTCTTGCGCGGGAAGCTGAGTTAGCCGGATACAAGCAGTCCGCGAAGAGCCTCGTTGATGGATGGCATACATTTGATCAACCTCAGGGCGACTCCATCACATTAATTCCGGGCAATAGGCTAAGCTCACTCGATACAAATGAGAACTCAAAATTCTCATCGGTGGTCTGGATCCGCGGCCCGAGCCTACTGGACAGGATTCGGGGCAGTCTGGGTTTTTGACATATGGGGCTTGCCCTTTCGATGTCGAAACAAGGGGGATTAATTTGGAGAGGTGAGGTGAAATGGGAGTCATGAGCGTCAGTTATCTCACCATCGACGGGGAGATCCTTTCCGAAACCAGAAACGGAGTCGGGTCCGACTACATCCCGATCCGCTTGGATCGACGCTTTGATCCATTCAAGCCAAACAATTACTGCTACCTTCTCCTGGTGGCCGTACGGCGAGTTGCGGAACCATTCTGGGTCTAGCGCAGTGCCATTCGGCTATGTGGGGACTCTGGGGTATTACGGCGATAACTCTTCACGTATCTACATTCGAAGGAATATTTTGCGCCCAGGCCAGACTCGGTGGCAGTCGGTCGACAGGCTATGGCCCGCTGAAAAGGCGTTTGCGTATGTAGAGTGCTCGCCGATAATCTAGACAGATCCAACCGGCCTAACCCCTCCCTACAATTGGACACACTTCAAAAGCGCGCTCGGCCTTGCGATCTTGATTTGCGTTTTGGATGCCGCCAAGAATGCGAAGGTGTGTGCACGGCAGGCGGAAACTGGATGGACATCGGGATAGCGGCATCGAACTGCGCCAATTTCAGAGACGGATGGAGGTGTGTATGTCCGGGCAAATGTTGAAACACGTTTGTGTGCTTTATTTCATCTTGGCTTTGTGGAATCCAGCCATCTCACTGGCCATTCGGCCAAAACCGCGGGCCAAATTGGGGATGTTCCTTGGCCAACCCTTGGGTAGTTTAACGACTGCTCAACTAGAGAAGATCCTGGGTCCTGGGGAAGAGGAGTTAGGGGGGCATCCGAAAAGTGGACGATACTGGAAACTGCGTAATGGAGCGACTCTAAGCACGGACGCCTTTTACCCGAAGGGGTCGTCACTTGTAATCTATAACATATGGCTTCAAGGCAAAGGCACTATTTCCAGCGGCTTCACGCCAAGCGAGGCAAAGCGGCTCGGCTTTCTATCTCTCCTACATTGGGATGCAAGCTTGCGGGACGTCGAGCACCTGCTCCGCAAAGCCGTCGAATCCTGCAAGGGTGTCCGTCTCGTGACCGCTAGCTCGGTGATCCGCTTAACACTTCCCGCAAGAGCAGCATACAACCTGGATGCGGTTGAAATGGACTTTGACTTTTCCGCAGGGGCTCTGAGCAGGATCAGGTGGGTAGTTGATGTCCCGGAGCCCGGTGTCCGTAAGGGAGCGCTTGCCGTCGTGGGGCATCGCTGGCAGGGCGTCTGCAATGCATTGCAATTGGTAAGCATGCTTGTAGCTGCGTGAATTGACTCAGGCGTTCGAAGGCCGAACTTTGCTTGCAATTCGGCTGCACGACTCGCGATTTCGATCGAGAACTGCGCGACCTTTGTTTTACGCGATTGGACAAAGAACCGGCGATAAAAAGTATCGAGGGCTGTGTCGCCTGTCCTAAGTGGGTGGGAAAGCACTTCGGCGATGGTGATCGTGCTGGTTACAATCGTTGCTGGCCTCGGACACTCCCTTACTCATATGCCCTATCTAACCCCGTGGCGCTCAGTGGCCCTACCGGCTTCTGCCCGTGCGGTGACAGGTATTCTTGGCATGATGAGCAGCGACTCTACAAGCATGAGAATGGAGGGTCAAGCATAACCGTCACGATTAGTGCCACTGCTGGTGGCGGGGCGCAAGTCACAATTCCGATCGTTCCACCAGTAACAATCAACATCTCAACATCAATATCCGTGGGCACATCGCTCACATGCTCAGATGATATCTTCTTAGTTACATATATAGCATGGAACAAGCGTTGCACCCGTAAGTGCAATCAAGCGCCATGTTTACTTGGAGGAGGACCGATTTCTTGGATGGATTGTCATCAGAAAACAAGCACCAGATCTCATCGAATAGAGAGGATACGCTGTCCACAGCCGGTTGGAACTGTCGACATCCCCTACCAGTATTGATCGCTTGCTCTTTTTTAGCAATTGGTTCTGTGCAGGGCGTGAGTGCGGAGAGCGTTGTACTTAGCCCGAAAGTCGTTAGGAGGCATTTAGGGGATATCGGCAGCGCTCAGCCTGTGCTCCGCTTCGACAATCAGGGCCTCATTGTGGTAACCGGCCGCGGTATCTATTCCTTCTCTGTGCCATCGCTCAAAACTCTTTCCTCGAACCCGTTCCCCGAAGGAGCCACAGCTCCCCTAATGGTGTCTCTCGGAAAAAGGACCGGCTTCTTCTTGAGCGCGAGCGGTTATTTGTATCAGTTTGCTATCGCCAGCGGGGCCTATGTAAAAGTTTACCCAAGGAGGTTTCGCAATGTCTCTTGTATTGGCACTAACGAGAATTCATCGGTTGCGGTTCTTGCAACGTTTGATGGTTCCTGCTACCTGGTGAGTAATGGTCGAAGCGCTGTCATGAATCTGCCGAGAGGGACCAACGGGGTAAATTCCATTGCTATCGCATCCTCTGTCAACCAAGGGTTGATTGGCTGCAACGATGGATCGAGTTACCTGTTCGATCTAAGGACGAGGCGGATACTGGGCCGAGCGAAGCGAGACTTCTCCGTTGGAGCGGTGGCCTTCGATGCCGGGCGGGCCGTGTTTTGGCAAGGATTTGGAACATACATTCAGCCTTGGAAGTCAGCCGGCGCGTCCGGGCCGGGTGGCCAACGCCTCTTGTCAGATGACCAACGTTATGAGATTCAATCGCTACAGTTTTTTGGTCAGAACCTAATGACATTTAGCCTCAAGAGGGGTATCACCCCTGGTGAAGAGCCGTCGGATCCGAAGATCATAGCGAGGCGCGGCAATAAGATTGACGTTTTAGGTTACTCACAATACTACTTCGTGGCTTTGAATTTGTCTTTACATCTCGCTGCTTTCGTTGACTCAAAGGGAGACCTGAACGTTGAAGATATTGCAAAGCTGTTCTGAATAAGCTCCCTCGTTGACCGCCCCTGAACTCGACGCCGGCCGTCAAATTGCGATCGTGAACGAAGTTGGATTGGCAACAACGACGGCGTACGATTTAGATGGTCGTGTCGCGTCGGTCATGGCGTCTCGGATCGTGACGTCCATTTCCGGCAATTCAGTTACTACATATACGTTCGATAACGCCGGAAATACCTGGCTTGAGAACACTCTGGGACAAGTCGTGACAAATTCGTACGACGGAGAGAATAGATTGGCAAAAGTCCTTAACGCCGATGGGACGATTTCGACGTATGCTTACTCAAGGGACGGCCCTCGGAGGACGCCTCAAGAACCAGGGGACCCGATTTCCACAATGATCTGGGATGGCGGCGACTACCTCGGGGAGGCGAAGTGAAATGGCAGTGATGAGCGTCAACTACCTCACCGTTGACGGCGAGATTATTTCCGAAACGAGAAGTGGCGTTCGTGCGGACTATATCCCTGATCCGCTCGGCTCTACCGCAGCGCGGACGAATTCTACTCAGGCTATCACCGACACTTTCTCGTGGTGGCCATTTGGGGAACTGAGGAGCCACGGCGGGTTGAGTACTACGTCGTTTGGATACGTCGGAACACGCGGCTATTACGGTGATAACAAAGCCGAAGCCAAAACCGGGCCCCTTGCCATGGCCCTCCACTGGCACGAAGGGGCCAAGAGGAAATTGTGATGCTTATTGCACGTTCAACGGCCCAGATAACATACCTGAAGCTGACTGTGTCATTGACTGCTGGGAAGCCTGCGCAAAAAGCGGCTCCGGCAGCGGATTCAGATATAAGACTTATTCCTGGATGACATGTTAAACGTGACGCAAAGTCAGCTTATACAAACCCTCGCGGCGGCTCGCGACCGGGATGACCTCGATGAGGTTCGTGCAATCCGAGAGTCAGTGCTGTGCAAGGAAGCTAAGGATTCTTTTGACTATGCGATCTTGGCCAAAACATCACGTCTACTCGGCGAACAGCAGATCGCTGCCCTGGAGGAGTCCCAATTTAAGAACGCCTGGCTTAGGGAACAAGTGTTCCGAGCGAGCCAGTGGCCTGACGAGACGGAATCGGATGGCTCTGGGTTCAATTCGAGGTTATCTGCATACTCGCTGAGGACGATACGAACTCTCTTGGATCTCATCCTGGCGATTCCTGGCTACAGGCCGGACCTTGATGGCAACGGCTTCCGCAGCCAATTACTGCTTAAGGATCTGTTCCACGTTCTCGGGATGCTAATTGCTGAATACGAGAACATCCTTGTGTCGCCTCTCCCGACTCCACAATGGGCGCGGGTAAAACGCGCTGTTCTCCAGCATCGTTCGAGCCGGCCCTCGTCCCCAGTTGCTGCAGCGATCCTGGCCCGTTATGCGCTCGCTACAGCTGATTCTGACCAGAAAACGGCAGTTCAGGACTGGCTAGGTAATTACCTCGAGGAGGCGAAGTGAAATGGCAGTGATGAGCGTAAGCTATCTCACCGTCGATGGTGTGATTATTTCCGAAACGAGAAGTGGCGTTCGTGCCGACTACATCCCTGATCCTCTGGGGTCTACCGCCCCGCTGACGAATTCGAGCCAGGCAATACGGTTCAAATATAAGCACTTCCATGCGTTCTAATGGATAAGCTGCATCAACAGCGCGGACCTGCCTCCTTCAAGCAAAGCCGTATACTTATTCTGCTTTCTCTTGGGGCCGCCCTCGGAACAGGTTGGAGTGCCGCATTTTTCTGTAGCTACTCGACTCTCAGCGTTGTTTTGGCGGTGCTGGTGAGTTGCCTAGTTGGCGGTTTTGTGTATGCGGGCGGGCGCTTCGCATCTCGCGGCGAGATGCAGTGGTTTGTGAAGTTGACGGCTTTGATGTATAACGCCATGTGTGTCACTTTCGGCCTCGGAGAAAGTATCACATGGGAGGTACATCAAAACCCACAACTTGATGTGAGTTCGTACCCAACATTGGAAATAATCATTGCCCTCAGCCTATGCCTCGTAGCCCTTCTAATCTGGGGAATCAAGATCGTCACCAAGGAGGATGACTCGACGTAGCGTGCAAAACCTTCCGGAAGCCGAACGCTAGTGGAGTCGAAGCCGAACCCAGTGGTGCGTAAGCTGATGGTAGGCTGCGAGTAAATGAAAAAAGCGACTGATATGAATTTACTACTTTATACAAGCCCCTCGCTTCTCCAAGCCAAGATCTCTTGCCTGGCCATCGCCATCTCATTGGGGCTCTTCACATTAGGTGCAGTTCTCAAGAAAGAATTGGGCATGGCTGCTGTCGGATTTGTATTGTGCGGAGGAGTGATTTTGTTTTCATCCGATATTGTCGAGGCTAACAAGAGTTTAGTAGTGGAGGAGTGTGTCTGCTTCTATATCGCCTATGTCCATTCTTTTGGCAGTATTCCCATTATTAGCCTCGCTAACCTCAAGGCATTCATCTCTGGATTTATCAGGAAGCGTGGGGAAGACCGGGACACTTCTTAGCTTTTCGACGGGAAGCCGACGGTCCGTTTCGCGAACCGGGTGATTGCTCAACAGACGTGAATCGCACCGGAATACACACTAAGTGAGGGTTGAAATGGAAATGCTATCTATTTACGTAATGCTCATTTTTGGGGCAAGTCAGAGCTTTCACCCGCAGGACGCACATTTCATTGGAAAATGGGAGGCAACGGTGTCTACCCCAATATACGAAAATCCACCACGGCTCATCCCGATTGATCCTAGGCGGAGGGAGCAACTGCATCTCAAAGTTATCGGTGCTCGGAAGTCTCGGATGACTCTTGTGCTGGCCAGCGATCATAACTTTGTGTGGCATCCATTTCAGGGCACCGGCCGATGGCGGGCGGACGGAAAAGGCGTAGTAATCACCTGGTCGAATGACCGGGAGGTAGATTTCATTTTAAAAACCTTCAATTCCTATGAGGTGCAGCGGCCAGGTCGTCCTTGGAAACTAAGCTTGAAGTATGATCCGGCTAAGAATGTTCTCCGCTGGCACGCGGGACAAAAACGATACCAGCAGAGTTTTTGGGTTATCCTGAGGAAGGCATAGCGTAAAGGGCAGCTATAATTTGCGGCGCTATCCTGAACCACGCAGGTTCCAGCACGACACCGTTCACCTTCGTCGGAACCCTCGGTTATTACTTCGATCTGATCGGAAATATGATCTACGTGACGGCAAGACATCTCCGACAGGCGCTGACGAGGTGGAGGGGTTGGAGAAGGTTGCATGCGCGCGACGACTTTCGATGTCGTTCGACGCCTTCTCGCGGATCACGACCGCGCTCTCAGGAAACGCGGTCACGACCTACACGTTCGATAACGCCGGGGATACCTGGCTCGAAAACACGCTGGGACAGATCGTCACCAACTCATACGATGGCGAGAACCGGCTCACGAAAGTGCTGAATGCGGATGGGACGATTTCGACGTATGCTTATTCTGGGGGCGGGCTCAGAAGGACCGCCCAGGAGCCGGGCAAGACGGTTACGACGATGATTTGGGACGGCGGCGACTATCTCGGAGAGGTGAAGTGAAATGGGAGTCATGAGCGTCAGTTATCTCACCGTCGATGGGGGCTGCTTAGTCTGTTGCTCCCAATACTCCGACGAATCGAAGTGCGACGCCGACTGCCAGGCAAATTATCTCATCTGGAAAGCAGGTATACCTTGGAATGCTATCAACAGCATATTAACCGGTATTGAAATGACACCGTGACTGTAATGACACCTCAACACCTGATCATATCGTTACTTCTTTGGGGGATTCGACCCAGCCACATCAGCCCTTCTCCCGGGTCAGTGAAGGACAACCTCGTAGGGGAGTGGCTTTCCATTTCTAAAGTTCCACACTTTCAAAGGCCAGGAGTTATCTACGCTGATCCAGCAAAGAATAAGCCCGAAACGTGGGGACCATCCGGCTATGAAACGGTTAAATACCAGCTTACTCTTCGGCAGGATCATACATTCACCCTCATTCTGGTGACGATCGCCGTATCAGGCAAATGGAGGTTGCAGGGAGCGATGCTCAGATTGTCCTTCGACCCCCGAAGGACAGATTACGCTAACGCTCGGGTTGGTGTTAGGATTACCAACACTTACGCGACGACGTCTACCAACGGCGTGCCAGATGTGGATATGTTTTATCATCGGAGATCAAGGACTTTAACTTGGGTCGTTGGCTTCAAGAAATATAAAGTTAAGCATACAAATGTCTTTAGGTACGGTGGCCGGGCACATTGAGACTGAAGGCGCACCGATTGAGGATTACAGGACTCCTACCGACCGCATAGCCGCGTGTATGATCGGGGCGGCGCGATCCGATAGAAGTGACCAGGCCGGGCGTTGGAGAGAGAAAGGCGAACACTTGGCTACCGTTCGCGTGTCGATACGACAGTCTGTTATTGGGAGTAATCGCATATGTATTTGCTTGCCTTGGGCAGTTTGGCGTTGTCTTGCGACCTGGATGTTGCCATAAACAGTAAAGCCATGCGATGCGATTCACCGGTGGTGGAATCCGCCGGCGACTTCAACCTCGACATCTCCAAGAGCATAACGGTAGTTATGTGGCGTGTGAATGAAGTGCCGGATCGCCAACTACGACTCAGGGCCATGGAAGAAATTGCATCGTGTGCAAAGCTTGGGAGTTTCACTGTAATCGTTGACTCGGTGAGCGCCAAGCGAACACGGTTCGTCGGATATGTGTCGTATTCAGGCTTCGGGGCAAACCGTGGAGACCATCTTAGGTCTTTGGAAGGGCGGCTTGTAGAAGAGGGACTCCTGACCGTGGGACCCAAACCGAGTTCGACACAATTGGACCTGGGTTGGGATAGGCTCAAACAAGCCGAGCGGGTCGCAAGAAGAAATAGGGTCGGGATCTGGCAATTCCGATCGGCCAAGCGACCGATCAAGTGACGACCCGGTTGAGCTGGTGTTCTGAGTCATTAATTCATCGGTTCAGATCGAAGTGCTGTATCGTCTTTAGGATATGGTGGTCGAGTTGTCGGAATCGGATCGTGCGACGCTTATGACCTGCCGGCACAACGCTGGAGTTAGATCCGGACAGCTTCGGCGGGACCTATCAAGACTTCATCAAGGCAGAAGAGTTCGAGGAGGTCGGCGGCGGGGATCAGCCGATTGGACCGGCACCCAGTCCAGCGCCTGTGCCACAACCAGCGAAGCCTAAGGTCTCGCGTGAGACGGTGGTGATCCAAGGAGAGGGCGGCTCGGTCGAGACGATTCACCCGGGGTAAGAAGTGAAGGCGCCGGAGTAATCCTTGAATATAGGGTGTTTCGTGGATCGACCTCACCGCCGATCAGCCGCTTTAGCGCTGCCTCGGCTGCTTCCCGGGACGCGCATGGAGCGCTGAACCTTTCCCCCAAGTCCTTCGTTCGGAGTCGGGCGTAATACTTGCTTCCTTGGACGAAAATGCTGCCGCCGCCCTTCTGTCGTCGCTGCGGCTTTGGAGCCGTCTTCTTCTTCTTAGTCTTGATCATTCTTTGTGGTTCCCATGCCCAACTGTGTGTGGGCGAGGAGGTTGATCCACCAGGTGCGTCCCTTCTTGTAAGCGCCTGCGAGCTTGCCCTCGCGGGCAAGTTGCTCAAGCGTGTTGTATTCGATGCGACCTTCCGTTGGAAGGCATGCATGAAACGAACGCAGCGGCATCGCAGGAATGAACTGCACGATAGGTGCGGAAAAGTTTTCCGTACCCCTCGTACCAATGCTGGGAGCCGTAGCTGTCGTGGACCGATCCCTCACGAAGAGGACCTGGTCCCGGTCAAAATAGCCTTGGGGTGAGGGGCGACCAAATCTTTTGTGCTACTACTTCACGCCCCTAAACGAGTTTGGAACTGGCGCACCGGGTGACAAGAAACCTCGTTTTCCGTGGTATCAGGACACGGATAATGGATGTCTCGGAAACTGTATTTCGGACAGGCACGTCAATACTTAGGCAGGATATATTACTATTTGGGGGACCATGGTAATTGAAGGCCGGGCTGGTCTCGGTTGCTAGGAGCTTTAAATCTAACATACAGAGGATAAAATGACTTTGGAATTCTTATTTGCCGTTGCGCTGATGACGCCGATTCAAAGGATGTCCTCTACTACCTCGCCATTGATTGGAACATGGGAGTATAGATGGCCTATTGAACACTACAGCAAACAGCCAAAAGTGCTTACGCCATACAACGTAAAGGACCGTAAGACGAAGTGGGGGAAATTAACATGGTCTTTCGCGATTATCCGCCTGCGGCTGTCAAAGGACCATACATTTGCGATCTCGCCCTTTGAAGCGGCTGGCATCTGGAGCTACCGAGACAGGGTCTTGACTTTATCATTCTTCCTACCGAATGGCAAATACGATTCGATCAGCCCAGTGTTGAGACTGGGTAACGGTTTTCACTCTACATCGACCAACGGCGTGCCCGATATGAATTTCCTGTACAATCCCAAAAAAGGAGTGCTCGTCTTCAAGTACGGATCTAAAGTGACCGGGGGCTACCAGAACTGGACCTTTTTGAGGGCGCGGTGACCGCGTACGCCTACGCGGCATCGTCGCCGACAACTCTTGTGGACGTGTATCCCAGAACGTCCCAGGCCCAGCCCACTTCCCTCGTAGGGCGCCGTTTGGATAGAAATGCCTATTCTTCCGTCTCCGAACAGCAGAATGCGCAATAGCCGATCCGGAGGGCTCCGAAGCGAACACGAGTGGCGCCAAAGCGAACACTTTCGACTGTCCGGTTGAACCCTCACCCTGCCCTCTCCCACGAGGGAGAGGGATCTCTGTTACGGGGCTCATCCGGATCTGAGAGTTAGAGGTTGAGCCGGGCCGGGAAAAGCAGGCGAAAAGGCGCGCCTTACGGGCTGTCCTGCTGTTGCAGCAGTGGCAGGCCGCTGCTGACCCAGGGTTCGGGTTTGGCTCCTTTTAGGTAGACGTCGAGGAAGTGGCGGACGCGGTGGGCGTAGTCGATCTGGTTTGCGCGGATGGCGAGGCCGTGATTCTCTCCGGCGTAGACGAGCATGACGGCGTTCTTGCCCATCCGGCGGAGGGTGTTGAACAGGTACTGACCCTGGTGCCAGTCGACGGCGCCGTCGTGATCGCCGAAGGTGATCAGGATCGGAGCGCTGCGTTTCGCCGACTGCCAGACCGGGGAGTTATCGAAGTACACCTTGGGATCCTCCCAGAACGGGACCTCCATGCGGCCCTGGCTGCTCTCGAAGATCTCCTGGTCGGTGATTCCCGCGTTCCAGTAGAAGCTGTTGTACATGCTGGTGAGCTCGGTGAGCGGCGCGCCGGCGACGCCGACGGCGAACACTTTGCTGACGGTGGTCACGAACGCGGTCTGATAGGCGCCCCAGGAGTGGCCCATCAAGCCGACCTTGGCGCTGTCGACGCCGACGTGCTTGGCAAGCACGGCATCGACGGCGGGTTCGAGGCAATCGACGGCGGACAGGCCGGGATTTCGGGGCTTGTAGGTGATATCCGGCATCAGGACGAAGTAGCCGTTCTGAGACAGAACCTGGGGATCGTACGGGCTCCAGTCGATCGGCAGCATGTAGGAGTTCAGGCTGTCGCTCAGCTTCTCGTAGATGTAGGTCACCATCGGATAGCTGCGGCCTTTCACGTAGTCGGCGGGATAGATCAGGCACCCTTGCAGGTCTTTGCCCCAGCGGCTCTTGTATTTGATCAGCTCGGTATGGCCCCAAAGGAAATTGTCCTGCTGGGGATTGGTCTTGGACTCCGGTTTGATCGCGGTGAACTCCAAGTTCGTGAGGTACAGGTCGGGGGACTTCACAAACGAGCCCATGGTAAAGATCATGCGGTCGACGTCCTTGGACTTGGTCAGTGCGGCGAACGACATGTTGTCGAGCACGAGCATCTTCCCTTTGCCGGTGGAATCGCATTTGTAGATGCCGGAGGCCTTGGTGTCCTCATCGTGAGAGGTGAAGAAGAACGGGCTCTGAATGCTGGGACCGTCTTCGGCATGGGCGGGATCGGTGAAACGGAAGACGATGTGGTCTTTGTGGCCGTTCGTCAGAGGTGTGATCGAATCCACGCCCATCCGCACGAGATAGCAGTCGTACTTGTCTTCGAGGATAACGCCATGATCGTTGGCGAGCCAGGTGACCGTGCCCGCCGCCGGCTTCTCTTGGATCGTGTGGTCGTCGTCGATGTCGTCGAAGTGGGTCTTGATCGAGCCCGTCAGGTTCGTCTTCTTGTCGTTGGCGACGTCGTACAGCCACCAGTTCTTGCCCTGATAGAACGCGAGGTACTTCCCTTTTCGCGACGGGCTGGGAATCCATTGGGTATGGTCGAGCACCTTGGTTCGCAGGCCGGTCTCGGTGTTGACGATATAGATGTCGTTGTAGTGGATTCCGTTCGTGACCGGGTTCTCGTACGGATCGGGATCGATCAGCACGGCGTTATCGAATCCGTAGAGCAGCATCGCGCCCTGATCCTTGCCGTCGGTGATGGTGTGATAGGTATCGGTGGCGGGATGCCAAACGGTGAGGATCGTCTTGATGCGGTCTCTCGGGGCAGTGACCTCTTGCTGAGGAACCTCGTGGACGTCTTTGGTATTCCAGACCTCGACGTGGGGCGTGTCTTGGGGCTTGGGGTCCGGCTTCTTCTTGTCTTTCCACTCGGAGATGCCGAAGGCGAGGGCGGAGCCGTCGTCGTTGAGGGACAGACCGCCAAGCTCGGAAACCCGGTCCAGCTTTGGGAAGTTCGGGTGTTTCGAAGGATCGAACAGCTTGATCGTGGGCTGCGGCTTGCGGATATCGGAGACAAGGGCGATCAGCTCGGAATCCCCCAGTTTCTTTTCGTCCGGCTTACCGACAAGGAAGCCGAGCACGTCGCTCTTGGCCGCCCAGCTCAGATCGGAGGGATCTTCCTTGCCCCATTGGATCGTCTTGAGGCTGTCGTTCGAGGTGTCCAGGATCTGGACTCCCTTTTGGCCGCTGTCGCTGACGATGGCCATCGCGACGAGATCCCCTTTTTCGTTCGGGACTTCGCCGATCACGTTGCCGATGGTCAGGGTCTGGCCGGTCTGGAGATCGACGGCGACCATGTCCGCGCCGCCGTCTTGCTTACCAGCCCCTCGGTACCGGTTGAGAAGGAGGGTCTTGCTGCCTTTGAGGAATCGCCAGGCCTGGATGCCGTCGTAGACCGTCTCCTTGCCGGAGGCAAGGCTCCTGAGTCCGAACCGGTTCTCGATCGGCTTCTTTTCGTCGCGAAGCCTATCGGAGACTGCCTTGGGCGGAGCGATCGTGTAGCCGATCCACTTGGAATCGTCGGAGAACTGGGCGGCGGCGGCGTTCGGCACATCGGCGCGATCTGGATTGTCGCTGTTCCTTATGACGAGGCGCCCGTCGCCGTCGACCAAAGCGATCTGGTAGGAAAGCCAGTGACCGTCGTTGCTGATCTGGGGCGCGACGAGCGATTCCCATTGCTTGTAGTCGTCGGGCTTTAGGGTTCGCTTCGGTTGAGATTGAGCTAAGGTTAGTGACGCCAGTGCCAGGCCAGCGGCTAGAATGGTGAATCGAATACGCGACATGAGGGTGAGCTAACGCTACCCTATCGCAGCATGATCGACAATGATCACCTTTAGAACCCCTTTATCCCTGGGAACCTCGCTTGCCTTGGTCTTGGCAGTATCCCTCGCTCCGGTTTTAGCCGGCGCGCAGACCATTACATTGCCGAACGGAATGACGGTGGAAGTCCCGCAAGAGGGCGCGCCGCCCAAACCGGGCGCCCTGCGGAAATACGCCGACGTGATCACCAAGGACGCGGTGACCCAATCGGGGATGTTCAAGGTCCATCGAATCGACGACCGGCTGCTCTTTGAAATTCCGCCCGCGATGATGGGCCGGGAGTTCTTGTGGCAGACCGAGATCGCGGAGCTTCCCCAGGGGGCCGGATATCCGGGAACGGCGGCGGGTACTCGCGTGATCACGTTCTCGCGGCGCAACAACAAGATCTACATGCGGAATGTGGATTTCAGCATGCGAACGGAGGCGGGCGGCGCGCGAAAAGAGGAGATCGACGAGAACTCGATCAAGCCGATCATCATGTCGTTCGACGTTTTGACGGAGAACGGCGACAAGTCGGCTGTCATCGATGTGACGGGTTTGTTCACCTCCGATCCGGCCGATTTCTCGGTTCGCGGCGCGCTGGGGGTGGCGGGCGCGGATCCGTCGCGCTCGTACGTGGATCGGGTCAAGGCGTTCTCCGACAATATCGAAGTTCGGTCGTTCCTGACGTTTATGGGAGGGGGCGGCCAGTTGAATCCGTTCGGCCCTCCTCAACCGACGAGCGGGGCGAGCGCGCTGAGCGCGACGATTCATTACAGCATCATCGTTTTGCCCGAGAAGCCGATGATGGGACGGCTGAAGGACAGCCGGATCGGCTACTTTACGACCGGATTTACCGAATACGGCAGCAAGCTCAACCGGCCGGTCGAGCGGCAGTACATCAACCGGTTCCGGTTGGAGAAGAAGCATCCGGAACTTGCGGTTTCCGATCCGGTCAAGCCCATCACCTTTTATCTCAGCCGGGAGGTTCCCGAAAAGTGGCGGCCGTACCTGAAGAAGGCGATCGAGGACTGGCAGCCGGCGTTCGAGACGGCAGGGTTTTCCCACGCGATCGTTTGCAAGGACGCGCCGACTCGTCTGGACGACCCGAACTGGGACCCGGAGGACGTGCGCTACTCGGTGATCCGGTGGGTGCCTTCGGAGACGGAGAACGCGATCGGGCCATCGGTACAGGACCCACGGAGCGGGGAGACGCTTTCCGCTCACGTGATCGTGTGGGACAACATCGTCGAGCTGGTGGAAGCTTGGTACTTCTCCCAGGTGGCGGCGATCGACCCTCGCGCGCGGCATATGCCATTGTCGGACGAGCTGCTGGGGCCCTTGTTGACCTACGTCGTGTGTCACGAGGTCGGGCATACGCTCGGGCTGGAGCACAACTTTAAGGCGAGCGCGGCGTACACGGTGGCTCAGCTTCGCGATCCGAAGTTTACGGACGAGCACGGGGTGGCGGCGTCGATCATGAGCTATTCCCGCTACAACTACGTTGCTCAGCCGGGCGACGGGGTGAAGAACGTGATCGGCAGGGTCGGGCCGTACGACATTTTCGCGATCCATTACGGTTACACGCCGATCTTCGGGGCCAAGAACCCGGACGACGAGAAGCCGATGCTGGACCGCTGGCTGTCGGCGCAGGTGAACAACCCCTGGCTCCGGTTTGGGAACTACAAGTATCCGCAGGATCCGACCACCCAGATGGAGCGAATCGGGTCGGACTCGGTCGAGGCGACCCGGCTCGGCTTGAAAAACATCGACCTCATCGCGAAGGACTACCTGTTTGACGCGGGCACGAAGTATGGGGACGACTACACGAAGCTGACTTCCCTTTACGCTGCTTTGATGGGTCAGCGCCTCACGGAGCTGATCCACGTCGCCGAGCTTGTCGGAGGGGTGGTCGAGACCGACTATCACGCGGGTCGGGGGAACGACGTGTTCCGTCCGGTGCCGGCCGAGACCCAGGCGCGCGCGGTCGCGCTGATCGTCGACAAGGGCTTCAACGCGTCGCCCGCGCTGTACGATCCGAAGATCTTGAACCGGATCATGCCGGACGGTCTGGTGTACAGCGTCCGCCAGGATCAGGTTCTGTTCCTGGACTATCTGCTCTCGAGCGGCAAGATCGCGCGATTGCAGGACGACGAGGCGCTGAACGGCGCGAAAGCGTATCGGGTGTCGCAGTTGGTGACGTCGGTGACGGACGGGATCTGGTCGGAGTTGGGGCAGGCTCATCCGAAGGTGAACCTGTTCCGGCGCGAGCTGCAGCGGGCCTATCTGGAGACGATGGACAGCCATATCAACGGAACGACGCGGGACGATCTGCGCCTGTATGCGCGTTCGGCGCTGACGGCGCTGGCGCATCGGCTGGACAAGGCATCGCACCTGGCGGGCGATCAGATCACCGGTCTGCACCTGGCGGACAGTCGGAAGCAGATCGAGCTGATCCTGCTCGGAAAGACGACGCGTCCGACGCCGTATTATCCGTCGTCGCTGAGTCCGTTCGGGGAGACCACGGGGGAGTCGGGAGGCAGGAGTCAGGAGGCAGGAGTCAGGAGTAAGGAGTCGGGAGTCAGGAGTCAGGAGTCGGGAGTCGGGAGGCAGGAGTCGGGAGTCGGGAGGAGACAGGAGACAGGCGTAAGGAGACAGGATTCGGGAGTCAGGAGTAAGGAGACAGGATTCTGGAGTCAGGAGTCAGGAGATGGAAGTAGGCGATAGGGTGAATGGCACACTGCATTCGTCGATCAGGCCTAAGAGATTCGAGGATTTGCTCGTGTGGCAAAGGCCAGGAGAGTGGCGGCATCCGTGTACCGGATCACACGGTCAGGAGACTTCTCTCGAGACTGGGGGCTCAGCGGTCAGGTTCAACGAAGCGCCGTCTCCGTCATGGCTAACGTCGCCGAAGGTTTCGCACGGCGCGGGTCAGGCGAATGGTCGCATGCTTTGAGCCTCGCTCAAGGTTCATGCGCCGAGACAAAATCTCACCTCTACGTGGCTCTCGATTGCGGCTATCTGGCCCAAGAAACGATGGCAGAACTCTATGAGGACCTTGAGGAGATCGCAAAGATGCTTCATGCTCTCCGAACGCGTGCAGAAAAAGGCTAGGCTCCGCTCCTGTCTCCGGTCTCCCGTCTCCCGTCTCCTGTCCCCTGTCTCCTGTCTTCTGTCTTCTGTCTCCTGCCTCCCGTCTCCCGTCTCCCGTCTCCCGTCTCCTGTCTCCTGTCCCCTGTCTCCTGTCTCCTGTCTCCCGTCTGCCGTCTCCCGTCTGCCGTCTCCCGTCTCCCGTCTCCCGTCTCCCGTCTCCCGTCTCCCGTCTCCCGTCTCCTGTCTTCTGTCTCCTGCCTCCTGCCTCCACTCCTGTCCCCTGTCTCCTGTCTCCTGTCTCCTGACTCCTGCCTGCTGAATTCTGCGAAGCTAAAAATCCACCGGCCGGAGGTAGTACTCGCCGATGGCGGTGGAGCTTAGCATCGCCACTGTCGGCAGGCGGCGCTTCCAGTGGGTGGAATCGACTCTTCTCCAGACGAGGTCGACTTCGGCTATGGGAAAACCCATTTCGATGAGCTTGCCTCGGGTGTAGCCTTGGGTCATGAAGTGGAGGATGCGGTCGGCTTTGGCGTAGGTGATGCCGAAGTCGGACTCGTCGGTCTGGCCCTTGATGAGGTCGGCGGAGGCCGGCTTCTCGATAATCTGCTTGGGCACGCCGAGTTCGCGGGCGAGCTGCCAAACCTGGGTCTTGAAGAGATCGCCGATCGGATTGATGGGGGGCGAATCGTCGGCGTGCCAGGTGTAGTAGCCGAAGAGCCGCTCGCTCTTGTTGCCGGTGCCGATCGGCAAGCCGCCGACCTTGGCGCTCTGATCGAAGGTCACGATCATCCTCGTCCGCGCGCACACGTTGCCGAGGCGGCTCGGCGAGATCGCGCCCTCGTGGGTGCAAACATATCCGTCCACCATCGGGGTGATCTCGATCGTCCGCGCGTTGATGCCGAGGTCCTCGACGACGAGGTTCGCGTGATCCACGCTCTCTTGGGACGAGATCTTGTACGGCATTCGGAATGCGTAAACATTCTCCGCGCCGAAGGCGCGGGCGCATAGGTAGGCGACGACGGCGGAGTCTACTCCGCCGGAAAGTCCGAGGACCGCTTTGTTCACGCCGCGGCGGCGGATGCATTCGTCCTTGAGGAAACGAACCAGCCAGTCCGCGACAAGCGGACCGTTGATTTGCAGCGGAACGTCGGATTGCGCGTCGAATCCAGGCGCGCGCAAGACGGGCAGAGACATATGAGTAGAAGGTTAGCAGGAAACTCAGGATTCAGGAGGCCAACAGACAGGAGACAGGAGACAGGAGACAGGAGATAGGAGACAGGAGACAGGAGACAGGAGACAGGAGACAGGAGACAGGAGACAGGAGACAGGGGACAGGGGACAGGAGACAGGAGA
>Ga0206874_1147_pt1 | contig 18302 bp, 14 predicted proteins | sample Alteio_BWOrgCont_12_FD_152629 | JGI IMG/M metagenome (GOLD analysis project Ga0206874, IMG submission 152629) | Enriched cells from forest soil in Barre Woods Harvard Forest LTER site, Petersham, Massachusetts, United States -... | ecosystem: Environmental > Terrestrial > Soil > Temperate forest >...
TCCAAGTCTGCTGCGTGCCGTGAGCATGCTTTGTCGCCGAATTTGCTGGACCGTTGGTTAACCCAATACGAGGCGAAAGGTCAGGGCGCCTTTACCGACGGCGGGCCGGTAGATTCGGATCGCCGGATCAAAGCGTTGGAGGCTTCGCTCGGCCGCGCTCATCTTGAGAACGAGTTCCTGAAAGATGCGTTGGGAAAGCTCGGAATCCCGGTGAAAAGGCAGCCGTGATCCGGGAACTTCGTCCAAAGTATCCGAAGCTGCCGGTTCTTCGGATGTGCCAGCTTCTGGAGGTCAACCGCTCGCTTGTGTACCGCAAGCAAAGCGATCGGCCTGAGCGCGCCAAGTTCTATCGAGAATTGAAGCTTGAGATCGCAAGCGTGATCGGTGTTCATCCGGGCTACGGCTATCGCCGCGTTCGGCGCGAACTTGCCAAGCGCGGCGTGGATTGCGGATATAAGTCGGTGACTCGCGCAATGAAGGAAGCTGGGCTTCAGCCCAAGCGGAAGCGTCCGAGTCCGAAAACCAGCGATGGAAAAGGTCGCGGAAACTATCCGAACCTCGTTGACGGCGCGGTGATCGACGCTCCCGGTCAAGTCTGGGTCGCCGACATCACCTATATCGGTCTGCCTGGAGGCTTTGCCTTTCTGGCTTGCATCCTGGACGTCTACCTTCGCAAGATCGTCGGCCGCGCGATGAGTTTGAAGATCGATGCAAAGCTGACTTTGGATGCGCTTTCAGATGCCTTTTCGAAGATGACGCCGGCACCCGGCTGGATTCACCACACCGACCGCGGATCGCAATACCTGTCCGACGAATACGTCAAACGCGTCCTCGCAGCCGGCGGTCGAATCAGCTGCTCAAACAAAGCCTCGCCCGAAGAAAACGCATTCATGGAAAGCTTTTTCAAAACGCTCAAAGCCGAAGAGGTTTGGCTCGAAGACTATGAAAACTTCGGGCAAGCCGACCAAGCGATCAACAAATTCATCGACTACTACAACGTCGATCGAATGCACTCATCACTCCACTACATGAGTCCCGTAGAATTCGAGCGGTGGCTCAAGGAAAACGACCCATCTTGATGTGTGTCCAACTTAAGGGTTGCATTCCAGAGAGGAGGGAGGAGAGAGGAGGGAGGAGAGAGGAGAGAGGAGAGAGGAGAGAGGAGGGAGGAGGAAGAAGAGAGGAGGAAGAAGAGAGGAGGGAGGAGGGAGGAGAGAGAAGAGAGAAGGGAGAGGGGAGAGGAGGGAGGAGAGAGGTCTGTCTTCTGTCTTCTGTCTTCTGTCTTCTGTCTTCTGTCTTCTGTCTTCTGTCTTCTGCCTCCTGTCTTCTGCCTCCTGTCTTCTGCCTCCTGTCTCCTGTCTCCTGTCTCCTGCCTCCTGCCTCCTGTCTTCTGGCCTCCTGTCTCCTGTCTCCTGCCTCCTGTCTCCTCCCTCCCAAACTACGGCGCGCCGACTGCGCCGCTGAGGAACTTGAAGAACTCGTCTGCGTTGGCGTAGCCGATCGTCTGGGCGAGAACGGCGCCGTCTTTATCGGTAATGTCCTGGGTTGGCATTGCGGTGATGCCGAACGCGGAGGCGACAGACGCCTGATCGTCGACGTCGATACGGCAGAACACCAGCTTGGAGCCGAACTTCTTGAACTGCTCGGTGCCGAAGCAATCGGCTTCGAGGCGCTTGCACGGGCCGCACCATGTGGCATAGAAGTCGATGAAAATCTTCTTGCCGGACTTGGCGGCGGCGGCTTTTGCCTGGTCGAGATCGTAGTACCACTTTGCTGAGTTCATCTCCTCAAGGGTCATCTCACGGGAATCGGCTGGCGGGTTGAACGTGAAGGAGTCCTTCGGGACATCGCCATTGAGGGCGAGCGACTTGGTGCTGAGGACCATGGTGACCTTATTGTTCGGATCCAGCTTGTCCAACTCGATCTGCGCCTGCCGGGCAACCTTGTCCTGCGGGTTCAGCATGTAGGTGATGACCTTTCGCTCCCGGGCATCGTACGAGGCCTCGACTTCGGAGAGAGTTCCGCCTTTGACTGTGCGGTCGCCGAGATCTTTGGATTTGACGGCGTCGTATGCCTTGGGGTCGAAGAATCCGGCCCAGACGTGAAGCTCTTCGGGCCGGAAGAGGCTCTTGACATCGACGTCTCCTTGCGGCTGCTTGTAGTAGGTCTTCTCTTCCTTGTCGTAGGTGGTGACCTGCTTGCCATCGCCAACGACGAGCTGGGACGGGGTCTCAATTCGGAACATGTTCGGCTTCTGCAGGATCACGGAATACGGATCGGAGCTCTTTCCGATCGTCTGGAAGGTGTATTCGGTCTGGACGCTCTTGGCGTCGTTGATCGCTTTGCCGAAGTCGGTGAGGAGGGTGGAGTTGCTAACCTTGGCGAACGCGAGGGCGGCGGCGGCGATGCCGACAAACAGGAAAAGATTTCTACGCATTGGGATCTCCGGATCTGGAAGTGGACGCTTGCGTTATATTAACTCATTTTCGTTCAACTTCCATAGCTGGAAGTTATGGCTGGCCCACTTGGGTTCCAACCCGTTCTGGTGACCCAGGATATCGAGGATGAGAAACGCCCCGATCTTATCGAACCCACCGGAAATAACTTCCGGCGAAACACGATCTTCACAATCAGCTTCCCTTGACTCGCGTAGTCAACGATTCCTTTTGAATTGGAATGAACATTCCAACCGGGCAGCCCAGACCGAACTGAGAGGATAGGATTGCCACGGGCTTGTCGCTAGCCACGGTTACCTCGAATATCCCTAGCGGGGCCGAAAGGCTACCGTCGGCGGCTCGCTATTGGTAACGTGGCTTGGAACGTCCGACGAAATTGTGCTGTTCGTTTCCAGGGGTATCGTAGCCGCAAATGTCTCGGAAGCTGACGCTGGGGATTCTGATCGCTTTGATCTTGGGGCATATCGTGCTTGCTGCGAACTATGCGTCGGTGACGCCGTACCGGCAGGCGGGGCGGCTACTCAGCGGGGGCGGGCAGGATGTTCAGGACATTGGGGCGCCGGACGAACGGCAGCACGTGAACTACATTCGGCACTTGCTGGATGCCGGCGAATTTCCCGTGTTCCGGCCGGGCTCGAAGGACCTATACGAAACGTATCAGAGCCATCAGCCGCCGGCGTTCTATCTGATCGGCGCAGCGTGGTCGAAGATCTCGGACGCGGGCGATCTGACGAAGCGGGACGGCGGGATCAAGCTCCGGTTCCTGAACTGCCTGATCGGGGGCGGGGTGGTCGGGGGAGTGTTCTTCCTCGCCTTTTGGGGGTTTCAGAAGAAGGAGTTGGCGCTGACGGCGGCGGCGTTCACCGCGTTCTTGCCGATGATGACCGCCCTGAGCGGAGCGGTCAGCAACGATCCGCTACTGTTCCTTCTGTGTACCTGGGTGATGGCGTTTTTGGCGCTGTGTCTGCGCCAGGGCTGGACCTGGAAACGGGTGGTCGCGATCGGCTTGCTGACTGGGCTCGCGATGCTGACGAAGACCACCGCGTTGGGGTTGGTTCCGATTTTGGCGCTGGCGATTTTCCTGCCGGGCGATACGAACCTGGCGGCTCGTAAATCCTCCGATTCCTCTGCGATCCCTTCAGGATCGGAAATTCAAGACGATGCCACTTCCCCGGGGGCGCCGGAGCGGTCGATGGGCCATTCGGTGGGACGCCCCCGGGGTTGGTTGGGAGGGGCGCCGGAACCTGGGCGCGGAAAACCCAGCCTTGCGATGGTCGCTTTGGCGGCGGTTCTTGCGCTGGTACTGGCGGGGCCCTGGTGGGCTCGGAATCAGAAGCTGTACCAAGACCCGTTTGCGATCACCGCATTTAACCAGGCGTTCAAAGGGTCTCCGCAGACGGCGAATATGATTACGATGCTCAAGGAAGACAACCCGGGCGGATCACCTGAGTTCACGTACTGGACGGACTATTTCGGGTGGTGGACGGCGCGGTCGTTCTTCGGGGTGTTCGGCTACATGGACATCTTCATGAACGAGCACGGGACGGCGTTCACGGGGACATCGAAATCCGGACCGGCGCCGAATACGCTCTACCGGCTCTTGTTGGCGGTGACGGCGTTGTGCTTCATCGGGTGGGTTTGGGCGCTGACTCAGCCGGAGTGGAAGCCGGCGCAACCGGTGCAGATCCTGAATGCGGCGTTCTTCTTGGTCGTGCTGGCGCTGTATGTCAAGTTCAATATGCAGTACTTCCAGGCGCAGGCGAGGTATCTGTTCCCTGCGATCGGTCCAATCGCGTGCGGGTTTGCGGTGGGGGCGTCGCAGCTTTTGTCGAAGCGGCGCGAGTTCGTTTTGCCGGCGGTGGCGGGGATATTTCTCCTCTTGAACATTTGGGCGGTGATGCAGCTTCCCGATCAGTTTGCCAAGCGAGTGTCGGATTCTTCTGGCGCGAGCGCCCGGAGTTAGGGGATTCCGCGACCCTGCCGGTGGTCGGATCGGCGTTCGTGGCACCCAAGATTTGCGCGCCGGCTTCGAAACATTTTGTGAACGCAATTCCACTGGCTTGCGTTTAAAGGATAATTATGGGAACGTCGCAGTTTCTGCTTTTTGCCCTCCAGGTTGGGCTTGCCGTTTGCCGGGGTGGACAGGGCCCGCTTGCCAAGAAGATCACAATCGATGTGCCGGCGGAGCCGGTCGCAAAGGTCGTCGCCGAGCTTTCCAGAGCGTCCGGAATTCCGATGGAGGCGGCGATGAACCTCAAGGCGGATGTTGTGATCCTCAGGGTTCACGATCTCGCGGTTTCCGAGATCCAGAAGAAGCTGGCGGAAACGATCGACGCGACATGGAGGTCGGAAAACGGCATGTACCGGCTAACCCGAACGGACAAACAGACGACCGAGCAAGAGACCCGGGAGCGAAAGTACCGGGCCAAGCAGATCGCGGACGAGATCGCCAAATCAAAGGCGGCGCGCGAAACAGCGATGACCGCCGAATCGGCGCGAAAGCTGGTCAATCAGTTCGTCCAGATGCGGGACAAGAATCCGAACTATGCGTTCCAGCCCTATCGAGACCTGACAAGCGCGTTCGCGGCGACGCCGTCCCAGAAAGCGATGCTTACCTTGGTGTCCCGGCTAGACCCAGCGGACCTGGCAATGCTTCAACCGGGAGAGCGAATTGTTTTCTCAGACAAGCCAACCCGAGTTCAACAGAAGTTTCCGTTCGACGACAGCGACGTTCTGTCCCGATTCGGTCAGGAGCAAGCGATATGGAACGATGCCGTCTCGGCGGCGCCCGCAGCGGCGCCGGGCGGAACGCAGGTTGCCGGCGATCCGCTGCTTCTGCACCGAAAGATCGCGGGTTCGCCCGACCGGGTGATTCTGATGGCCAACCGCAGCAACTCGATGTCGTCGGTGCAGTTCAGGATGTTCCTCACGTCGGGAGACGACGTCGCCGGATATGCGGACCTGTGGCTCGCAAACGATTTCATCCGAGACATGTCCAAAAACATGCTCAGCGCGCCCAGGTCGCCGGGGGCCAAGATCAAGTTCAGCGCCAAAACGCAAACCATGATGGCGATGACAAAGGGATTTATGACGCGCAGCGGAGCGCCGATGCCGGACCCGACGCCGGATCAGGTCGCGCTGCTCACCCATCCGGAAAATACCGACCCGCTCGCGCTTGCAGCAACGGACGCTTTCGATTCCGTGGCCGACGACCGGCACTTGAACCTGATCGCTTCGATTCCGGATGAGATGGTGAGTTTCAACTTTCTTCCGACGATCACGAGCCAGACGCTGGACGGTTTCCTTACCCAGGCGCAGGGCATGGGAGACCTGAACATCGAGCAGAAAGACGGATGGCTCACGGTTACCCCTAACCGGCCATACTCGGCTCGGTTCGATCGGATCGATCGGTCGGCGCTCGGCAAATACCTGCGAAGCATCGTATCGAACGGCCGCGCGACGCTGGACGCCCAGGGTGAATATGCCTTTCACTCGCCACTGACCGATTACGATACGTTCGCGTTTCCGATGGGGATGCTGCTCGACCTGAACAGCACCCAAAACGTGGATCGGGATTGGGACAGCCTCAAGCTATGGGGCTCGCTATCCAAGGATCAGCGGGACACACTGGTTTCCGGGAAAACGATTCCGTTCAAGAACCTGACTCCGGTTCAAATCGACCTTGTCGAGCGAGAGGCGTACCACCGGATGATGATGAGCCACGTCGCGCTGCCGAATTGGACGGCAGACGGAATGCAATTGTCTATGGAGCCCACAGAAGTTCTTCCGAACGGTATCCCGCCGGATGGGGTCTTGTCGGTCGCGACCAAGAACGCGACGGCGATTTTGGCCTCTTCGACGGTCCAGAACGTGAGATTGAGTTACGCGCGGTTATTTGCCCCGGGCCAACTCGGATGGACGCTGGCGACGCAAGACGACCCGAACAGCGAGTTCAAGCCGATGTTCAACCGGTTTCAGACCGTCGATCGTGTCGAATACACGATCGATTACCTGTTTTCAGGCGAGGCATCGGATTCGGCGACGCTTCAGGACGTCGTCGTGCCGGCCGACAGCCATCCGGTGGCGTTGGAGGATCTGCCTGCCGCGCTGCGGAAGGAGATCTCGGATTCGAAGGCGAATGCCGCGGCGAACTCGGGGTCGGTTGGAGTTAGGCGGGTACCGCCTCCGTAGGCGGGACGCTGGGCGTCGTTCCCCTACGGAGGGATTGAAAGGTCTTTCCTAGCGGTACTTCGTACCCCTAGAACTCCGATCTGCCGGGGGCCTGATTTGGCGTGCCTGATTATGGGATACCCGTTATCCTATGTAACGGGGTAGGGTAGCTTCGCGTCCAATGAATTTGAGTGGTGTCGGCGGTCATAGATAAGGGTCGAAGCGGATCGTTCGACGAGGACCTTGTGTTGGTCGAAAGGTTTCTCGGGGGTGATGCCCGCGCTTTCGAAGAGCTTTACTCGAAGTATTACGAGAAGGTGTTCGCGATTGCGCGCGGCGTGCTGCTTGATTCCGACGAGGCGGCGGATGCCGTCCAAGAGATCTTTACGCTAGTGTATCGGCACCTAGGCAGATTCGATAAGCGATCCCGGTTCAGCACCTGGCTCTTCAGGGTTGCGGTCAACCGGAGCATCCAGGAGGCGCGACGGACCAAATACCGCTCGCGGACGGTGGCTCTCACCGAGGCAGCCGGCAAGGTCACGGACGAAGAACCGGACACCACGGATCCGAGGATTCAGATGGCGTTGGCCAAGCTCGCCGCCCAGGACAGAGCTTTGTTGGTACTGTTCTACTGGGAGGAACTGAGTCTGCAGGACATCGCGGCGAGTATCGGCTGCGGCGTGAATGCCGCCAAAACAAGGCTCTATCGGGCGAGAGAACGGTTTCGAATGGTGTACGAGGCGATGCTTTGAAGAAAATCGCCCCGGAACTGGACAGCTTGATGTGGACGCTCGCCGAAGACGGCGGCGATCGCGCGATCGAGGAGTTCGGGAACCGAAACCCGGAGCTGCGATCCGAGCTTTTGCGGCGGATCGCCATCGTGCAGGGACTTCGAAGCGCGGGCAAGAAGCCAAAACCTGCGATGGCGTCGATTCCACGATTCATCCCGAAGGAGCCGCGCGGTTCGGTGTTTCAATCGAGACCGGGAAAAATCGTTGCCGGACTGGCATTGGCGGCGATCGCGGCGGTTGCATTTGCGGTTACCGTGCTCATCACGCCGCCGACCCACCCTCGGGTTCCGGACCCGCAGCCTCCCAGCGAGCCGGCCAGGAGCCACGCGCAGGCTCCTCCCAAGGTTTTGACGCCGCCTACGACGCCAACGAACCCGCCGACGAACCCGGCAACGGCTCCGGAAGCGACGAACGAGCAGCCTCCACCGAAGGCGCCGACCGGGGCGGCGACGCTACGAAAGGCGAATCTGCATATCGACCATGCTCCGCTGTTAACCGTACTCAAGATGATCGGCGAAAGCTGCGGCGTGTCTATCGTGCCCGGTCCCGGGATGCCCAATCCGACGGTTGAGGCGGACTATCGGGACATGAGCGCGATGGACATGCTGCACGATTTGGGCCGAAAGTTCTCCTTTACGGCGTTCGACGAGGACGACGGGAGCATCTTGGTGGTGCCGGGGGTCGACACGGGCGATCATCCGGAAGGAACCGGCAACGAAGGCGCCCGAGGAGAGCTTCGAGGGCGCAAGATCGGCGGGTAGATGCGCAAATTGACCCCCTGATTCGATATCGAATTGGAATGCAGCTTCGGGCTTGATATACTAAGCTCGAACCGGAGCCATCAGTTCATGCCAAGGATTCAGCGCACATCGGATGTCATTGAGCTCGTTTCCGAAAAGTCGATCTCTTTTGGGTTCGGCGGCATCGTAGGGATCGCCATCGGAGGCGTGCTTTTCAAGTACCGCGGCGGGGGAATGTTTACCAACCTCGCTCTATTTCTTATGACGGTTGGAGCGGCCGCAATCGTTTATGCGGTTTTCAACGCCTTCCAGGTGAAGAAGGTCACGACGCACGACGTCGATTGCCCGTTCTGCCAACTGACGAACACCCTGATCGAGGCGCCGGCCGAGGATTTCAACTGCACCGGCTGCAACCGGATGATTCCGATCCTGGACGGCTCGCCGATGACGGTCGACCAGGTTCGGTGCGGATTCTGCAACGAGTTGAACTACTACAGCGCGAAGACCGAAGTTCTTCTTTGCGAGAAGTGCAACCATGAGATCCCGATCGCTCGGGACGACGACGGGGCGCCGAAGAAGAAAATTCCGGCCGCGTTCGTGGTGGTCGAAGACGAGGCGATGTACGAATTCAAGCTGACCGGCCACGGCAAGCATAAGGAAGAGGAGCTTATCAGCGCGCTCCAGCACATCCTGGCATTGAATCGAAACCAGGTAAAGCAGATGTTGACGGAGCTTCCGGTGACGGTTTTGACCGGCATCACCCGCAAGAAGGCGGAGATGTTGGAGGCGCAGCTCAGTCTTTACGAGGGCGAGGTCGAGTATTCGCCGATGGAAGAAGTTCGCCGGTAATTTAGCGGCTGCAACCCTGCGGTCCGCCAGAACGTCGGTCCGAACCCACCGACGGCTACACCTCCGGTGGCCGGAGCGCAGCGAACAGGCACCTTTGTCGTCCGTAAATCGGTAGACGAATATGTGCGGCAACCTGATATACTTGTGGCCGCATCTTAAAGCGGCCAAGTGCAAGCCTGCACGGAAGCGTGAAACACCTTAGGGGGGTTCTCAACTCAACATGAAGTTGCTTCAGCACGCGATGGGGCAGGCTAAGCGCCTGACATCGCTTCGAGCCGTCAGATTGCTTCTTCTAGCGGTCATCGGCACTCTTATTCCCACGGCGGCATTCGCGGACGAAGGCGATGTCAAGCTCGTTTTCACGAGCAGCGACCACATGTACCTTTACGCCTCGCTGGCGCTGGGTGTGGCCTCTATTCTCTTTGCCATTTGGCTTCGCGGCACGATCCTGAAGGAATCGCCCGGCAGCGAGAAAATGCAAAGCGTCGGACTGGCGATCAAGGAGGGCGCGCACGCCTACCTTTCCCAGCAAGTCCGAACAATGATCTGGTTCGTCGCGGCTCTCGCGATCGGTCTGTTCCTTCTCTATTACAACAAGAGCGGCACTCAAGTCGCGGGCGGCATCTCGTTTAGCTTTGTCTGCGGCGTAGGGGCTTCCTATATTGCCGGCTACGCCGGAATGATGACCGCGGTCGCCGGCAATATGCGGACGGCGAATGCGGCCCTGACAAGCTTCCGTCGCTCACTGGAGATCGCGTTCCGTAGCGGCGCGGTGGCAGGAATGCTCACCGTCGGCATGGGACTTATCGGCGCAACGCTGATCCTGCTATACGGCGGCGACTCTGCGATGCGATTGCTGATCGGCTTCGGATTTGGCGGCTCGTTGGCGGCCTTGTTCATGCGCGTCGGCGGCGGCATTTTCACGAAGGCGGCCGACGTAGGCGCGGATCTGGTCGGTAAAGTCGAGGCAGGAATTCCGGAGGACGATCCCCGCAACCCGGCGACGATCGCCGATAACGTCGGCGACAACGTCGGCGACTGCGCAGGAATGGCGGCCGACATCTTCGAGTCGTATGAAGTTACGCTCGTTGCGGCGATCATTCTCGGCGCGGCGACATCTCAGCTTTTCGACACGCGGACCTGGATGCAGCTGGTTCTATTCGCGCTGATGGCACGCGGCGTCGGCATCGTCGCCTCGGTCATCGGCATCATGATGGTCAAGGGCACCGACGACATCGATGCCGACCCGCTGATGTGCATCCGAAGCGGCTTCTATAAGTCGGCTGCGATTGCGGCGGTTGCGACTATCGCGCTTGCTTACTTTATGATGGGCGGCAGCGGAAAGGCGCTCATTAACGCGACCAAACTGACTCCGGCGGTTGCCGAGGTTCGTCACGAATATACGGTGATTCAGAGCGTTCGCGACGATATCGCGACGACCAAGAAGATTCCTCCCTACGAAGTCGACCCCAAGGACGTTGTGGACGATCCTCGCGTGAAAGCGATGCCGGGTTGGACCGATCCCAAGGACCAGACCTTGGCGGAGCTCATTCGTCAGGGTACTACCCCGACGCCTGAGCCGCTCGGTCTAACCGGATTCTCGAAGATCACGAATTTCGAGGACTCCAAGAACCCGGTTCTCAGCTATGTGGTAATTCCGCAACTACCCGGAGACCAGCCGACGCAGCAGAACCCGACTCCGGCCAAGTACACGGTTGCATCGTTGTTTGGCGCGAAGGGCTCCGACCAACTGGTCGTTGCCAAGCTGCATATCGTCCAGGATTCGCCGGGATCGCCCGCTCAGCCGGCAACTCCGACGACCCCTGCGGTTCCGGCCGGCCCGGCGCAGCACTCCGATCAGACCATATGGTTTGGCCCGGACAAGAAAGGCAGCATTGAAAAAATCGTCGATCAGCAAAACAAGCAGGTTCTGACCGGTGGCAACAAGGTGCACATCACCCTCGAAGCGAGCGAACCGGTCGAGGCTTATTCCAACTCGGATAACGAACTCGCGATTGCGTTCCCGTCCAATGTGGACCGAATCGACAGGATTCTACAGAGGTACTCCGAGCAACAGCGGTCCCCGGGCTTCGCCTATTACAAGATGTCAAGCGCGGAGCTTGACAAGATGCAGGCCGACAAGCAAAAGTTGGCGCCTACCGATCCGAAGGCTTCGCCTCCACCGGTGGAGACAACGAAGATCGGCATTGCGACCCAGAGCACGGTGCCTTGGTACTTGTTCGCAATTGCGGTCCTTTTCGGCATCCTCATGGCATTCGCGATCGAGATGCTGACCGACTATTACGTATCGACCCACAAGAGGCCAGTCCAGGAAGTCGCAGGCGTATCCAACGCCGGTCCGGCGCCGATGATCATCCAGGGCTTTGCCTATGCGATGGAATCGAGCGTGTTTATGGTGTTCGCGATCGTTATCGCGCTTCTGGTGCCTCTCTATCTGTTCAACCCGGCGATTTACGGGACGTATATCCTGAGCTTCTACGGCATCGCGCTGGTGGGACTCGGATTGCTGACGACCACCGGATTCATCTTGGCGATGGACACCTTCGGTCCGATTTCCGACAACGCTCAGGGCGTTTACGAGATGAGCGGCGAAGGGCACGACAACATACTGGGAACCAAGGCGGTTCAGAGGCTTGACGCGGCGGGAAACACCACCAAGGCTCTTACGAAGGGCTTTGCGATTGCCACCGCAGTCGTTGCGGCGGTCGCCTTGTTCCACTCGTTCTTGGAGAGCGCCAAGTTAGAGACGATCGGCCTGCGGCTCGACGTTCCGGAGATCTTCCTCGGAATGCTTATCGGCGCGGCAGCCCCGTATCTGTTCTCCGCCTCCACGATCAATGCGGTGGGACGAGCTTCGTTCCAGTTGATTAACGAGGTACGAAGACAGTTCCGCGAAGATGCAGGAATCATGGCGGGCACGAGCAAGCCGGACTACGGCAGATGCGTGGCGATCGTCACGGCAGCGGCTCAGAAGGAGTTGCTCGGCCCGGGAATCCTCGCGATCTGTCTGCCTCTGGCGGTCGCCTTCGGGTTCTCTATCGGAAAGGCGCCCACAATTATCGACGGGCACCCGTTCAACCTTACGGGCGCCCAAGCGTTGGGCGGATTCCTTGCCGGCGCAATCGCAAGCGGTCAGCTATTGGCAGTCCTGCTCGCCAACTCTGGCGGTATGTGGGACAACTCTAAGAAGCTGATCGAAGATGGCCTGTATGGCGGCAAGGGTTCGGACGCTCATAAGGCCGGCGTCGTCGTCGACACTGTCGGCGATCCGTTCAAGGATACGGCCGGCCCGGCTCTAAACCCGCTCATCAAGGTTATGAACCTGGTAGCCCTGCTGCTTGCGGCAACGATCATTCAGCCGCTGCCGGATTCGACGCTGATTCTGGTGACGGTCGTGGCGGTCGGCTTGCTTGCGATCTCGATCTTCATCTCCAAGAAGGGTTCGATGTCATCCGAGATGGCGAAGGCGACGAGCGGAGCGACGGAAATCGCCGAGCATCATTCGCTGGAAGCTCCGGCACTGGATGAGTCACCAACCCCGAAGAAGCGGATCACGGTCGAAGAGCCGCTGGAAGCTCCTCTCGAGCACGAGCACGACCCGGACGAGAGCTAGGCTCTCCTGGGATCGGATGAACGGTGTGCGGCGGTTTCGCCGCACACCGTTTTGTTTTGCCGGATCAGATGCCCGGATATTGGCAATCGAGTACCACGTCTCGAATCTCCTGCTTTTGGCGGAGGACTCGGGCGATATGCTCCATTTCGAGCCGAATGTCGGGAATGACGGCGCCCTTCGTGACGCTGACCATGCCCTTGATGTACAGCACGCCGTGCAGGACGCGCAGGTCGCAGCGCGTGGTGTCGATTCCCCGTTTGCTCAGTTCTGTCCTCGATATCCGTAACCCACGTACATCTCTTTCGTCGGCCATTGCGTATCCCTCAGTAAGAATATTGTAGGACAGATTTAGGAGAAAGGAGGGAGGAGGGAGGAGGGAGGAGAAAGGAAGGAGGAAGGAGGAAGGAGGGAGGAGAAAGGAAGGAGGAAGGAGGAAGGAGGAAGGAGAAGATAGCCACTGCTGCACAGCTTGGCAAGTCCAGTGCTGACCTGACCTCCTGGCTCCTGGCTCCTTCCTCCTTCCTCCTGGCTCCTGAATCCTGACTCCTGACTCCTGACTCCTGACTCCTGACTCCTGACTCCTGAATCCTGACTCCTGACTCTTACAACAGCCGCAGGAGTTCGCCGACTAGGTAGAACGTGCCGGTGACCAGGATTGTTTCGCCGGGTTGGGTTTCGGCGAGGGCGGCGTCGAGGCCGGCTAGGATGGAGTTGTGGCCGGTTACGTTTGGCAAAGCGGGGTTCAATTTGCCAACCATTTCTTCGACGGGTGTTGCCCGGTGGAAATCGACGGGGACGACGTGCACGCTCTTCACCCGGCTCTTGAGGACTTCGTAAAACGGAGCGGGCTCATGGCCGGCTAGCATGTTTGTTACCAACACGTAACGATCCTGGGTCCCGAACTCCTGAAGGGTGCCACGGAGAATTTCGGCCGACTCGGAATTGTGGGCGCCATCGAGCAGAATCGTCCGATCTTTGTACTGGACTTTCTGGAAGCGGCCGGGAAGCCAGACTGCGCGGACACCCTTTTGTATCGCTTCGTCGGATCGAAAAGCGCCGGCGGCATCGATGGAGGCCACGGCGAGCGCCATGTTATGCGGCTGGGCGGTTCCGATGAGGGAGGGCAACAGGCCGTCGTGGCAGCCGAGGGGGGTTTCAACCGTAAACAGGTCGTCGATTGCAGGTATGCCGGGCAAGGCCGCTGGACGGCAACCACCTGCGGTTCGCCGGACTCTGACTTCCCTTCCCCACCGCCAGACCGGCGCGTTTTGATCTTTGGCCACCCCAACGACGACATCCTCTGCTTCGATGCACATTTCGCCGACGATAACGGGGACGTTCGGCTTGATGATTCCCGCTTTTTCAAAGGCGATTTTGGCGTGGGTTTCGCCTAGGATATGGGTGTGGTCGAGTCCGATGCTTACGACAATGCTCGCCCTCGGGGTCACGACGTTGGTGGCATCGAGCCGCCCACCGAGGCCGACCTCGAGGGCGACCCATTCGCAGCGTTTCAGTTTCCAGTAGGCAAATCCGATGGCGGTTTTAAATTCGAACTCGGTGATTCCCCCGAATTCGGTTTCGGAAAAGCTCTCGGCAACCGGCTGAAGCTGCTCGGTGAGATCGGCAAGCTCTTGCTTTTCGATCATGTTTCGTTCGAACTGAACGCGCTCGCGCGGGTCCACCACAAACGGGCTGAAAAACGCCCCGGTGCGATAGCCGGATTCGACGAGGATACTTTGCACAAACGCGGTTGTCGATCCCTTCCCGTTGGTGCCGGCGACATGAATAAACTGAGGGCCGTCCGCCGTGCTTCCAAGGCTGTCGTTGAGTCCGGCTGCCCTCGCAAACTCCTGCATACGATCCAAGCCAAGGCGCCAGCCCCTCGGTTCCAGCGACGCGATATATGCAAGGGCTTGATCGTAAGTCATTGTTTCGGAGGCGTTAGGCGCGAACCAGGCTCAGCCTGAGTACGGAACCGCATTCTACCGAGCCGTCGATGACGCCGGTGAGGGGACAGCGGATGGTTCGAACCTGGGCGTCCCAGTCCGCCATCGGCCAGCGGCCGGCGAGTTGGATAAGATTGCCGGCGGGCACTTTCAGTTCGAGATTGAGGGCTCCGAGCTCTCTCCAATCATCAGGAGCGCGGAGGGTGACGATAAGCTGCTCACGCTCGATCCTCACCGGTTCGACGAGATCGAAAAGCGCCAATCGGGAACTGCCTCGCACGTTCGCGAAGAGCCCGGAATCGTCGGTGGACTCGGAGGGATGGTCGCCGATATCGAGTCGGAACAGCCTGCCGGGCAGATAACCGACCTCGATGCCGGAAATCTCGGTAAACCCTTCGGCCTCCACGGGTGCTTTGGAAAGAGGATGGTGCTCGCCAAGGTGGACGGAGCCCCCGTTCGGATCCGCCAACTCGACGGCGATTCTTACGCTGCCGGCTTCGGTAATCGCTCCGGGCGTGTTTTCGGCGTAAGTCGGCGAGACGATGAGGCTGCCGTCCTGCCGGATTTGGGCGACGACGCGAGCGGATAGCCCAGAGGGGATTCCGGGGCCAAGAATCGGCCTATCCCGGACATCTTCCCTCTTGGCATGTCGGACCATCGACATCTGGATGGTGTGTCCCACCGCGCCGATCATCGCGCGGACGGTCTTTGCCTCCAAGTCGCGGGCTCGCCGGACCTCTGTCCATCCGCGGTCTTTGGAGATGCGCTTGGCGCGACAGAGCACACGCAACGATGCCTGCATCGCACCCCTCATGCAGTGAACGAGGATTGGATTCACGCCGCACTCGGCGATCTGCCCGAAGGGAGTTTCGCGGATCGTCTGAAGCTCGGCTTCCATCGCTTTCAGTCGAGTCCGCAATTCCCGGTTGCGGACGAGCGAGCTGACCATCTCGCCCTCCTGCTCCGCGGTGGAAACTCCGCAAGCGAAGGCGGCGAGCATGACCTCGTCCATCGGCGTAGACTCGGCTCCTGGGCGGCCGGCGATCCGGTTCAAAAGCTCCAGAGTCTCGGGAGGAAGATTCTGCTGGTCGTCAATCTGCATGGGACGTACGTCACCACTAAACCAGGCTCGGAATCAGACCGGAAGTCGCGATTCGTCGCACGGCCTCTCGGAATCGCTCTCCGTTTTCGTCTCCCATGAGAGTAAGCGACATTCGTACCCAACCTTCGCCTTCGGTTCCGTAGCCGTTGCCGGGGATCGCGACGATGTGGGCGCGCTGGAGAAGCTCCTTGCAGAACTCGGCGCTGCTCATGTCCGGTCGCGGCACCCTTGACCAGACGTAGAAGGCGGATTTCGGTTTAGCGACCTTCCAGCCGATTTCATTGAGACCGTCGCATAGGATGTCTCTGCGGCGCTGATACATCGCGATCGTGTGGGTGTTGTCGACCTGATTCAGGGCGAAGGCGCCCGCCTCGGCGATTGCGGGAAACTGCTTGCTGTCGATGTTCGATTTGAGGCGCTGGAGGTTGGCGACGGCATCGGGGTTGCCGAGGGCGAAGCCGAGCCGCCAGCCGGTCATGTTGTACATCTTGCTGAGCGAGTGGAACTCGATGGCGACATCCTTGCCGCCCTCGACCTGCATGACGGTGGGGTTGGTGTAGCCGTCGTAGGCGACGGTGGCGTAGGCCATGTCGTTTACGAGCAGGATGTCGTGGTCTTTACAGAACTTCACGACGTCTCGGTAGAACTCGGTGGTTGCGGTGGCGCCGGTCGGGTTATGGGGATAGCAGACGTAAAAGAGTTTTGCGCGCTTGGCGACGTCGGTGGGAATATCTTCGAGGACGGGGAGGAAGCCGTTCTCCTCTCTCAAAGGCGTGTCGAAGACGTCTCCGCCGGCCATTAGGGTGTTGACTCGGTAGACGGTGTAGCCGGGATTGGGGACGATCGAGGCGTCGCCGGGATCGATGTAGGTCCAAGCGAGATGGGCCAGGCCTTCTTTGCTTCCGATGAGCTGGCAGATATCGGTATCGGGGTTGAGCTGGACTCCGAACTCACGCCGATACCATTCGGCGGCGGCGTTTAAGAAAGGCGTCCAACCGCGCGGGGTCTCGTCGTACCGGTGGGTCGTCGGTTTGTTGGCGGACTCGGCGAGGGCGTTTATGATCGGCTGAGGCGTCGGCAGGTCGGGGTCTCCGATCCCGAGGTCGATGATGTCCGCGCCGGATGCGATAGCTTCGGCTTTGACGCGGGAGATCTCCGCAAACAGGTAAGGCGGGATCATGTCGAGACGCTTCGAACGTGCCGGCATTATGCGGGGGATTGTACCCTCGCACGATGGTCCGGCACGTTTGAAGCGCTGTTGGTCGGGATTCCGGCTCTTCGTCTCGGCAAGCCGGGAGGAAGAGGATGGTATTCGTCGGTAAGGTCCCGGACGTTCTTGTCCGAGGGAGGGAAACCCCACGTTGGCGCCGGAACATAGATGAACCGGAGGAGGGGGCACAGTAGTCTAAGGGATATGCAAGTCCGGACGGTTTTGGCGATCGCAGCTTGGTCGTTGGTGGGGATTGTGGCCTTTGGACAGGGATCCCAACAGAAGTCGAAGATTAACTTCGGCCCGCCGCCGACGGTGGACAGCCGGATCGATGCTTTGCAGAGGGGTTACCAGTCCGCGCTGGACAATCTCGATATGACGAAAATGCGCGAGATCGTCAGCCGCGATGCCAACGGAAAGACGATCAAGATCAAGGCGCCGCCGACGTTTGGAGTGAACCGGACGCCGACATTTTTTATGCTGCACGACAGCGCGATCCGGGACACCGGGGTTCCGTCGTTCGTTCAGACTCCCGGGGTTCAGCTTCTGTTTTGGGCGGTGAGCGCGCAGGGCAAACCGCTCGCGACCGGCAAGCTGATCGTCCACAAGGACAATGCGACGGACGCGCCGGCTCCGACTGCGGCGCTCACGAAGGATCTTTTGGCATTCGCAACAGCGGCTTTGCCGTCGATGGCCGGCAAGGACCTGTACTCAGGGCAGATCGAAGGCAATGACGCGCAGGCCCGGCCGCTCCGAGTCTCGAAGGCGGAGTGTTTGCCCTGTCATCAGGAATCCAAGGTGAAGGATCCGCTGGCGATCATGATTTACATGATCAAGAAGTACAAGCCGGCCAAATGAAGTCTGGTCGGGACGGTGCTCGGCCGACCAGAGTAATTAGGGTTCATCGCGGGGATGCTGCGCATCCCTGCACCTCGCTTTCCGAACAATCTTTGGCTGGACGAGGGCCGGCAAAACTTGCGAAACGGCCCACCTGTTTATTGCAGGACTAATGCGCATCCCTGTTCCAGCGGGAGCGGCCAGACCGCGGGGGCGGGTATCTTATGTTTCTTCTTGTCGGGGCGTGGCGCAGCTGGTAGCGCGCGTGCTTTGGGAGCATGAGGTCGCACGTTCGAATCGTGTCGCCCCGACCATCTTTCGCCCTTAGGCCTACGGGCGTCCATCGCCTTCTTGAGTTCAGCCTGCTTTTCGGCGACCAGCCGCCCGAAGTCGGCGGGGAACGCTTAAATACAAGCAGACATTTGTATACTATCGACGATGTCTCACACGAGATCCGCCGAGGCTTCCGGCGGACACAGGATCTACGTCCGTTGGGACGGCGCCAGATTTGTAGTTAGGGTTTGTCGTGAAAAAGTCCAGGTGATCGGCGATATCGAGGTTACGCCG
>Ga0206874_1111_pt2 | contig 18219 bp, 13 predicted proteins | sample Alteio_BWOrgCont_12_FD_152629 | JGI IMG/M metagenome (GOLD analysis project Ga0206874, IMG submission 152629) | Enriched cells from forest soil in Barre Woods Harvard Forest LTER site, Petersham, Massachusetts, United States -... | ecosystem: Environmental > Terrestrial > Soil > Temperate forest >...
GTCACCAACACCACGGTCACCTTCCTGATGGAGACCAATGAGAACATCACGGCCTATTTCGCGACCAACAAGCCGGCCATCACCGTGCAGCCTGTTTCCATCACCAAGCTCCAAGGCCAAATCGCCAGCTTCAGCGTCACCGCCACCGGCTTGGGCCTCGACTATCAATGGTACGCCCCCACCGGCGCCATCGCCGGTGCGACCGCCAGCGCTTACACCAACCCCGCCGTCAACCTCGGCGACGCCGGCAACTACCTCGTCATCGTCACCAACACCAGCGGCTCGGTGACCAGCTCCGTCGCCAAATTGACGGTCAACGTGGACAAGACCGCGCCCACCGTCACCATCACCTCGCCCGCCAATCTGTTTGAGACCAACGGCAACACCATCACCGTTACGGGCACGGCCACGACCAGCGGTGGCCGCGTCAGCGCGGTGCAGGTCAGCTTGAACAACGGCGGCTTCACTGCCGCCAGCCTCAGCAACTCCACCCCGGCCAATGCCACCTGGAGCAGCGTCGTGGGCAATCTGATTCCCGGCACCAATACCGTCTCCGTCTATGCCACCAGCTTTGCCGGCACCAACTCGCCCACTGTCACCGACAAGTATTTCTTCCGCGTGCCGCAGACTCTGACCATCGTCACCAATGGCGTGGGCACCTTGACGGCCACCGCCGGATTGCCGCAGCCGCCCACCAACGGGGCCAGCCTCTATGTGGGTCGCGGCTACACCCTCACCGCGGTGCCCGCGTCGGTCTCGCACTTCGACCATTGGCTGATTGCCAATATCCTGAGCACTAATATCGTCACCAACACCACGGTCACCTTCCTGATGGAGACCAATGAGAACATCACGGCCTATTTCGCGACCAACAAGCCGGCCATCACCGTGCAGCCTGTTTCCATCACCAAGCTCCAAGGCCAAATCGCCAGCTTCAGCGTCACCGCCACCGGCTTGGGCCTCGACTATCAATGGTACGCCCCCACCGGCGCCATCGCCGGTGCGACCGCCAGCGCTTACACCAACCCCGCCGTCAACCTCGGCGACGCCGGCAACTACCTCGTCATCGTCACCAACACCAGCGGCTCGGTGACCAGCTCCGTCGCCAAATTGACGGTCAACGTGGACAAGACCGCGCCCACCGTCACCATCACCTCGCCCGCCAATCTGTTTGAGACCAACGGCAACACCATCACCGTTACGGGCACGGCCACGACCAGCGGTGGCCGCGTCAGCGCGGTGCAGGTCAGCTTGAACAACGGCGGCTTCACTGCCGCCAGCCTCAGCAACTCCACCCCGGCCAATGCCACCTGGAGCAGCGTCGTGGGCAATCTGATTCCCGGCACCAATACCGTCTCCGTCTATGCCACCAGCTTTGCCGGCACCAATTCCACCACCGTCACCGACAGCTATTTCTTCCGCGTGCCCGGCACCCTCACGCTGGTGACCAACGGTGTGGGCGGGGCGACCGTCACGCCGACACCGTTCTATGTGAACCGCACTTACACGCTCACGGCCACGCCGGGCGGAAACTACCTCTTCTCGAACGTGGTCGAAGTGGCCAATAGCGGCTCGACCATCTTCCCGACGAACAAGTTCTCGTTCCTGGGCGAATCGAACGTAACGCTGACGGTGAATTTTGTGACCAACCTCTTCCCGGCGACGGCGGGCACGTATTACGGCCTGTTCGGCGGCTCCAATGTGGATGAGCAGAGCGCGGGCTTCCTCACGGCCACGTTGACCGTGCCGGCCAACAGCCTGCCGACCTTCAGCGGCACGTTGTATGTGGATGGCGACACGCTGACCGCCAGCGGCAGCTTCGACATCGCCGGCACCGGCACCGCGTCCATCATCCGCAAGGGCAAGCCTGCCCTGAGTGTGGCCCTGCAACTGCCCTTCGACGGCAGCGACACCTTGGGCGGCACGGTCAGCGATTCCGTGGACGGCTGGTCCTCCACCCTGCTGGCCAATCAATCCGTGTTCACGGTCCATCCGGCCACGAATTTTGAGGGCAATTACACCATGCTCATCCCCGGCTTCACCAACGCCGCCGAGGGTCCGGCGGGCTACGGTTACGCCACGATCAATATCGGTTCCGCCGGCGCGGTGACGGCCTCCGGCTTCCTCGGCGACGGCCAGACGCTCTCGCCCAAGTCGGCCACGGTGGCCCGCAACGGCGCCTGGCCGCTGTATGCGCCGGCCTACATCACCTCGTTCAACACCGGTTCTAACGGCATCGTGCAGACCTACAACGGCGCATTGATGGGCTGGGTGCAGTTCAGCAACAACGCGCCCAAGACGGCCTTCAGCGGCGACCTGTTCTGGATCAAGACCGGCTGGACCAACGGCTTCTACAACGCGGGCTTCACCAACGAAGTCACGCCGGACGGCTCGGTGTACACCGTCCCGCAATACAACATTACCAATAAAACCGTTGTGTTCTTGTCCGCGATCCTCGACGGCGGCAATCTGGACGAAGCCATCACCAACAGCCTCGTCGTCACCAACGGCGTGATCACCCTGCTGACCACGAACGGTTCCGTGAGCAACTTCCAGTACGCCACCAGTTCGGGCCTGCTCAGCGGCTCGTTCGAGAACCCGGCCAACTCCAACAAGGTGACGGCCATCAAGGGCGTGCTGTTGCAGAACCAGGGCTACGGCGGCGGCTGGTTCCTCGGCACCAACGAGAGCGGCAGCCTGTTGATCCAATAAGCTGGGTTCAACCCATTAAACGGTGTCTCTACACACGTCGTGAAAATCAAGCTCACAAGATTTGCTCTGATTTTCGGGCTGGCATTTATTACGCTGGCTATTCGTCAGAGCTTTGGTTCATCCATTTTTAGTACGGCGCGTGATTGGTAATTCGTTCAGTCGGTCGGTGGTTTAGCTATTGGCACACCACAACGCGACGACCGGAAGCATGTCATACTGCCTGCGGTGTTATGTTTCTGGCATGACAGTGACTATTCATCCGACCACCGGCTATTCTGGACTCGCCTTTGATTTACCCACGATTCATGTTCATTCCACGAATATTTTTATAACGGTTTGTACGGTTCTTCCCGGAAAGAGAGGTGCAAGTTGCCCGCCGGCAGATTTAGGTAAGCTTCCAGGTGGAAATTATTCAGTGTTTTATTCCAGCCCAGATGGAAAGCAAGAGCCACTGGGCTATATTAAGATTCTAAGTTTCTGATTCTGGAAGTCGAGGCACCCAACAAGCCGCCGGAGCCAATCACTTCGGGTGGATGACCAGTTCCAGTTCTTCCGGGCGCAGGTCGCCGGGCGGGATGTCATGGGCCTGTTCGCGCGCCGCTTCCGCGTGGCCGTTCGCCGCAAGCACAGCGGCATAAACGGCACGCTGCCCTGCCCGGGCCTGCGACCAGTCAAAATTCTCGCCATTGTAAGCACCCAAGGCGGCGGTAAAATCTCCCAGCCGGTAACACGCCAGCGCCAGCGTGGTGCGATACGCGAGAATCATTGGGGATTGCTGCACCAGTTCTTCAGCGGTACCGCGGGCATCGGGCAGATTTTGCGCGAGCAAGGCGTTTAGATAGGCGTTGTCGTTGCGGAGCGCGGGGTCTTTGGGCCAGCGCCGGAGCATCTCGCTGAGCAGGTCGCGGAGGTCGGCCGTGGAACCATTCCGCTCGACGACCTGCTCCAGTCGGGCGTAGGCGGCGCGCGGATCGTCCAGGCAGACGACGAGCGAGCGCAGGGCGTTGCTCGCCGTGTCCCATTCATGCAATTGCCCGGCATATTCCGCCAGCCAGTTCAGTTGCGCCGGATTGCGCTCGGCGGCGGCCACGGCCCAATGCCAGTGGTCGGCGGCGCCGTCGGGGTTGCCCAGCTTGGCATCGCAACGCGCGCGGAAGGCGTCCTGATAGACGTCCTCCAGCGGGACGCTGTCCGCATCCAGAACGGCCTTCAGATCATCCCACCGGTTCAAGGCGGCGAGCGTATCGAGGTAGACGAGGAACAGGGGTTTGTTCTGCGCGGCGACGCTTTGCGGCAGGACGGCGAGGGTGCGTTGAAATTCGCCGTGCAGGTTCAGCCAGACGCAAAATTGCCGGAGCGTTTCCGGCGCGGCTCCGTGATAGCCGGCGACGGCGGCATCGAGAATTTCCGCGCGGCGTTCCGGTGCGAGGCGGATCTGCAGATCCAAAATCTCCTCTTCCCGGCCGCCGCCCGTGGGATGCTGCTGGAGCAAGGCGAGCAGTTCCCGCATCTCATCGGCCGTCAGGTCAGGCCGTGCCGCCAAGAAATCCAAAGCGTCCAGTGAAGGTGGATTATTTTCGCGGGCGATGACCCAGACGTTGCTGCGCGCCGCCGACTGCTGTTCCGCGTTGGACGTATCAAAGAGCAGGCTGGACAGGAAGAGTTGATATTGCTCGTTGGTGGGATCGACCTGCTGCGCGCGCGTGGCGTAAAAAATCGTGCGGGGCTTGTCCTGCAGCACGGTGAACAATTGCGAGGCGAGCCAGTAATTGGCGGGCTGGTTCGTTTCCTCCACGAGCAGGCGCTGCAATTCGTCGGCCGCGGCGCTCACCGCGCCGGCGCGGAGGGCGAGCGTCACGAAATCGCGCCGATCCCCGGGCGTGGCCTGCCGGGTGACGATGAGCTGCCGCCAAACCGGGAGCGCGCCGGCATTGGTGGCCTGGGTGAGTACGCGGGCCAGCGCACGGATGGCTGGCGGATCGGCGGAATCCAGCAGATAGGCGGCGCGGGCCTTGTCGTTGGCCTTGGCCCAGTTGTTTTGGCCGAGGAATTGTTCGGCTTGCGCGGCCAGTTGGCGCGAACGCCAGCGGTTGAAACGATGATACGCCGGCCGGGACGCAAAAGCTCCGGCGGCCACGAGCAAAACAATCAGCCCGACCACCAGCCAGCGACGCCGGCTAGCGGTCGCTTGGGAAATTTCCTCCGGTGTTTTGGTCTGGCCCTCGTTCAAGTACTTTCAGTGGAATGGCGGAAGGGGAGGGATTTGAACCCCCGGTAGGATTGCTCCTACGCCTGATTTCGAGTCAGGTGCCTTCAACCACTCAGCCACCCTTCCTGCCGTTGATTCTGAGGGCGCTTATTCTTCACGAATACCCGCCCGCGGCAAGCTCATTCGCTCGCCCAAAAAGAAACATCAAAATAAAAGGGCGGCCTTTGGATTCGTCCAAAGACCGCCCGTGAGGCTGGTTAAAATTTTACCGCCAATGGCCGGCGACGAAGTGGTAGCCTTTCCCGTGATAGTTGTCCCAATGGCCCCGTACCCAGACGGAGTGCGGATATGGACGGACGTCCCAATGGCCCCGCACCCATATCCAGCGGGAGTTATTCCAGTTCCAATAGCCGCCGAGCCAGACATAGGCCGGGCCGGGCGAAGCCGGAATCACCTCGGCATACGGTGTGGGCGGCTGGGAAACCACCACCACGGTGTTGTCCGGCACGGGAACCGGCGCCGGGGCGGTGACGACCACCACCGGCGGCGGCGGGGCCTGCACCACGACCGCCACGCGCGGCCCGCCGAAAAAGAAGAATCCCGCATGCGCGGTGGGAATCGCCGCCATACCCAGAACGGCTACCGATAAGAGAATAGCATGTTTTGTTTTCATAATATTTGTCTTTTTAGTATTTACCGTTACTACTAACAATCTGACGGAAGATTTGCCAGATTATTCAAAATTTGTGGCGGATGAAAGAGGCTGTATCCCATGGTGTTAAGCTGGAATCGTATCTTATCAAGCCTGCTGGCCGCCGGCGACGTCGTCGGTGGAGTTCTTCACGTCACTGAATCGTCACATTTGAAAACTTGTTGCGCGCGGGCTTTTAAATCCATGCTGCTCCGTGCGCACTGTCAGGCCGGCAACCTCCCCGCCCTCGATCGACGAACTGCCGGTTTGGATCCCCGCCGCGGTCATCGTCCTGCTCACGTTGCTGGCGTATTCCGCCGTCTGGTCGGCGGGTTTCATCTGGGATGACGACAAATATGTCTTTCAGAATTCCACGCTGCACGATTTGCACGGCCTGTCCCGCATCTGGTTTGAAGTCGGGGCCGTCCCGCAATATTACCCGCTCGTCCATACGACGTTCTGGCTGGAATATCATCTCTGGGGCCTGCACCCGGCAGGCTATCACATCGACAACGTCCTGCTGCACGCGCTCGGCGCGGTGCTGCTTGGCCTGCTCCTGCGTGAACTGCGGCTGCCCGGCGCGTGGCTGGTCGCAGGCCTGTTTGCCCTGCACCCCATCAACGTCGAATCCGTGGCGTGGATCACGGAACGGAAAAATGTCCTGTGCGGCGTCTTTTATTTCGCGGCGGCGCTCGCCTGGTTCCGTTTCAAGCCGGTGACGGACGCCGTCACCGGACCGCGGCGGTGGTATTACCTATCGCTGCTCTTTTTCGTCCTCGCGCTGTTCAGCAAGACCGTCGCGTGTTCGCTGCCGGTGGCGTTGCTGCTGGTCATCTGGTGGAAGCGCGGAAAAATTGAAGCGCGGGAATTCTGGCCACTGGTGCCGTTTTTCGCCGTGGGTTTCGCCTTGGGCATGCTGACCTCGTGGATGGAAAAACACCAGGTCGGCGCCGAGGGGATCGATTGGAACCTCACGCCCGGCCAGCGCTGTCTGATCGCCGGCCGCGCGCTGTGGTTCTATGCCGGCAAGCTGGCGTGGCCTGTAAATTTCACCTTCATCTACCCGCGCTGGAACGTGGCCACCGCCGTTTTATGGCAATGGCTCTTTCCCTTGGCGGCGGTGGCAATGGCGGGCGCATTGTGGATTTACAGAAATCGCGTTGGTCGCGGCCCGTTGGCGGCGCTGCTGTTCTTTGCCGTCACGCTCTTCCCGGCGCTGGGATTTGTGAATGTCTACCCGATGCTGTTTTCCTTCGTGGCGGATCATTTCCAATATCTGTCCGGCATCGGCTTGTTGATTTTGTTTGCGGCGGCGGTGGACCGTTTTGCCAAACGCTGGGAACGGACGCTCCTGTTTCTACTTCCAGTTGTGCTCGTGTTCCTGACCTGGCGGCAAACCTTGGCCTACCATGACATCGATACCCTCTGGCGCGATACGCTGCGCAAAAATCCCGGCTGCTGGCTGGCAGAATATGATCTGGGCGCGGACCTCGTGCAGCGGGGAAACCTGGCGGAAGCCGGTGAGCATCTCAACCGCGCGCTGCAACTGGAACCGCAGCAGCCGCTCATCCATTACAACCTCGGCCTGCTCCTGACGCGGCAGGGCCGGTATGAAGAGGCGGTTGGAGAATATCAGACGGCTCTGAAAATAAATCCCGACAGCGCCCAGGTCCACAACGGTCTGGGCAACGCCCTCGCCCGGTTGAACCGGCTGGACGAGGCCGCGGAACAATTCCAAATCGCGATCAAGCTCGATCCGCAATTCATCGAGGCCCGGAACAATCTCGGCCTGGCGATGATCCAGCAAAACCAGCTCGACGAAGGCATCGCCCTGCTCCAGCGGGCAGTGCAACAACAGCCCGACGACGCCCTCGCGCATTTCAGCCTGGGCCAGGCGTTCGCCGCCAAGAATGATTTCACGCAGGCGGTCGCGGAATATGAACTGGCCTTGCAATACCAGCCGGATTTTGGCGATGCGCACAACGAGTTGGGGGTTGCGCTGGCCCGCCTTAACCGTTTTAGCGAAGCCGCGGAACATTTCCGTCTGGCCCTTCGTGAGCAACCTGCCCTACCCGATCTCCACTTCAACCTCGCCAGCGCGTTGAACGCCGCCGGGGACAAACAAGGCGCCTTGGCCGAGTACGCCGAGGTGCTCAAGCTCAATCCCAACGACCAGGCTGCCGCCGAGGAACTGCAAAAACTTGGCGGCCAGATGCCGTAGAAAAAGCCGTTATCCCGCCCTTTGTTAAGCGGCCTTGGCAGGACACACCCGCGAGACCGCGTAGAATGCGACGGGGTTGAGAGTGATCGAGAGCAGCGCGCCGGCAAGGATCAGGTTTTGGGCTTCGGTCGAAACCAAGCCAAGCTTGATTCCCAAGGCCGCGAGGATAAACGAGAATTCCCCGATTTGGGCCAGCGCCGCCGAGACCGTCAGCGCCGTTGACAGTGGACGCCGCAACGCCAGCACAATCCCCAGCGCCGCCAGCGATTTGCCGACGACGATGATCGCCACGACGATGAGTACCCGCAGGGGTTCGCGCACCAGGATCGCCGGGTCGAACAACATGCCCACCGCGACGAAGAACAAGACCCCGAAGGCGTCCTGCATGGGCAGCAGATCGGCCGCCGCCCGTTTGTGGAGGTCGGATTGGTTGATGACCACGCCGGCAAAGAACGCGCCCAGGGCGAAGGAAATGCCGAACAATTTTGCCGAACCGTAGGCCACGCCCAAGGCCAGCGCGACCACCGCCAGGGTGAACAACTCCCGCGAGCCGGTGCGTTCGACCTGTTGAAGCAACCAAGGGAAGAGGCGCGTGCCAAACATGAGCATAAGGGTGATGAACACCGCCACCTTGACCAGCGTCAGTCCCATCGCCAGCCAGATCCCCGCCCCGCCTGCGTGATCCGAAGGTTCGGCGACGCCGCCAAGTTCCCCGGCGAACGCCGGCAGCAACACCAGCGTGAGAACCATGACCAGATCTTCAACCACCAGCCAGCCGATCGCGACTTTTCCGTCCGGGGTATGCGCCGATTTTGAAGATTCCAACGCCCGCAGCAGCACCACCGTGCTTGCGACCGATAACGCCAGGCCAAAAACCAGCCCGGCGCCAAACGACCAGCCCCATAAAAGTGCCACACCCGTTCCCAACGCGGTCGCCACCACGATCTGGATGACGGCTCCCGGCACGGCAATCGACCGCATGGCCCACAGGTCGTCCACGGAAAAATGCATCCCCACGCCGAACATCAGCAGGATGACCCCGATATCCGCCAATTGCGCCGCCAGATGGGCTTCGCCCACAAACCCGGGGGTGGATGGCCCGATGGCGATTCCGGCCAGAAGATAACCGATGATCGGAGATAACTGGAGACGGACCGCGATGTATCCCCCCACAAAGGCAAATGCCAAACCGACCGCGATCAGGGCGATGAGTGACGTTTCGTCATGCACAGCCGCACATTAATGATTGGCCCGAAGACGCGCAAGAATCTCGCGCAAAAACTGCGCAGCCAATCTTAATTCGGGCAAAAGCTGCGCGGCCCCCTCTCAATTTACTGAGCATTTATTGATTATTTGCGTTGGCATATGAGATGCATATCAACGCTGTCGAACACGAGGCGGCGCATGCGGTGTCCGCCCGACCAAACACAAACAATCCAGTTATCGTATGAAAAAATTGAATCACTTACTGCTTCTGGCCGGCGCGGCTTTCGCGCTGACGCTGCTGCCTTCCACTCTTTTCGCACAGGATGCCCCGCCGCCCGCGCCTACTTTGCCGACGGCGCCCACCGACAACGGCGCCGGCAGCAACGCCCCCGCCGCCAGCAACGACCAAGGCCAGGGCCAGAACCGCCGGCGGAATTTCGACCCCGCCCAGTTCCAGCAACGCATGATGGAACGGCTCAAGGATGTTCTCGAAGTCAACAGCGACGACGAATGGGCGGCCATCCAGCCGCTCGTCCAGAAAGTCTTGGATGCCCGCCGCGATGCCGGTGGTTTCAATGGCATGCGCATGTTCGGCCGTGGCAACCGCAATGGCGGCGACAACAACAGCCGCCCCAATCCCTTTGCCCCCACGCCCATGCCCGAGCAGGATGCCCTGCAAAAGGCCATTGACGCGAAGGCTTCCGATGCCGACATGAAGGCCGCCATCGCCAAATACGTTGAAGCCCGCAAGGCCAAAGAGGCCGACCTCGTCAAGGCCCAGGACGACCTCCGCGCCGTCCTCACCGTCCGCCAGGAAGCCATCGCCTCCCTGAACGGCCTGCTCTGACAGCCGCAAAAAATGGGTGATTGATATATGAGCGAGATCAGCACTTCGGAACCGGGGTTGAAGCCTCTGCTGGAGCGGATGGTCGCCGCCAAGCAGTTGTCCTCGATTGACGCCGCGGCGCTGGCGCGGGAAAAAATCCCGCCCGCGCCCACCGAAGAAGCCGTCCTGCGCTGGCTCGCCCACGAATACGGCCTGGCCTTCACCACGCTCGAGGATGTCGAGCCGGACCGCGAGTTGCTCTCCCTGTTCCCCGCGCGCCTGCTGCTCAAGGAGGAAATCCTCCCGCTCCAGCGCGTCAACGGCACCGTGGAAGTCGCCATCAGCCGTCTCTTCGCCACCCAGGGCCTCGATGCCCTCAAGACCATCACCGGCCTCAACCTCAAGCCCGTGCTGGCCACCGCCGAAGTCATCCAGCGCGAGATGAAGAAGCGTCTCGGCGTCGGTGCCGACACCATCGACACCCTCGGCGAGGAAAAATCGCTGCAGGTCGTCGACGACAATCCCGAGGACAGCAACGACCTCGATGCCGCCGCCGAGGACGCCTCCATCATCCGCTTCGTCAACCAGGTGCTTCGCGACGCCATCGATCTGCGCGCCTCGGACATCCACCTCGAACCCTTCGAGAAGGAATTCCAGATCCGCTACCGCATCGACGGCATTTTGCAGAACGTCCCGGTGCCGCCGCAGCTCAAGCAGTTCCAGCCGGCCATCGTTTCGCGCATCAAGATTTTGAGCCATCTCAACATCGCCGAGAAGCGCCTGCCGCAGGACGGCCGCCTCAAGATCCGCATCGATGACGCGGAGGTGGACATCCGCGTGTCGGTCATCCCCATGCTCCACGGCGAAGCGGTGGTCATGCGCCTGTTGCGCCAAAACTCCACCCTGCGCGGCATGCAAGACTTGGGGATGGACGTCCGCGAGGTGGAATGTTTCGAGCGCGTGCTGCAGATGCCGCACGGCATCATCCTCGTCACGGGCCCGACCGGCAGCGGCAAGACCTCCACGCTTTACACCGCCCTCAACACCATCAACGACGCCGTCCGCAAGATCATCACCATTGAAGACCCGGTGGAATACCAGCTCCGCGGCGTCAACCAGATCCAGGTCAACGAAAAATCCGGCCTCACCTTCGCACGCGGATTGCGTTCGATTTTGCGCCACGACCCGGACGTCATTCTCATCGGCGAAATCCGCGACCAGGAGACGGCGCAGATCGCCGTGCAGGCTTCGCTCACCGGCCATTTGGTCTTCTCCACGTTGCACACGAACGACGCCCCCGGCGCGCTCACCCGCCTCGTGGACATGGGCGTGGAACCCTATCTCGTCGCCTCCTCACTCGAGGCCGTCCTGGCCCAGCGCCTCGTCCGCGTGCTCTGTAAACATTGCAAGCAGGTGGATGATTCGCCCGCCGCGCGTGCCTTCAAGGCGCAGGTCGGCATCCCCGCCAACGCCATCATCTACAAATCCATCGGCTGCCGCGAATGCCGCAACACCGGCTTCTTCGGCCGCCACGCCATTTTTGAGTGGATGGACAGCGACAACGAAATCCGCCAGTTGATCTTGAAAAACGCCTCCAGCGACCTCATCCGCGACGCCGCCCGACGCGGCGGCATGAAAACCCTCGCCGAGGACGGCTGGCGGCTCGTGCGCCAGGGCGTCACCACCGTCGAGGAAGTTCTCAGCGTCACCACCGCCAAGGAAGTCGCCCGCACCACCAAAAATGAAACCATGGACGGCCTGACCCCGGCCGAGATCGCGGTCAACCGGCCTTAACCATCCATGCCTGTCTTTGTCTACAAAGCGTTGCAAGCGGACGGCGCGGTGGCCGAGGGGCAAATTGAAGCCGCCGGCCGCCCCGAGGCCTTCCGCCAGATGGAAGGCCTCAAGCTGCGCCCCATCAATCTCACCGAGAAGGCCGCCGACAAGATCAAAGGCGATTCCGACCTCGCCGCACTCACCGGCAAACTGCCTTTCAAGTTCAAGTCGGACAAAGTCGGCGGGCGGGTGCTGGAAAGTTTTACGCGGCTGCTCTCCAGCCTGCTCTCCGCGGGCGTGCCCTTGAGCCGCGCGCTGGTGATTTTGCACAAGGAAGCCAGTTCGCCCGTCGCCGCCGCCAAATGGAAAAAAATCTACGATTTTGTCGTGGACGGCATGTCGCTGGCCGATGCCATGGCCAAGTCGCCGGAAACCTTTCCGCGCGTTTATGTGGCGATGGTGCAAGCCGGCGAGACCGGCGGCTTCCTCGACGTGGTGCTGGCGCAGATCGCCGACTTCCAGACGCGTGAGCGGGATTTGCGCGCCAAGGTGATGGCCGCGATGATCTATCCGGCCGTTCTGTTCGTTCTGGCCATCGGCGTGCTGGTGTTCCTGCTGACCTTTGCCCTCCCCAAATTCGAGACGATGTTCTCCAGCTTTGGCCACGCCCTGCCGTTGATAACCCAGATGATCCTCGCTGCCAGCCATCTCATCCGCTCCTACGGCCTGTTTGTCCTGGTGGCGGTGATCGTCCTCGGGCTCACGCTGCGGACATGGTTCACCTCGGAAAAGGGCCGCCGGAGCTGGGAAGGCCTGATACTGAAACTGCCGTTGATCGGGCCGCTGGTGGCGCAGTTCGCCATGTCGCGTTTCTCACGCATGCTCGGCACCCTGCTCGGCGCCGGCGTGCCGCTCGTCCAGAGCTTGAACGTCGCCCGCAAATCCATCGGCAACCAGATCCTCGTGGATGCCGTGGGGGAATCCATCGAACGGGTACAGGAAGGCGGGCAGCTTGGGGAAAGCCTTTCCAACTGCCGCCGCCTCTTTCCCGGCTCGGTGCTGGAGATGATCAAGGTGGCGGAGGAAAGCGGCAAGCTGGACGTGGAACTCCTCCGCATCGCCAATGTCACCGAGGCCGACCTTGACCGCGAATTGAAGACCGCCGTCTCGCTGGCCGAGCCCCTGATGCTTTTCTTCATCGCGGCGTTCATCGGCACCATCTTCATCGGCATACTCCTGCCGGTGTTCACCGCCCAGCAATACATCCATTGATGATTTAACCCAACTCCATTATGAAACTCAACCAAACCCAACATACTCAAAACCGCCACTCCCAAAGTCACCGTTTTGCGCGGGGCTTCACCCTCGTCGAAATGCTGCTCGTCGTCATGATCATCGCCACGCTGGCGGCACTGGTCCTGCCCAAGATGGTCGGCCGCGGCAAAGAGGCCCAGGTGACCGCCGCGCAGGCGCAGATCGCCGCCTTTAAAACCGCCTTGGACGCCTTTGAAGTCGACAACGGCCATTTCCCCACCTCCTTGCAGGATCTCGTCCAGCAACCGCACGACGCCTCGAACTGGCACGGGCCCTACCTGGACAGCATCCCTCTGGATCCCTGGAAGCACAACTACATCTATGCCTGCCCGGGCAAACACAACTCCAACGGGTATGACATTTCCTCCCCCGGCCCGGACGGCCAGGAAGGCACCGACGACGATATCGTGAACTGGACCAAATGATGAATCGGAACCGCGAGGCAGGAATCGAACACCGGGCGCAAAAGACTTCAAACCCCTTTTGCCCCCGGCGCCGCTCCCTCGTCTCCCGGTCCGGAGCCTTCTCCCTCATTGAATTGATCATCGTGATGGCCCTCATCGTGATCGTCATTTCCGTCGCCTCGCCGACCTTGAAAAATTTCTTCCACGGCCGCTCGCTGGATTCCGAGGCGCGGCGGCTGCTGGCCCTTACCCGCGCCGGCCAGGCCCGCGCCATCTCCGAAGGCGTGCCCATGGTGTTGTGGGTGGACTCCACCAAAAAAGCCTACGGGCTGGAGGCCGAGCCGGGATTTGAGGATCACGACACCAAGGCGCAGGATTTTTCAGTCGCCGACGATCTGCAGATCCAGGTCGTCAATGCCGCCGGCAAGTCCGCTGTCAACAGCACCAACCTCACCCACGCCAACCTGCCGCAGATCCGCTTTTTGCCCGACGGCTCCTATGATGATAACAGCCCCGCCGCGCTCGCCCTGTTGAGCCAGGACGGCACCGCGCTGTGGCTGGCCCAGTCGCGCAACCATTTGGATTATGAAATTCGCAGCCAGCCAAATTAACGGCCGGGTCGGCGCGCCGCGCCGGCACGATGCCGCGTTCACGCTGGCCGAGGTGCTGGCGGCGCTGATGTTTCTGGCCATCGTCATCCCCGTGGCAGTGGAGGGCCTGGAGATCGCCAGCCGCGCCGGCGAGGTCGCCACGCGCAAGGGCTATGCCGCGCAGGTCGCCGAACAGGTCCTTAATGAAAATCTCGTCACCACCAATTGGAACACGGGCGTGCAAAACGGCGCCATCGCCGAGAACGGCCAGTCCTACAACTGGACCCTCCGCAACGAAGCTTGGACCGGCGACCCCGCGATGAATGCGATCCAGCAGGTTTCCGTGGACGTGAATTACACCGTGCAAAACAAGGTTTACACCGTGAGCTTGAGCACCCTGGTGAATAACGGAACGCCATGAACCTCCGCCGCACCAAACTGATTTCCGGAGCGCGGGTCGATGACCCGCAGCGGCGGGGATTGCCAGCGGGATGCTGCGGCTCACAGAGCCGCGCTCCACGGCAACGGCGCGCCTTCACGCTCATCGAGATGTTGCTGGCGATAGCCATCTTTGCCATGGTGCTGTTCGCGGTGAACACCGTGTTTTACGGCGCCCTGCGCCTGCGCGCGGCGGGTTCGCGCGGCGTGGACGCCGCCATGCCCGTGCAGCAGACCGTGAGCATTATCCGCCACGACCTGCTCGGCGCCATCCCGCCCAGCGGCGGCCTGGCCGGCGATTTCAAGCTTGGCACTTTCAGCGGTTCATTCAGCATGAACACCGTCAATGGCCTCCAATGTTTCACCACCACCGGCCCCGTCGGCGATGACCAACCCTGGGGCGACATCCAGATGGTGACCTACCAGTTGCGCCCTTCGACCGACGGCTCCCCCGGCCAAGATCTCATCCGCAGCGTCACCCGCAATCTCCTGCCTTCCGCCACCGCGGAATCCGATGACCAGTGGCTCATGGGCAACGTTGCCAACCTGGAGTTCGAGGGCTATGACGGCTCGGCCTGGCAAAGTTCGTGGGACACCAGCACGGGCAACACCAATCTCCCCGTCGCCGTGCGCGTCCGCATCCAGCTCGCCTCCAGCACCGGCCCCGGCGCGCAGCCGGTGGAGATCGTCGTTCCCATTAACACCCAGTCGCGCACGAACCAGACGCAAACCACCCAGACGACGCAAACCACCGGAGGAACCGGCGGATGAAAACGCGTTCCTCAGACAAACTTTCAAAAAACGGCTCGCTGCTCATCATCGTGCTTTGGGTGGTATTCGGGCTGGTGGCCATCACCCTCTATTTCGCCAACGAGATGAGCCTGGAATTGCGCGCCTCGGACAACCGCGTCTGCGGGCTCGCCTCGGAAGAAGCCATCGAGGGCGCCCTGTGTTACGCCAGCACCATTTTGACCAACCAAATCGCCAATGGCACCAACGGCAACGTTCCCGACCCGGCCAGCTACCAGAGCGCGGCCTTGCCGGTCGGCACCGCCCATTTCTGGTTCATCGGCCGCGATAACAACGGCCAGGCCCAGCCCGGCCAGGTCACCTTTGGCCTCGTGGATGAGGGTTCCAAGTTGAACCTCAACACCGCCTCCATCACCAACCTCACCTGGCTGCCCAATATCACCTCGGAGGTCGCCGCCAACATTGTGGACTGGCGCAACACCAACAACACCACCGCCATCGCCGATGGCGACGGTCCCACGGTGTATTCGTCGCTGGGCTATACCGCCAAGGGGCTTCCCTTCGAGACCGTGGATGAGCTGCGCCTGGTGTACGGCATGAACATGGCGATGTTCATCGGCGCGGATGCCAACCGCAACGGCGCGCTCGACCCCAATGAAACCAGCACCGACGGCACGGCCGACCCCGGCATCTCGGAATACGTGACTGTTTACAGCCGCGAACCAAACCCGGCCGGCAAGGTAAACATCAGCTCGATCAGCAGCGCCGCCGCGGGGTCGTTGCGTTCGCTTTTGCAGACCAACCTGACCACCACCAAGGCCACCCAGATCCTCCGCAAGCTCGGCTTGTCATCCAAGACGCCGGTCACGGTCACGTTCCACAGTCCGCTGGATTTTTACATAAAAAGCGGGATGGCCTCGGCTGATTTTGCCAGCATCGCCACCAATCTCACCATGACCAACAGCCCTTATATCACCGGCCGCGTGAATGTGAACACCGCCAGCGCCGCGGTCCTGACCTGCCTGCTCAACGGCGACAGCGAATCCGCCCAGCAGCTCGTCAGCTATCGCAACACCAATCCCGACGCCCTCACGTCCATCGCCTGGCTCGGCGACGCCCTGACCGGCAACCCCACTGCCCTGGCCACACTCCGCGCCCACGACAACCTCACCACCCGGAGCTTTCAGTTCACCGCCGATGTCGCCGCGATCGGCCCCAACGGCCGCGGTTATCGCCGCGTGCGTTTCGTGTTCGACACCGCCACCGGCACGCCCCAGCTCGTTTACCGCCAGGACCTCACCCGGCTGGGCTGGGCGCTGGGCAAGGATGCCCGCCAGACCTGGCTTTTCGCGAAGGATTCGCAATGATGAACCTCAACCAACTGGATTTCCTGAAACGCCGGAAGCTTTCCGGGCTGCTCGGCCTCGCACTGGATGGCAGCCGCCTGGACGGCGTGGTGCTCCAGCGCACCGAAGGCTCGCTGCAGGTGCGCCAGACCTTTTCCATCACCCTTTCGCTCGACCCGCTCACCAACGACCCCGCCCTTGTCGGCCGCGAGATCCGCAACCACCTCGATGCCGCCGGCGTGCGCGAACGTCACTGCGTCGTCGCCCTGCCCCTTAAATGGGCGCTCGCCGTGCAGGTGAAACTGCCCGACCTGCCCGAGGCCGACATCGCCAGCTTCCTCGCCATCGAGGCTGAGCGCGGTTTCCCGTGCGACGTCGCCACGCTGCACACCGCTACATCCCAGGGCCGCGCGGGCGGCGAACGGCATGCGACCATCGTGGGTGTCCCGCGCAACAACGTCGCACCCCTCGAACAGGCGTTGCGCGCCGCGCAGCTCAAGCCCGTAAGCTTTTCGCTGGGCATCACCGCGCTCCAAAACCCCGCGGCGGACAATTCCAACGGCGTGCTCGCGCTGGTCATCGGCGAGGGCCACATCGGCCTGCAGATCACCGCCGGCGGCGGCGTGGCCGTGCTCCGCACCCTCGAGGGCGCAGTCGTCGCCGAGGGCGGCCAGCGCAAACTCGCCACCGCCCTCGTCTCCCGCGAGACCCGCATCACGCTCGGCCAGTTGCCGCCCGCGTTGCGCGCCGCGGTCAAGCGCATCCGCATCTTCGGCCCGCGCGACCTGGCCCAGGAACTCGCCGACGAAATGGAACTGCGCTTCGAGGCGGCCGGCCTCCAGGTGGAACTCGCCGCGCGCTACGTTAAAAACGAGTTCGGCGTGGAGATTCCCGCGGAAACGCCCGTCTCCACGGCGTTCAGCCTCGCCGCCGGCTGGCTGGCGGATCGCCCCGTGCCGCTGGAATTTTTGCCGCCCAAGGTCTCGCCGTTGCAGTTGCTCGCCACCCGTTATTCCTCGGGCAAATTGCGCACCGTGAGCGCCACCGCCGGGGCGGTCTTGCTGCTGGTGCTGCTCGTCTTCCTGTTCCAGCAATGCCAGCTTTGGTGGTATGGCGCCAAATGGAACCGGATGTCCGCGCAGGTCGCCGAATTGTCGGAGACCCAGGACCACATCGGCAAGTTCCTCCCGTGGTCGGACCAGTCCGTGCGCGATCTCTCCATCCTCCGCGCCCTCACCTTGGCCTTTCCCGAGGACGGCAGCGTGACCGCCAAGACCGTGGATATCCGCGAGCCGGACCTCGTCACCTGCAGCGGCACCACCGCCGACAACCAGGCCCTGCTCAAGACCCTCGAACGCCTGCGCGGCGAGAACTACGTGGCGGATGTCAGCCTGGGCCAGATCCGGGGAAAATCACCCATGCAATTCACCTTCAATTTCCACTGGAACGCGGGAGGCAACCCATGAAGATCCAAAACCGCCAGCAAGCCCTGCTCTTTGCCGCCATCGCCTGCGTAGCCCTGCTCGCCGCCAACTGGCTCATCTGGACGCCGCTTTCCAACCTTTGGAGCGCCCGCGCCGCGCAGGTCGTCAAGCTGCGCGGAGAGATCCGCGATGGCACGCTGCTCAAGCAGCGCAGCCAGTACATCCGCAACCGCTGGACGCAGATCCAGACCAGCAGCCTCACGAAAAACCCCTCGCTGGCCGAGCAGCAGATGTTCAAGGCCATCGACAACT
>Ga0206874_1148_pt1 | contig 18083 bp, 14 predicted proteins | sample Alteio_BWOrgCont_12_FD_152629 | JGI IMG/M metagenome (GOLD analysis project Ga0206874, IMG submission 152629) | Enriched cells from forest soil in Barre Woods Harvard Forest LTER site, Petersham, Massachusetts, United States -... | ecosystem: Environmental > Terrestrial > Soil > Temperate forest >...
CTGAAAAATGCGAAGGCCAGGGGATTCGCGCTCGATGAGTTTTGCTGGATCCCCAAGACGAGCGATGTTTTGGCGTTTGGGCGGAGGGTCAAAGGGTGGATGAGCCCAATACGGACGGCCAAGATGTTGTTCACCAAGCGGTAGAACTTTCATTCAGATTAGATCCCTGTGGATTGGTGTGGACGCGGCGGCTCGCCGCGTATCGATTTAGGAACGCGGCGAGCCGCCGCGTCCACGCAAACTTATGCCTTTGACAGATTTCCCTTGGCCGCCCGTCCCGCCTGCCGGCATCGTTCCGGCATGGTCGGGCTCCGCCTTTCAGATCGGCGGCCAATCCGTCCGGGTGGTCGCCTATGACGAAAGCGACAGCCACTGGAGCGAGGAGCTGACCAACTTTCATGAAACGGCCGCCGGGCGGCATCATCCCATCGACGCGGCGTCGCGCCGCCTCGCGATCGCAAGCCTGATGCCGCTGCGCGGCCATCCGGGGGTCCGCATCCTGGACGCGGGCTGCTCCTCCGGATTCATGGTCGAGGAATTGCGGCGGGCGCTGCCCGAAGCCGGCCTGATCGCCACCGATTATCTCCGCGGACCCCTGGAGGACCTCGCGCGCCGCATCGAAGGGGTTCCCTTGCTGCAATTCGACCTGCGCCGCTGTCCGCTGCCGGGTTCCATCGTGGACGGGATCGTCTGCCTCAATGTGCTCGAGCACATCGACGACGATGCCGGCGCCCTGCGGCACCTTTGCCGAATTCTCCAGCCCGGCGGCATCGCCCATGTCGAGGTTCCCTCCGGTCCCGGGCTCTACGACATCTACGATGAACACCTGATGCATCACCGCCGCTACCGCATGCGCGACCTGAAGCGCATGGCGCGCGCCTGCGGCTTCACGGTCGAGCAATCGACCCACCTGGGCTGCCTGGTGTATCCGGCCTTCTGGCTGGTCAAAAAGCTGCACCGCCGGAAGCTCGCGCTTCCCGCCGCCGAAAAAAGCCGCCTGGTCGCCGCGCAGATCCGGGCGACGCGACGCAGCTTTCTGTTCGCCAGGCTGATGCAGCTGGAAACGGCGCTGGGAAAATTCGTTTCCTTTCCCTTCGGGATTCGGTGCATTGTGGTATTGCGCAAAAGGAGGTAGGAATCCAACAACTCCAGACTGCATGCAGAAAGCCTTCGTCACCGGCGCGGCCGGATTCATCGGGTCGAACCTGGCCGACCGTCTCCTGGCGGATGGCGTCGCGGTCGTCGGCTGGGACAACCTCTCCACCGGGCAGGAGCGTTTTCTCCCGGATGCGGCCCGCCATCCGGGCTGGAAGTTCATCCGCGGGGACACGGCCGACCTGCCGGGGCTGGCCGCGGCGATGCGGGGCTGCGACTGCGTGTTTCACCTCGCGGCGAATGCCGACGTGCGCGGCGGCCCGGAAAACACCGGGAAGGATCTCCTGCAGAACACCGTCGCCACCTACCACGTGCTGGAGGCGATGCGCCTGAGCGGAGTCAAACGCATCGCCTTTTCCTCCACGGGTTCGGTCTATGGCGAATCGGCCGTCATCCCCACCCCCGAGGATGCGCCGTTCCCGGTGCAGACCTCCCTGTACGGAGCCTCGAAGGTCGCCGGCGAGGCCTTGATCTCGGCGTATGGCGAAAGTTTCGGCTTCGAAGGCTATATTTTCCGCTTCGTGTCGATCCTTGGCGAGCGCTACACCCATGGGCACGTTTTCGACTTTTACGGCCAGCTGCTCGACCATCCCGACCGGCTCCACATCCTGGGCGACGGCTCGCAGCGCAAAAGCTATCTTTACGTCCAGGACTGCCTGGACGCGATTTTGCGGGTCGTGCGTCCCGGCGCCGCGCGGAATGCGCCGCACGGCACGCAGATCTACAATCTCGGCGCGCCCGAATACGTGGAGCTGAACGACAGCGTGCGCTTCATCTGCGGGGCGCTCGGCCTCAAACCGGAGCTGACCTACGGCGGCGGCCCGCGCGGGTGGATCGGGGACAATCCGTTCATCTTTCTCGACACCCGGAAAATCCAGGCGACCGGCTGGAAGGCGAAACTGACCATCGAGCAGGGCATCGTGAGGACGCTGCGGTGGCTGGAGGCCAATCGATGGGTCTACGAGGCGAGGGAATGAACGAATTTTAGCCGCAAAAAAGCACAAAAAAATACCGTCCGAAATTTAGCCACATAAGGCACAAAATGCACATAAGGAATACACAACGCATGGATTTCGGATTCAGAATCCTTTCTTCCTTTTATGTGCCTTCTGTGCCTTTTGTGGCCAAATTCAGAAATGTCTTTTTTTGCGCTTTTTGTGCCTCTTTGTGGCTAAAAATGATTGGGATCGCATGAACATCGTCATCACCGGCACGAGCAGCGGGATTGGAAAGGCGCTGGCGGAGCGGCTGCTGGCCAGGGGGCATCGCGTGCTGGGACTCGCGCGCGGGGACCAAAGCGGGCTGGCGAGCCGCTGGCCGGACGCTTTTCGCGCCGCGCGCTGCGACGTCGCGGATTGGCCGCAGGTCGAACGCGCCGCGGCGGAGTCGGCCCGCGCCTGGAGCCAGGCGGATGCCCTGGTGACGTGCGCCGGCTGGCAGGGGGAGGTCGGGCGCGCCGTCGCGGCGGACCCGGCCCGCTGGAGCGCCACCGTGCGCGCGAATCTCGACGGGACGTTTCATGCCATCCGCGCATTCCACGGGTTGCTGGCGCGCGCGCCGCGCCGCGCCAAGATCGTCTGCTTCTCCGGGGGCGGCGCCGCGAAGGCGCGGCCGAATTTCTCCGCCTATGGCGCCGCCAAAACCGGCGTGGTGCGGCTGGTCGAGACGATCGCGGAGGAGGAGCGCGCCTCCGCGCTCGACATCAACGCGATCGCGCCGGGCGCGATCCGGACGCGGATGACCGAAGAGGTGCTCGCCCTGGGCGCCGCGGTGGTCGGTGCGGCCGAATTCGCGGGCGCGATGAAAACCGGGGCGGGACCGGCCCTGGAACGCGCGCTCGACCTGGTGGAGTGGCTGCTCTCCCCGGCCAGCGACGGGATCTCCGGCCGGCTGATCAGCGCGGCCTGGGACGATTGGAAGGGGCTGGCGGGGAGAAAGGAAGGGCTGGCGGAAAGCGATCTCTATATGCTCAGGCGGGTGGCGCCGCCCGCCTGAAGACGCGGTAATTCAACAGCAGAAACACCACCACCGTCGACGGGGGCACGGCGCAGACGGCGGAAACCATCACGCTGAAGCCCAGCCCGGCGAAGCAAAGGCGGAAAACCGAGAAATTGATGAGATAGCTCACCGCCACCGTGCAGAGGTATTCGACCAGCTGCCGGGCGCTGTCGCGCCGGTGGCTGCGGAGCGCCCAGAAGCGGTTGAGGGAATAATGGCTCGCGACGGAAAGCGCGAAGGCCAGGGAAAAGGCGAGATTCGGGCGGAGCAGGTTTTTCAGGATCGCCAGGCTGCCGAACTGCACGATGGCGCCGATCCCGCCGACCGTGAGAAACTGGAAAAATCGGACTCGGGTTTCGCGGGACGGCATGATAGGGTCGACGAACGCAATGAAACCCTCTCCGAGTCCGCAACTCCAATTTGCCCAGGTGGGCTGCGGGCTGATCGGACGGAAGCGCGCCGCCGCCCTCGCCGGCATCCCGGGGGCCGCGCTGCGCTATGCCTGCGATCCCGATGCGCAGCGCGCGGCGCAGGTCGCCGCGCTTGCGCCCGGATGCCGCACGACCGCCGATTTCCAGGAGGCGCTGCGGGATCCGGAGGTGCGGGTGGTGATCATTTCCACCCTCCACGCCATGCTCGCGCCCATGGCCCTCGCCGCCGTGCAAGCCGGCCGCCACGTGCTGGTCGAGAAGCCCGGCGCCCTCAATGCCGGCGAGCTGCGCGAGGTGCGGGCGGCAGCCGAAAAAACGGGGGTTCGGGTGCGGATCAGCTACAATCACCGCTATCACCCGGCGCTGCGGCAGGCGCGCGAGCTCGTCGACGCCGGCGCGCTCGGGCCGCTGATGTTTCTCCGCGGCCGCTATGGGCACGGGGGCCGCAAGGGCTACGAGCGGGAATGGCGCGCGGATCCGCGGCTCTCCGGCGGTGGCGAACTCATCGACCAGGGGGTGCATCTCATCGACCTGGCGGGCTGGTTTCTCGGCGATTTCACGACCGTCGCGGGACACGCCGCGACGTATTTCTGGGACATGAAGGTCGACGACAACGCCTTCCTCAGCCTGCGCACGGCGGCGGGCCAGACCGCATGGTTGCACGCGAGCTGCACGGAATGGAAGAACCTGTTCTCCCTCGAAATCTACGGCCGCAACGGCAAGATCGCCATCGACGGCCTGGGCGGAAGCTACGGAGTCGAAAAACTCGTTCTCCACCGCATGCTCCCCGAAATGGGCCCGCCCGAAACCACCGCCTGGGAATATCCGGGCCAGGACGATTCCTGGCTCCGCGAAATGCAGGAATTCGTGGAAGACATCCGCCTGGGGCGGGAGCCGGCGCCGGGGTTGCGCGAAGGGATCCGGACGCTCAAAATCGTTGAGGAGATCTATAATTTATGATCATCGCCCGCTCCCCTTTGCGCGTCTCCCTCGGCGGGGGAGGCACCGACCTGCCCTCCTATTACCGCGACCATGGCGGATTCCTGGTGGCGGCCGCGATAGACAAATACGTCTATCTCGCCGTCAACAGCACCTTCACGCCGCGGATTTCCCTCAAATATTCGAAGCTGGAGGACGTTCGTTCCGTCGCGGAGATCGAGCACCCGATCATCCGCGAGGCGATGAAGCTGTTCGCCTTTCCGGATCCGCACATCGAAATCGCGTCGATGGCGGACATTCCCGCCGGAACGGGCCTCGGTTCGTCCGGCAGTTTCACGACCGCGCTGCTCAAGGCGCTGCACACGTATCGGAACCGCCCGGTTTCGCCCGCCGAACTGGCGGAGCAGGCGTGCGACATCGAGATCGGCCGGCTCGGGGAGCCGATCGGCAAGCAGGACCAGTACATCGCCGCAATCGGCGGAATCACCGCCTTCACCTTCCATCCCGACGGCCGCGTCGACCACCGGCCCTGCCGGATCACGGAGGAGACGCTTTTCAACCTGGAGGACAATCTCCTGCTCTTTTTCACCGGACACTCGCGCAGCGCCTCGGCGATCCTCAAGGACCAGGACGACCGCTCGCGGAAGCAGGACCGGGCGATGCTCGAGAACCTGCATTACACCAAGGAACTGGGCCACCGTTCGCTGGCGGCCCTGGAAGGGGGAAACCTGAAGGAGTTTGCCCGGCTGATGGATGAGCACTGGCGGCGCAAGAAGGAGCGCAGCCCCGGCATGAGCACCGGCCGGATCGACGAGTGGTACGATCACGCCATGAAGAATGGCGCGCTGGGGGGCAAGCTGATCGGCGCGGGCGGCGGCGGCTTCCTGATGCTTTACGCCGGCAACCAGCAGCAGCTCCGGCATGCGATGCGGGAAAAGGGGCTGCAGGAAATCCGGTTCCGATTCGACTTTGAAGGGACGAAGGTGGTGGCGCAGAATTAGGATATGACTTCCACCGATCTTCCCGTCGCCATCCTCGCCGGGGGCATGGCCACCCGGCTCGGGCCCATCGCGGAGAAGGTTCCCAAACTCCTCGTCGAGGTGGGGGGCGAGCCGTTTTTTTCGCATCAGATCCGCCTGCTCAAGGCGGCCGGCCTCACCCGGGTCGTGCTCTGCGTGGCGCACCTTGGCGAAAAGATCGTCGAGGCCTACGGAGACGGTTCGAAGTGGGGAATGAAGATCGAATATGTCTTCGACGGCCCCCGGCTCCTCGGCACCGGAGGCGCGATCATCCGGGCGCTGCCCCGGCTGGGGGAGGCGTTTTATGTGCTCTATGGGGACAGCTATCTCCCCATCGACTATCGCGCGGCCGGCGACGCCTTCCTGCGCTCCGGGAAGCTCGGACTGATGACGGTCTTCGAAAATCGCGGGCGGTACGACGCGAGCAATGTGCAGTTCGCAGCCGAGGGGATCGTCCTTTACAGCAAGAAGATCAAGGCGGCGAACATGCGCCACATCGACTACGGCCTGGGGGGTTTTCGCGCGGCCGCCTTCGACGGGTTTCCCCGGGACGCCCCGGTGGATCTGGCGGAGGTGCAGGAGAAGCTGGTCGGACGGGGGGAGCTGGCCGGGTTTGAAGTGAAGGAGCGGTTTTACGAAATCGGCTCGCCACAAGGGCTGGCGGAGCTCAATCAGCTTCTCAAAAAAGCATAGGTCTTATCGGACCTGTCGGACATATATGACCTATTCGGAACAACATCTCAAGGAGACCGCCGAAATCGCCGGCCGGATCGATCCGGCAGCCTGCGAAAGGTGCGTCGCGGAGCTCCGCGCCGTCCGCGACCGCGGGGGGCGGCTGTTTATCCTGGGCGTCGGGGGCAGCGCGGCAAACGCCTCGCATGCGGTGAACGATTTCCGCAAGATCGCCGGGATCGAGGCCTATGCCCCGACCGACAATGTCTCCGAACTGACCGCGCGCACCAACGACGAGGGCTGGGCGACCGTTTTTGCCGAATGGCTGCGAGGCAGCCGGTTGAACGGGAAGGACGCCGTGTTGGTATTCTCGGTCGGCGGCGGCGATCTCAGGAAGAACATTTCACCCAATCTCGTCTCCGCCCTGGACCTGGCGAGACAGGTCGGCGCCCGGATCGTCGGGATCGTCGGCAAGGACGGCGGCCACACCGCGAAAGTCGCCGATGCCTGCGTGATCGTGCCGACGGTCAATCCGGGCAATGTGACCCCGCACTCCGAGGCCTTCCAGGCGGTCGTCTGGCACCTGTTCGTCTCGCATCCGGACCTGAAGGCGAATCAGACCAAATGGGAATCGACGCGCTGATTGCCGTTCCGTGACTGCCCTTCGCCCAGCGGTTTTTCTGGACCGGGATGGGACGCTGAACGTCCAAACGGTAAGGAACGGAAAGCCCTATTCGCCGGCGACGGCGGAAGAGTTTCAGCTCCTGCCTGGCGTGGCCGAAGGCTGCCGGGCGCTCAAGACCGCGGGATTCGCGCTGGTCGTGGCGACGAATCAGCCGGACGTGGGGCGCGGCGTGCTGGCGCCGGCGGCAGTGGAGGCCATGCACGCCAAGCTGCGGGCGCTGGTGCCGGAGATCGATCGGATCGAGGTTTGTTACGATAGGGAGGACGGGGCGCGAAGGCGGAAGCCCGAGCCGGGAATGCTGCTCGATGCGGCTGCGGCGCTGGACCTGGACCTGGGCCGCTCGTGGATGGTCGGGGATCGCTGGCGCGACGTCGATTGCGGGCGGCGGGCCGGCGTGCGCGCGGTCTTCATCGATTTTGGGTACGCGGAGGAACTCAAGGCGCAGCCGGAGTTCAAAGTGAGGTCGTTTGCGGAAGCGGTGGAGGTTATTCTCAGCCGAGACCCGTAGCCGAAATCGTAAGATTTTGGCCAAACGTCCCCAAAATCTTACGATTTCGGCTACACCAATGAATCCGTTATGACCATTGACCGACCTAATTCCCTGACTACGCTTTAACTCCCATGAAATCGCTCAACGACCTCAAAATCCAGCTCTACGCCGATGGCGCCGACAAGGCCGGAATCCTCGACCTCTATGCCAAGCCCTATATCAAGGGCCTGACCACGAATCCGAGCCTGATGAAAAAGGCGGGAGTCAAGGACTACGAGGCGTTTGCGAAGGAGATCCTCCAGACGGTGAAGGCGAAGCCGATCTCCCTGGAAGTCTTCAGCGACGAGTTCGCCGAGATGAAGCGCCAGGCGCTCAAGATCACCGCGCTGGCCCCGAACGTCTACACCAAGATCCCGATCACCAATTCCAAGGGCGAATCCTCCCTGCCCCTGATCAAGGAGCTGGCGGCGCAGGGGGTGAAGGTCAACGTCACCGCCCTCTTCACCGAAGCGCAGGTGCGCGGCGTCGCCGCGGCGCTCAATCCCGCGGTGCCGTCGGTCGTCTCCGTTTTCGCCGGCCGGATCGCCGACACCGGCGTGGATCCGATGCCCCTGATGCGGACTTACGCCTCCATCGTGAAGGGACTGCCGAAGGCGGAGCTGCTCTGGGCCAGCACGCGCGAGGTGCTCAACATCTTCGAGGCCCAGGACTGCGGCTGCGCCATCATCACCGTGCCGAACGAGATCCTCGCGAAGGCCGAAAAACTGGTCGGGATCAGCCTGGAGGAAATGTCGCTCGACACCGTCAGGACGTTTTTGAAGGACGCCACCGCGGCGGGATACAAGCTGTAAATTGAACATCCTCTTCGTCAATTACGGGGACTTCACGACCAACAGCCTCAATCACATCGCGGGGTTTGCCAACGCGCTGTGCTCCGCCGGCCACGCCTGCATCGTGGCCGTTCCGGATGGGAAGGACTCAGTCGCCGAGATCCCTGAGCCCCGGTTCATCGCGGCGACCTACGACGAGTTGCTCGGCCGGCCCGGTCCGTTTCCCGACGGGCGGGAAGCCGACGTCGTGCACGCCTGGACGCCGCGTGAATGCGTGAGGAAGTTCGTCCTCGCGTACCAAAAGCGCGCCCGCGCGCGAATGATCATCCACCTGGAGGACAATGAGGAATTCCTGGCCGCGACCTGGTTCGGACGGGCGGACGGAGCGCTGAAGGACATGCCGGAGAACGAGATCGCGGAGCGGTCGTCGCAGGCGCTGGCTCATCCGCGGCGGTTTCGTCCCCTGTTGTGGACCGCCGACGGCATCACCGTCATCGTCGATGCCCTCCGAAAATTCGCCCCTCCCGGCGTCCCTTGCCTCACCCTTCCGCCCGGGATCGATTTCCAGCGATCCGGCTCCGGTGCGGCGGAGCCCGGCCTGCGCGGGCAACTCGGAATCAAGGACGGCGAACGCGTCATCGTGTTCACGGGCAGCAACACCTTCGCCAACGAGCCGGAGATGCGGGAGCTTTACGAAGCCGTGGCCCTGCTCAACACCCGGGGCGTCCCCACCCGGCTGGTGCGCACGGGACGCAATGCGCCCGAATTCGAGGCGAGCCTTCCGAAGGGATTGAAGACCCATGTGATCGACCTCGGTTTCGTGGCCCGGGAAAAGCTGCCGGCGATCCTTTCCCTCGCGGACGCCCTCGTCCAGCCGGGGCGGTCCGGACCCTTCAACGATTTCCGCCTGCCCTCGAAGGTGCCCGAATTTCTGGCCAGCGGGAGGCCGGTGATCCTGCCGGCGACCAACATCGGCCTCGAACTCAGGGACGGCGTCGATGCCGTTCTGCTGCGCACCGGAGGCCCCCGGGAAATCGCGGAGGCATGCCTTCGCGTGTTCACCGACGCCGGCCTCGCCCGCACGTTGGGAGAAAATGGGGCTGCGTTCGCCCGCCGGCGATTCGACCTCGCGAAAAACACCCGGACCCTCTCCGCCTTTTATGAGGAAGTGCGCGGTCGCGCCATCCGCGCGGGCTCGACCGCCGCGATCGGCGCCGGGGAGACCGAGTCGACGCTTTCGCTGCGAGCCCTCGCGGCGCAGTCGGCCGATCCGGAAGCAGCCGCGCTGGCGTCCGATCTGGCCCCCCGCGTGGCGGAATTGGAAACCGGGGATCCCTCGCGGGCGGAGCGCAACCGTCTGGACCGGGAGGGGCGGGAATGGAAGCGCCAGTTCGAACTCACCCGCCAGCATGCGGCGAACCTCGAGGAGCAGGCCGGATTGACGCGCCAGCATGTCAAAAACATCGAGGACCGGGCAAAAGCGACCCAGCAGCACGTGGTAAACCTCGAAGGGCTGACCAAGGCCTCCCAGCAGAGGACGAGCGAGCTCGAAGAGCTGTTCAAAGCCACGCAGCAGCATGCCACCAATTTGGAGGCCCAGGTCAAAATCTCTGGTCAGCGGGCGGCCGAGCTGGAAGACCTGCTCAAGGGCTCGCGCCAGCAGGCGACGGACCTCGAGGCGGAGGTGCAGATCTCCCGGCAGCGGACGACCGAGTTGGAAGACCTGCTCAAAGCCTCGCAGCATCACGCCGCCTACCTCGAGGAGCAGGCGAAGGCGGCCCACCTGCACGCGGCCGGCCTGGAGGCGGCCGTGGCCCGGCTCAATCGCGAGGTGACGACCGGACTCGGCCGGATCAAGACTTTGGAAGGACGGCAGTTCCTGGGCGACAGACTGCTTTCGGCGGCACGCCGCCAGTTCGAGATCCTGGACGCCGACTTCGCCGCCGAACGGCAGCGGTTCGACCAGCTCAGCGAAACCCTGCGCCTCACCCGGCAGCATTCGATCAATGTCGACCGTTTTTACGAGGCGGCGGAACAGCGCATCGCCGAACTCGACGAGCAATGCGCCCATCTCACCCGCACCATCGACGCCCGCGACCGGGTGATCGCGCGGCTGGAGCCCTTCGAGGCAAGACTGCGCACCGTGCTCGACAGCTTTTCCTGGCGCGCCACGATGCCGTGGCGGTTCCTGCGGCGAAAACTGATCGATCCGCTGAGGAAGCCCAAATCGGCGGCCTCGGCATCGTCGGCGGCCTCGGCGGTCGGGAACCCGAAATCCGCCGCAGGTGACACTGCGGGAGGATTCGTTCCAACCTTCCTGCGCCATCTGGACAGTCCGGAGACCGGAAAACTGCCGGCCCGGGCGACAAAATTCCGCGGGTGGTGCTTCGCCGAAACCTCGCCGAGGCTGGTCGCCGTCCGGGCGGTCCTGCCGGACCGCGCGGTGGACGGAAAGTACGGGCTCAAACGGGCCGACGTCTTTGTCGCCATGCCGGGAATGCCGCAGGCGGAGCATTGCGGGTGGGAGGTCGAGGTCGACCTCGTGATCGCCGACGCATCGATCGCCATCGAGGCGGCGGACGAATCCGGGACGTGGCATCGCCTGCACCACCTGGACCTGAGCATCAGCGAGGACGCCTCGTCGTCGTCCGACTTTTATTCGTACGACGAATGGGTCGCAACCTACGATCGGCACACCGCGGAAACGCTGGAACTCCAAACCGGGCGCGCCGCGGCCTTCTCCCGGCAGCCGTTGATTTCCGTGATCATGCCGGTTTACAACACCCCCGAACGCTGGCTGCGGCGGGCGATAGATTCCGTGCGCGCCCAGAGCTATCCGCGCTGGGAGCTGTGCATCGCGGACGACGCCTCGACCGCGGCGTCCGTGCGTGAAATCCTCGAGCAGGCGGAGCGCAAGGACCCGCGGATCAAGGTCATGTTCCGCGCCCGCAACGGGCACATCTCCGCGGCGTCCAATTCCGCGCTCGAACTGGCGACCGGGGAATTCACCGCGCTCCTCGACCATGACGACGAACTGGCTCCGAATGCGCTTTGCGAGGTGGTGGCGGCGATCAACGCCCGGCCCGACGCCGATTACATCTACACCGACCACGATAAGATCGACGAGGAAGGCCGCCGCCACGAACCCTACTTCAAGCCCGACTGGCTGCCCGATCTCTCCGTCGCCCAGAATTACTCCTCGCACCTTTCCATCTATCGCACCGCGCTCATCCGCCAGGTGGGAGGCTTCCGCGCCGGCATGGAAGGCAGCCAGGATTGGGACCTGACGCTGCGGGTGATGGAGCAGACCGACATCGCCCGCATCGTCCACATCCCCAAGGTCCTCTACCACTGGCGCGCCATCGAGGGATCCACGGCGCTGCTCCTGAGCGAAAAGAGCTATCCGGTCGAAGCCGCGCGGAGGGCGCTGGCCGACCATTTCACGCGCCTGGGCAAGCGCGTGGACATTCTTCCCGTGCCCGGCGGACACTGGCGCATCCGCTATCCGCTGCCGGCCGATCCGCCCCTCGTGTCGCTCATCATCCCGACGCGCAACCAGCTGTCCTTCCTGCGCCGGTGCGTGGACAGCATCCTCGAGAAAACGACCTATCCGAATTTCGAGATCGTCGTGGTGGACAACGGCTCCGACGACCCCGATACGCTGGCGTACCTCAAGACGCTTTCCGAGGGGACCCATCCCCTCCTCAAGCGCCGCGGGATGGCCCGGGTCCTGGAGGACCTGCAGCCGTTCAATTACTCCCGGATCAACAATTCCGCCGTCCGGAACGTCCAGGGCACCCTCGTGGGCCTGCTTAACAACGACGTCGAGGTCATCAATCCGGACTGGCTCGACGAAATGGCCAGCCAGGCGCTGCGCGACGGCATCGGCTGCGTCGGCGCCATGCTCTATTATCCCAACAACACGATCCAGCACGCCGGCTGCGTCCTCGGGGTGGGCGGAGTCGCCGGCCATGCCTTCAAGACCTTCCCGCGAGGCGCGGAGGGGACCTTCAACCGCGCCCGGCTGGTGCAAAATTACAGCGCGGTCACCGCGGCATGCCTGGTGGTGCGGAAGGAGATTTACACCGAAGTCGGCGGCTTCGACGAAAACGAACTGACCGTCGCCTTCAATGACATCGATTTCTGCCTCAAGGTGCTCGCGGCGGGATACCGCAACCTGTGGACCCCCTTCGCCGAACTTTATCATCATGAAAGCGCGAGCCGGGGGCTGGACGACACGCCGGAGAAATTCACCCGCATGCGCGGCGAAGTGCAGGTCATGCTCAGCCGCTGGAACGGGATCCTTTCCCTGGATCCCGCCTACAACCCGAACCTCACCCTCGAGCACGAGAATTTCTTGCTCGCCTCCCCGCCCCGCACGGAGAATCTCCAGACCTCCACCGCCGCCTGACCGATGACGACCTCGACCCTCCCCGCCCCCGCCAGGACCGGCGCGCCATCGCCGCGCGAGACGCTGATCGTGCACTATCATCTCGATATCGTCGACCGGCACGACAAGAGCTCCTTTCTGAGCTGCGTCACCGGCTGGATTGCGGCCGAGCGGGGATTTTTGATCACGGCCCTCGGGCTGCGGATCGGTTTTCACGATGTCGTGGCCTGCCGCTTTCCCTTCCACCAGGGAAACGTCCCGACCGATCTCGTTCGCGAGGGCGACGCGGCGTTCACCAGTTTCAGCGTGCTGCTGCCGCGCGAGTTCGCCGTCGCGTCGGACCGGCTGAACTTCGTCGCCCTGATCGCGCGGGACGGGGAGGAGCCGAAGGCCTGGGCGATCGAAGTCGCTCCGATGATCGGACGAACCCGCCAAATCCGGCTCAATCCGGACAACCGGCTCGAGTTCGCCCCGGATTTTTCGGCAATCGCCAATGCGGACACGGGGCCGCTGCTGGAGGGCAGGCTGCTCAATCAGCTGGCGCGGCAGCGGTGGCTGACCCTCCGCCTGGACCTCATCAACAAGTGCAATCTGCGCTGCGTGATGTGCCACTACTCGAACGACGAGATATCCAAGCGGCCCGCCCAGCGCATTTCGCCCGAGCAATTCGGGGCGTTTTTCGCCCCCATCGCCCCGGCGGTGCGCGACGTCGTGCTTTCCTGCGCCGACGAGCCGCTGATGTCGCCCCATTTCGAGGCCATCCTGGGCGAGCTGGCGGCGCGCGATCCCGAGGTCCGCGTCCGGTTCTGCACCAACGCCATGCTGCTGAGCGAGAAGATCGCGCAGGCGATCATCGCGGCGCACACCTATCTCGTCATGTTCTCCTTCGACGGCGTGACCAGCGCGACGCTGCACCGGATCCGCGTGGGCTCGGACTACCGCCGCATCATCGGGAATATCCTCCGCCTCAAGCGCCTCCGGGCCGCCTCCGGGCTCGACCGGCCGCGTTTCGTCTTCAACTTCGTGATGCTCGCCAGCAACATCCACGAGGCCCCGCAGTTCGTGCACATGGCCAAGCGCCTCGGTGGCGATTACATCGACTTCCGCCTCGTGGTGCCCGGCGACTTTTACAGCATCGAGCACGAGATGCTGGAGAACTGCCCGGCCAAGTTCGACTATTACCGGGAACGCATCCTCGCAGCGGCGGACGCCGCGGGCATGGAAGTGTGCATCCCGCCGGCGTTCAATTCCGGGCTGCGCCACAATCCGCTCGCGGATCCGAAATGCACCCTGGAGGAATTCGACGCCGTGCTAACCGCCTTGGGGGAGGAACCGGGGCGCGACCCGGAGGCTCCGCGCCGGCCGGAGGCCAAGGTGTCCGAACGCATCTTCGAGGCGGCCCACTTCTATTGCGACCGGCCTTTCAGCGAGGTCATGATCCGGAACCAGAAGGACGTCTATCCCTGCCCCTGGCACAAGGAGAAGCTGGGCGAACTCGACGGCACCAGCACCCTGGAGGAGATCTTCTTCGGCGAGAAATTCCGTAATCTCCGGCTCGCGATGCTCGACCCGCAAGGGGCGCCGGGCTGCGCCGGGTGTCCGATCAAGTCGCAGCATTTGCCGACGCGAATGCTGTAGGGCGGAATTCCGCTCCTCCCGGAGCGGACTACATTCGGAACGGGCTACATCCGGAGTGGCCATATCCGACGTAGTCCGCTCCGGGAGGAGCGGAATTTCGGCCCCGCAGCCAAATGGAGTCACGATCATCCCCACTGCGGTGTTGCCTTCGAACCCTCGTGTGGACCACTGTTTTGCGATGCCGTCGCGATCACGAAACCCCCTATTCGTGCTCATCCTGGTGCTGCTCGGCGTCGCGGTGTTTTTCCGGCTCGGACCCGATCCGGGAGCAGGCTTCGCGATCGAAGCCCGCATGGCTTCGTCGGCCTACGGCAACGTGCAGGTTTATTACGACTCGGGCCATGGTTTCAGCGAGAAGGATTCCACCCTGCTGCCCCTCGTCAAAAGCACGACCCCGCACTTTTACCGCCTTTCCCTGCCGGCCGGCACCTATCGCGCCTTGCGCTTCGATCCCATCGATCGCGACGGGACCGTGACGATCGAGGACGCCCGCATCGTCGACGGACAGGGGAGTTCGGTCCGGAACCTTTCCCTTTCGGCTTTCAAGCCCTACAATCAGATCCAGTCCCTGCGCGAGGCGGCCGGACGGCTTGAGGTCGTGGTCACGCCCGGCGGCGACGATCCGCAGTTGCTCCTGGCATTCGATCCGGCGCTGACCTTGAAAACCGGCTTGCATGGCGTCACCCGGGGGCAGCTGCTCGAATCCGGCTTGTTCCTCCTGGTCCTGCTGGCGGCGTTATATGCCTCCAAAGGGTCGCCGCGCAAAACCTGGAATTGGGAGGCCGTCGCGGGCTGGTTGGGCCCGGACTCGAAATCCACCCGCACCGCCCGTTTGCTTTTGCTCGCCGGACTTTTCTTCGTCGTCCTGGGGGCCAAATTCCATCTGATCGACCATTACGGCAGCGATGTGCCGTATTGGGACCAATGGGACGGTGAGGGAGAGACCCTGCTGCATCCCTATCTGGACGGCCATCTCACCGCGCCGGTCCTGCTGGCCGCCCATACCGAGCATCGCATCCTTTTCACCCGCCTGCTGACCCTCGGATTGTTCCAGGCCAACGACCGCCAGTGGGACCCGAGGCTGGAGCTGGCCTGCAATGCCGTCCTGCACACGGTCATCGCGCTGCTTCTCGCCGGGTTTGCCCTGCGGGTGCTGCCATGGCGGGCGGCCGTGGTTTATTGCCTGACGGCCGCCCTGTTCTTCGGGGCGGCCGTGTCGGCGGACAATACCCTGGCCGGATTTCAGTCCCAGTTTTATTTCCTCATCCTGTTTTCGCTGCTGCACATCGGGGGAACCCTGCTGAGCCGGCCCCGATCCTGGGTCTGGTGGCTTGCGCCTCTCGCCGGCGCCGCCGCGCTGTTTTCCATGGCGTCCGGGCTGGTTTCGGCCGCCGCCATCCTGGGCGTGTCCGGAGTCCGGGTATTGCGCGATCGAAAATCGAACCGCAACGACCTGTGGATATTTGGGGCGAACCTGGTCCTGGTTGCCTCGGGCCTGCTCCTGAAAACCAATGTGCCCGACCATGCCGCCTACATGGCCCCGGACTTTCGGGCGGGCGTCGATGTGTGGCTTTATCAGCTGGCATGGCCCGTGATGAACCATGGAATGGCGCTGCTCGGCATTCTTCCTTCGCTCGCCTTGCTCGCCGCCTTTCTCCGCCGCAGGGTCGAGGGACCGGTCGCCCTCGGCCTCCTCGGCGGATGCGCCTGGTACTGGCTGCAGGCGGCCGCGATCGCCTATTCCCGCGGGGCATTCAATCACGGCTACGAATCCCGCTACACCGACATCCTGGCCATCGGCGTGCTGCTGGATCTCCTCGTCCTCGGCTATCTCGCCTCCCATGCGCCCTCGACGCAGTCTGGCGGGAAAAGGACGTTCATCGCGATCGGATTCGCCGCGATAATTGTCTGCGGGCTCGCCCGCGACAACCGCGCAACCTACGAAAGCAACCTGAACATCCGACCCGACGTCAATGCCGCGCGCATCGTCGCGGTGCGCGATTACACGACCACCCACGACCCGGCCTTTTTCCAGAGGACGCCGTGGTATGAATTGCCCTATCCCACCCCCGAGCGCCTGGCCAAGCTGCTGGACACCCCCGTGCTGCGGGCGGCCCTCCCCGCCTCCATCCGTCCGCCGGTCGCCATCGAACCCGATCCGTCCGCGACGCAGGGCTTTGTCAAACGTCCGCCCAACGGTCCGGAGAGCGAGCCTCCGCTCGGCCTGGCGACCTGGACCTCGGCCACCATTGGCGAAAATGACGCGCCGGCGCACTTTTCCAGCCTTCCCTTTGCGGTGGATCATTCCCGGGTGGGCATTTTGATCGCCGGCTCGGCGCCGGTCAAAAACCTCGAACTCCGGATGATCGATGACCAGGGAGTGGCGCACGAGCCGCTCGACCGCGGATTTCCCGTCGAGGAGCGCTGGCATCAGGTGAATTTCATCACGCCGAAGGGCCGCACCCGATTCGAGGCGGTCGTGACCGGCGGCGGCTGGTTTGCCTTCACCCAGCCCTTCACCGACACCGCGGTCTCCCATTTCGTGCAAAAGGCCGTGGGCTATGGTCCCGGCCTGATCGCCCTGGGCGCGGCGCTCGGCCTCGGCGCGCTCTTCCGCTCCCCGCGCCGGCGGGTCCCTGAAGGCGCCGCCGCTCCGCCATGATTCCGGCTCACCCGATCCGGCCGGCGGCTCCCGCCGCGCCTTTCACCCGGCGCCTTTCGGTGATCGTTCCCGTCTTCAACGAGATCGCCACCGTCCGCCCGGCCCTCGACGCCATTTTCGCCAAGGAGATCGCCGACTGGGAGATCGAGATCATCGTCATCGAAAGCAATTCGACGGATGGGACGCGGGAAATCGTGCGCGGCTACGAGGGGCATCCGCGCCTTAAGCTCCTGCTGGAGGATGCGCCGCGCGGCAAGGGCCACGCCGTCCGCGCCGGCCTGGCGCAGGCGACGGGCGATGTGATCCTGATTCAGGATGCGGACCTGGAGTACGATTTGGCGGACTACGAGGAGCTCCTCGCTCCCCTCGCCTCCGGGCGGCAGACCTTTGTGCTCGGCTCCCGCCACGGCCAGGGCGGCCTGGCGATCCGGAAGTTCGCCGGCCAGCCCATTCGCGGCCTGATCCTCAATGTCGCCCATTGGGGGTTCACCCTGCTCATCGACGCCTCCCTGGGCATCGTCCTCCGCGATCCGTTCACGATGTACAAGGTCTTCCGCCGCGACTGCCTGGAGGGCCTGACCCTCGAATGCGACCGCTTCGATTTCGACTGGGAGCTGCTGATCAAGCTCATCCGCAAGGGACATCGTCCGATCGAGATACCGATCTCCTATCGCTCGCGGTCCTTCAAGGAAGGGAAAAAAATCCGCATGTTTCGCGATCCTCTGACGTGGATTCGGGCGCTGGTGAAATATCGGTTTTCAAAACTCTAACCCTTTATCTCCGTGTCCAACCCGCCATGGCACAGGGGAAATCTTTCCACACGGCAATAGCGGGTTCGCGATCACCGGTTGTCATTGCGTGCAGGCGTGACACTGAACCCCAATCTTGGCCTTAGATGGCTGACGATGCCAGGAATGCTCCAGCTCCTCGTCGATGCCTTCCTCGTGGCATTCATTACCCGGAGAATCTGTGCGCTATACGTCGCCGATTCGACGCATCCGATCGTTCGATGGCTCCGGTATGGCACCGTTGCCATGCTCTTGGTGATCGCATCGTGCTGGCTCTTGAGCGCGATCCGCCAATTGGATTCGTGGGGATTCCTCGGAATCCACGCCGTCGCCGCCGTTCTCCTGACCGTTATCCCTCTCAGCCGCCTCCCGTCTCTCCAGCGCGG